>Ga0247765_1000705_pt1 | contig 23071 bp, 13 predicted proteins | sample UWRJL106311C6_FD_179949 | JGI IMG/M metagenome (GOLD analysis project Ga0247765, IMG submission 179949) | Plant litter microbial communities from Arlington Agricultural Research Station in Wisconsin, United States - UWRJ-L106-311C-6 | ecosystem: Environmental > Terrestrial > Plant litter >... | reverse complement strand
TAATGGGAGTTCCCCCCCCCCCCGTTTTCCGTAACTGATTAAAACTGGCCCTGGCGTCTGGTGTCTGAGTGAGCAGCAGCAGAAAATAGGTGGTTAGGGGCTAACGTTATTGTTTTAGGTTGACTCTTTTGATGGAAATGTGCACGTTGTCTTCAAAGCCTTGTGGCGCAAGTGTTAGTTGGGTTGAAAAGAGATAGCAAAGCTGCTGAATGAGTCACTTTTTTCCCCGGGGTTGGGCTGTAGAAATGGAGATGGAAATGTGGCCAAAAGACTTTGGGTTTGTATTAGTTAATGGAAAAGATTCCAATTTACAAGTTCAATTCGCGGATCCTTTAATTCCGTAAGGTTAGTAATTGTAAAGTAAGCGTACCTAGTTAGGGAAAGATTTCTTTTTATAACTTTCTCAACTTGTAATGATGATTCATGGATCCAAATCTCCCAGATATACCACCGTGGGAAAAAAAAAAAAAAAAAAAAAAAAATTGTCCCCCGTGTGTCATCACGATCCATCTACCAGAAAACCCTAGTTTCACGGATTCAGCCTTATCCAACAAACCCGGTGTTTCTTCTCCTTTTCCTCGGTGCTGCTAGACCCTAAGCCCCATACACCATGCCCTTTACATCCACTTACACCTACTTACACGGCGTCGAGTTAAGGAGGTTGAAGAAAACGAGTGAGCTGATTGATAGAACGAACCTCTCGGTAAATGTAAAATCTGGCGGCGGATCGTTTCGGCATCAAAACTGTAAGTGATAGAAGCAGTCGCCAGTCTTGGCTCGATTCACACAAACATTCAAGAGTGGTAAAGGATTGCAAAACGTCTGGTACCCTTGAGTCTTGACCGTGTCAACAGAACCTCATCCGGATCCGGGAGCCCAGGCAACAATGACATGGTCAACGGCATTATCCGCCTCGTAGCCGGTTCTGCAGAGCGTAATAATTCAGAGTTGAGAGGAGTGCCGTAAATATCTCGTTGGTTTCGGCATCGCACTTGGAGGGAGACTCAGACTCAGAGTCTGTGGCATAACATTAGCTTTCACCCCCCAGCTTTCAACCTCGATTCATCCTGGTTGGTGGGTCCGGATGAGCCGAAGTAGCTCCCGAACACAAAAATGCTACGCGTTGGCTAGGGGTGCTAAGTGGCGCCGCCGAGGGGGAGTAGGAGGAGGGTGATGATGGTGTTGTGGATCTTCATCTTTGTGAATGATGGAGTTTCGGTTTAAATTGTGTAGTAGTGACTAAAGGTACGTAAGTATGTACTCAGATGGGCGGGGTCAGAGTTTCCTGGGGAGCTTTGATAAATAACCGCGGGATTTTATCATGTTTTAACTTGACCTAAACAAAAGCTAGGTACTTTATATATATACCAGCAAGTTCGAATCGACCGCCAACGTCAACGTCAATTATCAGAATCCCCCCGACACATGTCAATGTTTACCTAGGTACTCTCTGGTCTTCTTCTTCTTCCAGGGTGGTTACACAACAAAAAATCAAACAAGGACCCCCATCTAATTTAGTATTCCCATTCCCATTCTCACCAGACTTACCAGACTTGGCGCAAGGCTGTATTCTATTCCTCACTGGCTGGTGGACACCCAACCAATGAGCTGAGCGAACAGATTTGCCGGTCTACGGTGATAAATATAAGGTTCCGACGCCACAGGTTTGTTGCTGTCGCTTCTCTTCTCATCAATCAAATAGGCTTGATTGATGCTTTCACTCTAATTTTACCTAGCTTACCCTAAACTAGCCCGTTGAAAATGCAAAGCATGCATCCGCGTCAAGCCTTTTAGCTTCCAGCGGGGACAGGTGATTTGTTGTCCTTGTCTTTTGAGACATACACTACGAATAGTACTAGTGCGCCTTTGGCATTGTAAATAACAACCCAGTTGATATTCTCGGGGAATAATAGGACGAATATATTTCCAATGATTGCGTAACTGCTACAAGATACTTTCTTCTCCCCAAGGTATCTTGCAGTGGTCAATCTGACCAGGGCGACAAGGAAGAGTCTGCCTGGGAATTCCCATTGGGCACCTACCTAACCCCGACACTTTAAAGGCCCTCTGGCATTGATCATCATGAATCAAGCACGCTCGTCATTGGTCAGTGGTCCTGAGAAACGGCAATTGTGAAACTGACATGCCTAGTCCTCTATACACCTCTCCAGTCCACCCCATGCCCACACTCAGTTTTTCCGCCTCCTCACCCGCACCCCCTGCATCGTCTGCCCCGTATACTGCAAATGCTCCTTCATGGACAGCAACATTCTCTTCAACTCTTCCTTCGTCCGATCCTTCTTCCCCGACTCCCAAACCAACTCCTCTGCCGACGGCGGCGGCATTCTTGGAGAGGGAAACATTACTGGTTCCTCCTCCTCCTCATCATGACAATAAATCCCCAGTCCCACTAAGCCATCGCTACGGGATCTCGAATTCAGAAGAAACCGTGATAAAGGAGGCATAATTTCCTCGTCTGGGTCATTGCCGACAACAATGACATCGCCGTCGTCGTCTCCGTCATCTTCTCTGGAAGGGAGACGTAGCGATGGCGCCGAGTATCCGCGTCTCCCTGTTCCAGATTCAGATTCGGAGCCCGATGGCCAGTCCGTGGAGATATCGACTCCTTCGTCAAGTAGCGGCTGTTGTTCCTCTTCTCCATGCCACGTCTCTGGAAGAGCCTCGCCAAAGGCTGCTTCAAAAGCATTTCCAGTCCGGTTAGGATGCATGCATGTGCCGGGCATGTCTAGTGTGAATGGTGAGATGGTGTCCGAACCAGTACCCGACGCCGACGTTCGCATTCCCATTCCCGTTGACGTTGACCTTGCCCGGCTTTTTCCAAAGCGATGAGGGCCCATCCCTGAAGCCTCCATATCCATACCCGTGACCATGCCCAACCCAATATCTGTAGGTGCCTGCCCAGATAACGCCGCTTCCCTCTGCTCTGCTTCCCGCAATGGCGTCGGTACACTCTTGTCGAGATCGATCAGACTCACTGCTGAATCTGAATCTCTAGCCACCAAACCTCGTCTCGGCATGGGGATTCGAAAGGGTTTCTTCCCTGTCCCTGTTCCTGTCCCCATCTCTACCCATCTCTCCATCTCCATGCCCAACCTGACATGGCCGTCACCGTCACCGCCAACGTTAGAGTTAGAGTTAGAGTTAGTCCCCTGCGCATAATTCATAACATATAACCCCCCGCTGCTTAGGACCTCCTCCTCTGTGCACCACTCTGGCGGTGTATACGGGGCAGATCCTGCTGGCGCCGCTGCTGCAGAAGTCATACAAGGAAAAGTCCAATCCTGAGTCCGGTGTGTTGTTGGGTTGACGTCATCCTGCCGGTGGCTATTAGCTGCATGTGCCGAGATATTCTCGGCAGAATCATTCCAGTTGGTGGTGGCTGTGGTTCGCACTCCTGCGCAGGTTGCGCTTGTATAGGCTGGCGGCATGGGAGTTTTGTCAGGGTCTGTGTCTCTGTCTCCGTCTGTATTATCACATGCGTGACTAGAATCTAGATAAGAAGGGTATGATGATAGCGACGACGACAACGATGCCGATGGGCAAAAAGAAGATGAAGAACAGGAAGAGGAGTGAGAAGAAGAAGGGCAGGAAGAAGAGGATTGAGACGCAAATCCTAGTGAAGGCGGTCGTGTCTTGATATTGACCGGAGATTCGCGAATCGTCACGCCCCCGTTCGTGTCGGTGTTGTCGTCAAAGCCCGATTCCTGGCCATGTCTGCTCTCAGGCCCGGGCGTGGGAATCCCTCTGTCGACACAGGAGGGGCTTGCGTTGAATCGGTAAAAGTCTCGGGCATGCTCACGGTAGTTGGACATGGTGTGGGGATCAAAAGCTTTCTCGAGGGGTGTCTTGGGCGCGGTGTGGACTCGTAGGTTTTCCGGGGGCAGACGTCGTCTACTACTGACCCTCCGTTGTCCCATATTCTGCTGTTGCTGTCCCATTGGTTGCGTGGTGGTATCAACATTCTTCGTCACTGACTCGAAAATGGACTGGTCTGGCGCCGTCGTGTAATCCCACCCGTCTCCCAGAATCGGGTCTGTCGTCTCCTCTCCCAACCCAGCCTGCGCACCACCGGCCGAGAAAAGCGACCTCCTCGCCCCCCCTTCCCTCTCCCACTCTCTGTACTCGGCCACCAGATCCACCAACATCCTTGTCGGCCACTTCTCTTCTGTGTCGGCGATATACCCATGTCTTCTCACCTCACTCGCTGTCGGTCGTTCCATCGGATCAGGCACCATACAGAACGCCACCAACGCCTTTAGTCCTTCGGAAAACCCATCCCCTTCCAGCCTGGGCGCATTTTGTCGTAAATACTCTCCAAACTCTTCCAGCTCTTTATTCTCCAACTCTGCGTTCGGCGGTAGCCCCGTGGCCGCTTCATAGGCCATACTTCCAAACCCCCAAACATCCACCTCCCTCCCATACTTGACTTCCTTTTCAAACAATTCCGGAGCCATCCATCGTAACGTTCCGGTAATCGTACTTCTCTTTTCTTCTCCCCTTTTGATCCCCGGTACCCCCGAACCCGAACCCGATTCCCCGGATCCTGACCCCGAGGCTGACGCCGAACTCGGCCTTGACCCACCAACACCGGCATGCAAAACCGCCGCCACTCCAAAATCACATAACTGTACCTCCCCTTCTTCCGTAACCAACACATTCGCACATTTAATATCCCTATGTATAACCCCCATTTCGTGAATCCACTCCACCGCTTTCGCGACTTCTCTTAGGACTGGAACCAGGTATTTCTCTTCCTTGTGAGACGGAATCCCTGTGCCCCAAGGGCGGATCAACGTCCCGACACTCCCGCCTGCACAAAATTCCGTGGCGATGACCACACAGGTCCCAACCAACAAACAATCGACGATTTTGTTAATTTTGGGAGCGTGTGATTCTGAAAGGATTCGTAGCGTGGCGAGCTCGTTGAGGATTTCTCGAGCGGTACATGTATTGCTTCGTTTCGAGACACCAACACCAACACCGGCGCACGGAACCGGATCTCGATTCGCACACGGACCTGGTCCTCGGTTCGCACCCGCACCCGCACCCGCACCCCGACCCTGTCCCAGAGAAAAAGAATCCGCTTCTTCAATAGACATAATCTTCAACGCGACATCCGCCCCGGAAAAATCCACAGCTCGGTAAACCCGACCAAAGGATCCTTTGCCAATGAGTTCTTGCAGCGTATATGGGAACGGGAACGTTTCATGTCCAGTCCCGCTTCTCGAGCCGCGAGATTGCACCGTCGTGAGAGCTTCTTGCATTTGCTGCGCGTCTTGGATTGCTCGGAGTTTGGTGCTCGACATGGCCGCCATGCTTGGTTTGGTTGACGTCGCCGACACGTCGGCAAGAGGGGACCGAGGGGTTAACATGTTCATGTTAATACCGCCGTCCTTTTCGTCCCTCATGCATTGTCTCGCTGTTGATGGGAGAGAAAAGGACGCAGATGGAGACACGGCAGCATGGAGAGAACACCAGAGATGCTTCCAGGACCCCGCAGAGCTAACCGTGTTAGTGGTGCTCGAGTCAAACCTCCCCACCGCCAAAAGTCTCACCTTCTAGTTCAAACTGCTTCGAGATCCAACTAGTATTAAAGCTTACTGGGGAAATTCTAATGATTAACCTAATCCTCCAGGTCAAATACAAACTTGCACCGAAACAAACCAACTCCCAAATTGCATCCAAGTCTTCTCGTCAAACCTACCACCCAGCGCCCGCTTCAAAATGCCCTCGAGAATGCACCGAGCAAATCCCATCCATTCCGTCATATCAAATACATCCTTCGCAAAAAGGAAACTCCACCAAAAGAAACGAAGGGTATATCGCAGTATCCAGACCATACAAGACCAGTCACGAATCCCACAAGACCCCAGTGTCAAAAGATGCCACCAGCCAGACCCAACTTTTCTTGTCCAACAATCCCAACCCAAACCAAAATCAAAAACCAGCCCAAACGAATGCAACAGACACGACGAAACAAACACAAACACCCCCCCAAAAAACCATCTATCCATGAAATGCCTCGTGACAAAAGAATAATTGACACACCAGAAGAAAGAAAAAAACAAGGCGTCGAGTGATCTCCAAGACTATCGCAATATTGGTTCGGTCGCAACAAATGGCCGCTGCAACCATCCAGTTCGTTCATGCACGGTCGTCCAAGATTGCTTGATATCGATACGCGAAACCACAGATATCAAGCCAAGACCGGCAGTTGCCTGTCTCAGAACGCTCATTTGACCCGTGCCCTGTCGGTAGAGGCAAACATCTCGGGACCACCCTCTGGCGCTGAATGGTCAAGTCTCGGGACATGCAGTAGCTCCGATTTTAGGCAGCTCATGGCTCAGATCCCCTTTGAAATGGTCACCCAACCCATGCACGTCGATAGGTCATGTTGGATGGCGATCCATCCCTTTGTTGCAGACACGCCCCTCGGCCCACCCTCCCTGCGTTGCAATCAACCAGGTCGTGTGTGCTGCGGATCGGGGACTTCGTAATGGCGGATGCAAGGAGGCCTCGGGATGAGGCCTGGGTGTGATCAAGTTGGGGGACGGGGACGGCTCCTGATTGGCCCCGTCTTCAGCAGCTGATCAGGTTCCCGACTGGTTCCACACCCGTCCGACCACCACACCAAAAACATCAAGGTCCTTCCCCCAACAGCGACCCGTGATGGAGCCCCAATATCCATTCCCGCTTGCCGCAACAGGAGGGTTGGCACGCCGCTTTCTTCTTCCTTGCCATGCGCTTTGCTTTGCCCAGCTTTGAGCGTCCACCTCGGCGATATACGTGAGTCATGGATGTAGAGCCGCGTCAGATGAATGACGATCTCACGCGCCCCGTCACCCTTTCGCGCTCACACCTTCCCCACATCGTCTGCATCCGTCAATAGACCATGCATCGCCCGGTCAAAGGCCGCCACCGAGATCGGCTGCCAGGTGGTGCCAGCTGTATCCCCTCAACAGCATGCTCTAAGCACGCTCATACGCTGTTCCACTGTAGCCGGAATGGGCGCTATGAGGAGGGTATCCATCCGCAACCGAATAAGATGCCCAGCTCCGGCTTTGGCTCTGCCCCGATGATGCCGAAGTCTGACCATAACCACCCTGGCCGTGATGTGATACCGACGACGTCGCGCTAGGAACATATGGGGACGTGAGACTGTGCGCTAGACCTCGGCTGTCGTAAACGGCTGGTACCGTCGAGATGCGGAGGCCCGAGGTTGACATGGGTGAGCTGGTCTTGACAACTGGTGAAGCTGCGCGGGCGATGGCGCTGTTATATGGTGACCAGGGTCCACCACTAGAGAGCCGTCTCGACGTCGGGCTGGCGACGGCGTCGGAGTGATGATGGATGGCGCTGATGTAGGCTGCTGCTGCAGCAGGATCACCGGCGGCACTTGATGACGGCGGGAGTCCAGCGGGCGGGAGCGATGAATAAGAACCACCCATGCTAACCGGCGTCATCATGTGGGATGGGTTACCCGGGGCCGCTGTGGTCGTCGTCGACGCCGCGCTGTACTTGGAGATGATCTTGCTCAACGCCTGTCCAAGTGTCTTCCACGAAAACACCTTGACATCCTTCTCAATGTTGCGCGGCTTGGGATTTCCAAAGGACATGATAACCTTGAAGAATTCCTCGCTCTCGGCTTTGGCTTTGCTCACCGTCAGCGGGTGGAATCCCTCGAGATTCCTGCGGATTCGATTCTTTTCCTCGACGCTGAATCGGCTGGGGGCCGCAAGCAGCTGTTCCAGGAGGTGGATCGTGTCGACTGATGTGACATAGCACTCCCCCCGCTCACGCCACCAGATGCAACTGATACAAATGCTGTTGGGCGGACGCTCCGCAGCGCTAACGGGTCGGAAAGTGATGCTCAAGACACTGCCCGTTTGCTGTTTCTTGAACACCACCAGTCTTCGCCGGTTATCCCACTCCTCGTGGGTCCAATTTTCCGCCATCGACTGGAGATCGCCGAGAATTTTCAGCGTCGCCTTGGTCTGGTAGAGGCCGTAGCCCCGGTGGCCTGAACCGCCTCCCGAATTGCTGACAGCTTGCTGAGTGAGCGTACTAGTCCTGACGAGAGGAGGTGCGTGCGATGTAGAGTGCTGTGAGGTTGGGAACCCCGGTCGTATCAGCGACCCGTGGCTACCAACAGCCGAAGTTGGGCTTCGGAGGGAATCGAGGTTGTTGAAAGACGCCCACGGCGCTCCGGCTGGGGAGCGCAAAATGGGAGGCGGACGGGCATAGTGGTCCGTATAGGACCCGCCGCGGTACGTCGATAGCATGTTGGTGCTACCTTGGCTGTAGGCTGCGGTGGCGTCGGCGACGTAGTCAGACTGGGCCTGGACCTGGGCTTGCACGGCGGCAGCGGCCGAGAGGCTGGGAGGGAAGCCATATGTAGTCGTGCTGTGGACAGCCGCAAGACCGCTCGTGGTTGGGATGCTTGTTGTAGCGCTGGCTGACACAGTCAGGTCCTGGTGGGGTGGGCTGCTGCGGACAGGTGATCGAGGCCTGCCTGTGGGTGAGCCAAGATCCGGCGGGCTGGTGTCACCCGCACATGCCGCACCCACACCTGCCCCGGCACCGCCCTGTGCATCGTGATACGAAAAGGTGCCGGCGTTGCTGGCTCGTGCGATTTCCGCACCTGCCGCATTTTCCACCAGCACTGTCAGCGGGACATTGCTCAGCGAAGGGCACGTTGTGCTCAAAAACTGAGGTGCCTCGACAACAATAGTGTACGTGCACGACCCGTCGCTGTCTTGGACCCCCTTTGAAACATCGGCCGCGCAGCGCTGCGACCCGAACAGAACCGAAACAAACGGCGTCCCAGCCGTCATGGCCGCCGAAAGGTCATACTGACTTGTCACTCGCAGCGACACCTTGGTCCCGTACGAGCCCGAGCCGGGATGAGACGAGAGTACATGCAGGACTGAGTTTGATGGCGCTTGTGCGGAGAGGTATTGGCTAGTTGCTGCGCTGTTGGCCGCAAAAGCCAGCTGGTTGATCTGTGATGCTGCACTCTCGGATGGCTGCGTCGAAAACGGATACGCCGGATCTGCATATCCTAGACATAGCAGAGTTTCTGTTAGCACCGCAAACACGGAAATCAAACCACATCAATGTCTTTCACGCACCGTGCAGCTGAGGCGGTTGGGGCTTGTATGCAGACATAGGCAGGAGACCGGTCGGGGATCCCCCGCTGAGGTCTCCTCCTCTCGCGGCTTCCTCCTCCAAACGAATTGTCAAGGTCTCGGGCGACTCGATTTGCTCGTCGAGTATTATCGTCCGATGTGGATGGTAGCCGGGCTGTATTAGCACCGTAAAGTTAGCCAAAATTGGGTTGACAGGGGTCAAGACAACAAGGTTTGGAAATTAGGCCTTGATCTGTGCGACAGACAACACAATTGATTTCGAACGTACCTCATACACCTTGTATACCGACCTTTCAAACTTTGCCAAAGACATTCAAACCGATTTGCTCTGAAAACACTGGATCTGCGTGGTGCAACTCCCCGTTCGTGAAATCGGTGCACCTCAGGAGGACCAAGGACAAGATCTTGTTGGCAGATAAGGTGTCGAAGTGCTCGCCTGCCTCTGGTTAGAAAAAGTGATATGTCACTTCCAGGTCTGTTAGCCCTCTGGAACGGAACCGTCCTAGACGTTCAACAGTCTAGCCATGTCAACCGGGAGCATTAGATCAGACTCACATATGACGCGTGCTGGAAACAGAATTCCGGATACAGTCTCGATCTGATGATCTGTTGGGACTGTTGAATCTTAGGATAGTGCTCGCCAAAATCGAGAGGTCGCAAAGTCCTAAATACACCAGACTGAAAATAAACTGGAAAAGGTTCCCGTCGGCAAGAGATGCTTAGGTAACAGTGGTTCTGCGTTTGTCTCAGGCCAACAGTCGGATCTGGGACAGGTCTTGGAGTAGCGGGGGCAACGTGGGCTATTAAGTTGTGCCTGGAAGAAAAGTCTTGTTAGAGCAGGCGGTCTCGGTCAGTCTGAGCTCGGTGCTGCGCTCTCGGTGGTTTACTGCTGCTGCTGCTGCTGCTGCATCAAGCAAAGAAGCTTCTGTCTGATATGTTGGTCTCGCCGTAGGGAAGAAGCGTTGGCAAAGCCGAACTTCGCTGGCTGCCGGGTAGCACAAAGATGGCTGCCACCAAGTCTCGATGGTGGAGACAGAATTTTAGCCGTATGCAGCTACCCCGAACCTGTTCGCATGGGTATGTCAGAACAACGGCAATGAGATGCTGCAACTTCCCGAAAGTCGCTAGGCAGATGTTTTGGGGAGAAAGGAGGGTAAGAGACAAGACGCAGATGGACACCAAGAATGCGAGACAAGCTGGAAATACTGTGTTTCCACCAGTGCAGAGGTCTTGAGGGGTTGGGGGAGGGGAAGGACAAAAAGAAAACAAAATCTGCCATGCAGGAGTCGTGGGTCAGTGGGTGATGGGTGGGTGGGTGGTGCAGAGGTCAGGAAGCAGATGTTAAGACACGGACCAGCAGCTGCATATCTCGGAAGGGTTGGAAAAGCGGTAGTGGAGTAGACGTCAGTTTGCACAGGAATGTTGTTTGAGATGTTGGACAGTAGGTGGGCACGACGGGTGAAGCACCTGCTTCCCCGCCTTCGACCTCTTCCTCCACGCCCACCCCAAGCCAGGAGCCGAGTTGCGCAAGGTCCTGGGTGGGAGGTTAGGCATTCGAAGTGGGGGATTCGCTGCTGGGTCTGATAATCGATCGATCCGACTATGGTCTCTTGATGTTGTCGGGGCGGCGTGTGATGGTGTCAGGCTCGACGGGACCAAAGTAAAGGCAAATCGAAACAGGGCCGGCTGTTGAATGCAAGATTCCCATTGTCTCTAAGTCGATGTGGATGCAAGGGTCGGCAGTAGAGGGTGGGGACGGGGGATGAAGTCGCCAGGCTGCATGGGTGGGCGGATAGACGGCTGTGGCGGAAATCGCGACGGAAAGCGATCATCCAGGACCAGATTCCACTCACTGGTGGTGTCCCCTTGGCGGCTCTCGACGCAGGGAGGTCGGGGGAAACAGGGTACGGCCTGGGAGGGGAGGGCCGCACACGGAGGTAGTAATGAGGAAAGGAAAAAAAATTGCTGCGAGGCTAGAAGGGAGAAACACGAGCAAAAGAGGGCACGGCGCAAATCCAGGGAAAGTAACGAAGCAAGAGGCGTCGGGTTGTGCGTGGACAGGGATGCGAAGCTAGCGAACAGAGAGCAGCGCAGGCGTACTCACTTCTCACTCCGAAGCGCGGTGTAAGTGGACGCAACGGCTATGAAGCCACCCCTGGGGTGTCTCCAAGGAGGGATCGGCGGGAACTGGACAAGGGTGTTGGCCGAATGAGATGGCCGCGGCCGTGCGAGGAACAAGCTGCACAGGGATTCCTTGCTAGCGTATTAGCGACATCCCATTGGCTAGACGGGGAGGGAGGACACCACACGCACACAGGGAGCCAAAAGATGTCTCTCTGGAACCCCAGATTCAGAGCGACGAGCGACAAGCAACAGCGACGAGCGACACTGGAGTTAGCGCGTCAAGGAAATCCCTGTGACTGGCTCAGACCCAGTCGCCCCCTTCTGACTACTTCGCTCGGCTCTTCCGCGGTCTCCTGTCGGGTCGCTGGCGGCGATCGGTAGATGGGGTGCAAACGCTGCTTTTCCCGATCCACAGAGAGGGCAGGTCCGCCTTTCTGGTGCACCCGTTGTCAGGGAAGGGGGTCAGACGGTGTGGTTCGGTTGACCGTCCGATCCAGTGACTTGTGCAATCTTGGGATGATGGGAAAACCGTGCTTGCTTATCTGCGTCTCCATTGGTCAGATCGTGTCCGATATAGAAGTTCTCCCCAATCGGCCCAGGGCCTTGATAACATGGCCTAAAATACCAGGCGAGCAGTCTGCGAATTGCTCCCTTCTCATACTAGCGTGCATGGGCACCCCCACACCATACTGGGGCCGCATGCCTTGCTAGGCCGCGCAGTGCGCTGAACGTCAGCTGCGAGGTTGGGGCATTGGCGGCGGTACTCGCCACCTCGGCCAAACCAACACCAGGCGGCAGCGTTTCGCCCCAACCGACAGGCGCCTTGGCAACCGCGCGTGTAGTGGTGTAAACGTTGTTCTTCGATGGCGTGCAGGCCGTGGAGAGGCAGGCAGACACTCCTTGCAGCCAACTTTGCTTCGGGGTGGCGGTTGAGCCCACAGCTACTACACTAGTGGGAAGCAGAAACGGCGCGGGCCTTGGCCAAGTGAGCCGCCAGCTGCCACTTGTTGCCGCTTCGTAGGGCCGTTGAGCTGAGATGCGAAAGTAGGAAGCCAAGCAGCTTACCAAATCAGATGGACCTACATCTGAGCCTCCGATCAACTATTGCCACCGAGAAGTAAGTACTGTTCTCTTCGAGGCTCGCTCTAGACGCTCTTGATGCACATGTCCGCTACGGCGGTGGAGCGGAGGAAGCCGAGTAGCTGGGTCCGGTTCTGCGGGGTGAAAATGATAGCTCAAAGTCCATCCAAAACCGAAGTTGAAACGTCTCGTGGCAAGCTCCGAGTAAATGATGATTGGTGAGTTTCCTGGTCGACAAGCTAACTTCGAGAGCGGAAGAAAGTGCGAGACTTTATCCAGACGTGGCCGGGACCCCGGAGGATACATATAACGGGGAATGTACCATCTACGACCTCAGACCAAGCATGGTGTCCCCAAGTGAAGAGCCAACACCCCCGTATCTCCAGGCATCGGCAGCGATGCATGGCAAGAGGCAGACCGGAGTAAGCATCGCCGGGTTGTGGGTAGTGCCAAAGGCCGCGGAGGGCAGAGCTGCGGTATCGAGGGCGTGCAGTTCAACATGGATGCATGTTTCTCCCAGGGGTCAGGCCTCGACAAGCCGCGCGAGAATGGGAGCTCGCTGGACACCTGCACCGGGTGTGGTTAGACAGCGAATATTGCTTTGTGGCAGATACGCACGTAGTCACGGCCGCTGTCAGGCACTCTGAACCGACAGCGAGGACACGCCACATGCTCGCAATGCAGATCCCTCCGACACTTGACGCGAGTTTAGAATACTTGGCGTGTGTTGCGCGAGACTCGACAAGGGGATGTGGGAGGCCGACAGTGGCAAAACCTGGGGCCGGCAGCCAGCCGACGTCGGGAACAATTCGTCTCGAGTCCAGCTCGAACGCGAACGCGCGGGGGGGTAGCGTGGAACGGAATCTTCATCGAAGCGTGAAAAATACGCGACCGAGACTGAAAGCTTAGCGCGATAACGGACAAGTGGCTAAATACTGCCATTGGCGATTACCATTTTGCTGTTACGCGGACAAAGAAGATTTACAGAGAAATTCGATTTCAAATTTGCATGATGTAAATTGGCGCAAAGCGGACGCCTTGTTCGGCAGGAACGACCCGGCTCGTTGGGGCAAGAGCTTGCCGGCTGCAGGGTGATTTGGTCGAGGGCAAAAGCGAAGCTGAAGAAATACTCAGCTCTGGTGCTCCTCTTGGACGTCGGCAGCTGAAAGTTCCCGCATCATTTTCCCTCGCCTTCCATTCCCCAACCTTAGGTCCATGCCCACCTAGTCCGCTGCGACGCTGCCTCTCCCAACCGACCCCGAACGAAAAGAAAAAAAAAGGGGGCCACACCACAGAAAGGAGCTGGGCATTCCAAGTCGGAAGATTGTCCTCCAGGGCCCGGGACGAAGAAACTGCTGCACTTTGCTGCACCGGTAGAAGGAAAAAAAAGCCACACACTTTGGGAATACGGCCGTACAGCACCTTCAGCACTGTACCTCAGCGTCTGCACAGTCCGCATCGGCCAGAATCCGTCAGTGAGGTTCTTGGGACCAAGCGAGTGGCGGCTTCCGCATCCCAAGATCCCAGTCCCCCAGTGTTACGCTGCTGCTTACCTTGTGTTCCGTCACCGCTGGCTCGAGCTCTCTGCGCGAGTGCAGACTGCGGGATCCCACCCATGCCCAGGGTCGCTTTCTAGTGGGTGCGCTCGACGACCCTTGACAGCATTTCCCTAAGTCGCCCTCGACTCGAGCCCCCACAGTCAGAGCGCTTGGCAGCCCCAAAACAACATCTCGGTAGTCAAATCGTGTTACCACCAACATGTCGCAGATCTACTACTCGCCCCTCCTCCCCCACTGGACTCAACCCTTGATTGTCGAAATGAAGAAATTTCGGACAAGCACCACGCCCTGAATCACGGCTGCCCATGTCAAGAAGCGACTGTTGCGGCTTTTCGACGACACCGTATCGTACATCACAGGTCCGCTCAGGACCGAGATAGGGCGGCCCGAGGAGCTGGTTCTGAACTCAATTCCGGTCTGCAGTTGTGCCTAAGACCTTTTGTCTCGTCAACCATAGCACTAGGGCGGATCATGCACGACTGCATTAGCAATCACCGGTGTCAAACTCCCCCGCAATGACGGCTCAGAGCTGTGGTTCAGCCTCTCAACACCTGCTCCCTGAATTCAGACTGGCCATACCAGCCACAAAATTGGGAGTTCATTTCCCTATATCATTGGATGACCGGAAGGAGCGTGGCGAAATCACCTCTATCAGACAAACAGACCCTGATCAGATCCGGGAGATGAACCATACATAACCGGCGCCACGGGGTGCACTCCGGACACAGCAGCCGGGAGTCCCAGGACAGTCGGGACAGTCCTCGCTAAATCACCCCGCATCGAGCCTGCAGCCTTCCCCGACCCTTGGTCAGAGCGTAATGACCATGACACAAGCTGAAGCCTCCGCCATGTCAACAATGGGAGAGTGTCCAAGCCCCAAGGTATGACCTCGTCGTTAATGGTTGGCAAAGTCGCACACCACAGGTACCTCCCACGCTCTGCCATGCGAACCTGGATCAAGCAAGACAATGCTGTCGCCCAGAAGATTACGGGGAGGAATTGGGCATGAGCGCTTCGGAATCTCTTATTCGATTAGATCAGACTGCTATCAGCCAAAAATTGAATTATATTGCCTCCCGGATGCAGTTCAACGGCCGTACTGACCAGCAGCCAAGATGGAAGTAAAGTTCCACCATGATTATGCAAATCCGGCTGCAGCAACCTTCTGGAGTCCCTTCAGTCGCCGATTGCCACTTGGGATGGGATCGCCTCGTTGGTTCTCAAAACCCCCGCCAACGACTTAGCAGTCCGCGTACTCGACCCGGTATCCTGGAAGGCGTGGTACGGTCAAGTGGGTGCATAACGGTGCACTAATTGATGGGGCGCGCGGTCGTGCCACGTTCGTCCACTCCCAACAAGCCAGCCCTGGGAACGCAAATTGGGGTTCGTTGATATATCCGGCACCAGATGCAAGCAACCTGATACGGGAACGAGTGGAAGCGCCGAACGAAAACTCTCGGGACGGGGAGCCAAAGCGCGGTCCTCGTCGTTGGCTACCACCACCGTTGGCACGAGATGCAGGAAGCCGCCATTTCACATCATCTCGGCTTTTTCGCTCGATCCTGCAGCATGACGGGCACTTTAACTGGACCTGGGGCCGGTAATCTACTTTGTGCAATCATAGCCTTACGCCCGTATCAGGTCACTTGGGCGAGAAACGGACCGTCAATGTGACACAAGACTATCCGCAGGGCATCCAGTATTTCCTCGCTCTCCAGCCATGACATGTCCCGTCGGTCGGCTAGACGTCCTCTCCCCCAAGACTAAGGCTCAGGGCTCTACGCGCGGTTTGTCGATAACTGGACTACACGAGGCGCAGCAGTGCAGGGAGTGCAGCATAAAGAGGTCCAATTCCACCATTTCTCCCCTATCAACGAACACAGGGCCCTCTCAATATCGACCGATGAACAAGGCTCTTCCCAGATCATAAGCGAAAAGGCTTGTTCGCTCAGAACAGAGCTCAAGCGAATGCAAGGGAAGTGACTAGGGTGTAGGATCTGGCGGCAACCCTAGCCTGAGATTGCACCCCTGTCGGAGATCCAGGCTCGTTCCCGGCTCATCGCGAAAAGTGAAACACGGTTCATGGGGATGCAGCTCGCCATCCCACAGGGTGGTCAATTGCGAGATCTCAGACAAGATGGGGAGCTAGACTTAGTGGGGCCATCAACGCTTGAGGCCCTCCAACACATTCGTCTAAAAAATCGAAAACGCCCCAACTCCACCGGAGTAAGACTGTCAAAAGAACGCATGTGACTGACTCGCTCACGGGAGAGCAGTATGATATGCAGGGGTGAAGGGGCTGCTCCCACCAAGCGGCTCACCAGCGGTTCACGGCAGTGGCGAATCAGTTTGTTATGGGCCCAGCCCTCCCCCTTCCCAATAGACGGGCCACCATCCGCGGTGGGACGTCACAGTCAATGTTTTTTCAACCATAACCAGAGCGCTGGGAACAGGCCTCTGATCATGCTCATCTCCGCGTCCGATATGCAGATGTCCGTTTGCTGACTCTCACCGGACCAAACAGAAAGTCTCAGTTTTCGGCGAGGCACATGGCTTGACGCAAATGCCCTTGATCCCAAACCGCAGGGGGGGTCAAGCAAACGGGCGGAATCTCCCATCGTGACTGGGCGGGAACCAGCCGTGCAAACTGGGGCACCCAACACACACGACAACTGTAACGTTCTACGGGTGTGAAATTGCAAGATCAGAAACTCCCAGTGTTGTTGCCCCAGGCGTTCGCCACCGACTGATGGGAGGATGGATTGGTCGGTTGTGGTACCCTGGTTGGAACTGCTAGAGATTCATTGTCGTCCTTGTCCTCTGGTCTCTCGCCTGTCTAAATTGCCCAGGTTACACCGGGAAACGTACGCACGTGGTGACCGGGGCCGCTCAAGAGAAACAACCCACGGGAAGCGAGTAAAGAACGCTGGCTACGAAGTTGCGTGACAAGCTTGGTGTCCCCTCAGTACGCACAACTGAATACAAACGGCATTCCTTGGGCAGAGAGGGAAACTTGCGAGAAGATTGCTTCATGCATGTTTTGCGGGTGTTGACGGAGCCACGGACAAAGATAACCAGAGTGTTGAAGCCGGGAATATCCCTGGTGCAAACGGTTGGACGAAATGGTTCCGGGCCGTCAGCTTCACCGCATCGCCATGTCACGGCTGGTCTGGTCTGTCTCCGGATGATGCAGGAGAGGGGGGTCTTTGCCCCTTGGCGACGTGGCCTTGCTTGACCTTACAAAGGCCGAAAAACGAGATGCAGTCGGTGACGGGGATCCAACTTCTCTTTCCCAAAGGGGCCGGCTGCACCCGAAGCGTGAGAACATCGGGTCACGCTTTGGGCGCAGCACTGCCTGATTTGTGCGAAAGAGGCCGCAGTGCAGCCATCGACAGCCGACCCGCTCGGCGCTTCCCCGAGAAGAAGAGAGAAATTCAATTCAGTACCCCGGTGGCAGACTTTTGCGAGAAGTGGATTAGCGCGGGCGTCGTTGGATTCCTTGCCCTTCCACATCTGGAGAGCTCTGCACAAGACACCCCCGGGGTGTGAGGGCAGCTCAGCCGGACAGGGGGCGGGCTGCAATGATCGCCGACCAGGAAAGTGACGCGCCAGACCGCTTCCAGCAGCCGATGGCCAGCCCCTTGCCTGTCTCCGATGCTAGCGTCTTCTGATCTCCCAGCGACCTCCCAAGCGTCTGGCAAGCCCTCCAGCTTCCGGAGAAGGGAGGTATCGTTCATCCAATGTCCGAGTCGGTCAAATCGCGGCACTTCCTTTTGATAACCCCAAGCCTCAAGGCCCCGCGGCCCCATGATCCCCGCTCGCTGCTGAGGCCATGCTGGGTGCCAGATCAGAGACGGCGTTGCGACTTGGATGGAACCTCAGAGACAAGATTAAACTTTATCTCGACCTCATCCTGCTGACCAAAGACCAACCCCCCTTCGCCCCTGACTCCTGACGAAGAAGAAACTTTTGGGCGCCTGAGGGAGTCGCAACACTTGCTTTCTTGCACAGGGTCATGCGGCGCCGAGCCCGGTGAAAGCTGTCCGCGATTCAAGCACGCAGGGCTCCAGGCGCAACTCCCAGCCAACCGGGACGCCTCGACGTTGCTGTAAGGGCCGCAGTGGCGCCTGTTAGCGCGCCAAAAACAAGCGGCGCCTGCCCTAACTACCGCCACCCCCCAGCATCCGGGTTTGGTGGAGTATCAAGGAATAGCGCGGCTCCTTTTTCAGCCCACTGCTTCACACCTCAGCTCGGTAGGCCGGAGCGGTTGTGCGTTTTGCATCTTTATCCAAAAAGAAACAAACCACAACCCCCCTCGAGTGTGCCCTAACCCCGTTTCTTGTTTCAACTCCAGTTGTGGCTGCTGCTGCGTTTGACTTGACGGGTGCCAAGACACGGTCGAGTTGTCTGACAGGGCGCCCGATCGCAAGCCTTCCTTTTTTTTTCAGACTAGGCTGGCGCTGCGCCTGGGGTTGGTCTGGCTCGGAGCCATTGTTCCTCGCGCCCCTGCCATTTTTATTGTTCCTTATTTTTCTCCTTTTGTCCACGGTGAACGCCTCCCTTACATGGGGCGCCCAATGGATTCTTGGCACCAAAAAATCTCCACGTCCGGGAACTCATTGTCACTAGTGCGGTGAGCCGGCACCGGAGCGGGACTGGACTTGATGGATGGACGGGGGTCTGGGTGGGTGGGACTCGCTGCGCGGGGGAAAAGCACGGAAAAGTAACTGTCATTTTTTCCGCTCCACCGCAAAGGGATTCATTCAGCTCAGCAAGGTCACAACACCCCTCACGTGCTGGGTGGTCCTGCTGGGTAACGCGATGACTGACTGCGGCAGGCAGGAAAAAGAAAGCAATCCACTCGGCCATTCTCCCTGCAAACCAATCCGAAAGAGGCCGGTCCGGGCACCATCTGGCCTTGGCGATCTCGGCTTTTTGCAGATCACTTCTCTCCCAACCCCAACCCTGATCTGCATTCCGCCGGCTTGTCCGGGGTAGTGATCTGCGACCAGGGCTGTTTGTTGCCCTTTGCCCCGATCCGCCGTCGCCGTCCATGTCCGTCCGGCAGCCTTACTTTGGAGTTCTCCCTTGATATCCAACGCGAGATTGATACGAATCAATACGCCGGTTATCACGATCTGCCGGCCGGGGCGTCGCTATTCCCGACCGCGCCGTCGTTACCTATGGCAATTCTCTCTGTCCCCATCCAGGGAGCTGGTTGACAGGCAGGGAAATCATATCAGAACAGGGCTGGGTTGGGCAAAAAGAGGATTGGATTTGCCCGCGCCAAAAAAAAACCAGAGGCTGATATCGGTCCGTCTTCTAGCCCCTACCCTGCGGTCACTCCGCCTTACTCCGTACGATGACTAGGAATTTCGTGTACCGGTATTCGTATAACGATCATCAAATCTTATGCCGCGCCGCAGTCAAGTCCATAGTATGACGTGACGTGGACGACGACTGGAACTGGTGGTTGGGCAAAAGTGATCTTCATTCCGACATCCGAGTCTCCTCCGACCGTAGAGCATCGAGCATCAAGCACCCATCTCTGCGCCGCGCAATAGTTAGTACGGGCACATACCTCGCGGAGTAACTCTGCTGGAGATGGCGGGCAGGCCGACAGGATGGAATGTCCGTTATGCGTGGGCAGAATGCGGTTGTCTTACAGACTGGACTGGAAGTCGGGGGGGCGTGTTCTTGTCGGTGTCGGAATGAGATCGTCGTGGTCCTTTCAAACGCGGGACCCGATGGAATGGGGCATATACCCAGGCAAGACAGAGCAGGTATGAGGTCTCAGAGGAGGATCTCTCCGAGGGAGTCCAAGACAGACAAATGCCTCTCCCGTGGTATAGTTTGAGGGACTGGATGGACTGGCTCTTCTACTTGGCATGATGAAATTCCGCAGAACAGACAGACAGCCCAGCCATGAATGACGCAAATGGGACACCTTCTCCCCGCCGCCACCACTCCGACTGCCAGTGCCAGCTGCGGATAGCGAAACCGATGTGACGGCCATGTTGGTCTCAACATGGGAGGGCACCTTGCTGGACAGAACAGACAACTGACGGCGACTGCACACTGCAGGCAGTAAGCACTGTACACTAGACCGGCATCCCATCCGGAAAGGCGCCCCCCGCTTCTGGAAGTCGCAGCCATTCCGGCCTTCCTCTTCAGGCTTGGGTGGGGGGTGGGCGTGCTGCAGCGACCACTGGCCAGCAGGTTGACAAGATAATTCCTCCGGTAGCCGGTGGTTGGTGGCAGCCGGTTACACCACGCGCTGAACCTAGCACCTAGCTGTCCGCCTACACTACTTGGTGCATGCCTGTCTGCCATGGCATGCCGCCCACGAAGATGTCCGACGACGACGCCCACTCTGTGTCAGCGGTTACTCATCCCCCATGATAGGGCCAAGGGGGGAGGGGAGCGGGCTCGTCGTCTTCGTTATCCTCCTTCCCGATTCTTCTTCTCTCAAGTCGGGAATTTGGCCTTGCGTCTTGCGTGCTGTGTGCCGCCAGGTCTTGACCTAGTCTGATGACATGGTTGACCATCTTTCGTTCACACCGGTGTGTAATTCCGGCCCAACCCGGCCTGCAAGTCTTCCAAAAGGGCCTGGACTGTGCCATATTAGGCACCTACCAAGGCGAGACCACATCCTTCCGGTGCAGTCCACCCATCCATCCAGCGGTGTGCTCTGTATGTAATACGCCATGCAGATACCTTGGCCAGGTACACGTCTGCGCTGTTGCAGCTTTCTTCAGCTGACTCGAGGTAGGGCAATGCTGCCCGTGCCTTGCTTGTGCATTCACTGCCTTGTTATGCTGTTCTTGCGAGCCTGGAACTTTCTATTACTACGTCAGACACTTTTCTTCAGGCACTGCTCCGCATAGGATTTCTACCAATAGGAAAAACGATGGGGCTGGGTGGATGGGAGGTTCTGATTGGCGAGGTGCTTTGACACTTTTCAACATCTCATACCTGTTGATTATCTGGGGTCGAAGTTTGGGCGAAGCGGCCATGTTCGAGATGACGAAGCAAGGGCTGAGTCAGTGTGTTGATGCGTTTATTGGCCTGCTGGCGTTTCATCGTGGACTCGGCCCCTCCGAGTCCCGTGTTCGCTGACTTTGGTGCTGCGTATGCGGGAAGTCCTCCAGCAGAGGCGCAGGGTGCGGGTGGTTTGGTCGGTTTGTGGTGATTTTGGAATGGCGGGGGGCAGTTTGTGTTCCTTTCCAGCAACGTGCTTAGACATGGGCGATTGGAGGGCAAAACGCATCTGAAAAAGGGTACAGGTGGCAAGTGCTGCGTCGAGGTTGAAGACGGGGCGGAAATGGCTTCACAGTGTGCAAGGTAGAAAACCCGATTATCGTCATGGAAAGAGGAGAAAGTTCTCACTCAGAATGGCTTGTTGGGAAGAAGAGCACATTAACGGAATAGAAGAAGAGTTTACTCTATGAATGCAGTAACTGAATCGGCGTGTCCCAGTCTTGCGCGCAAGCTCATTCTATGGGCAGGCAAGGTACCGACTGTACTGTGCAGTAATTTCCTTTACCCTCGTCGTTCGACAAGAACATACCAAAGCCTACGTAAAATAGATAGATAGGTAGAGACGATTAAACAAGTACATCATTCAAACAAACAATCCTGGCTGGTAGTCTGACAACGCAGAGCAGAAACCGCACGCCGGGCTGCATGCTAGTTCTAGAAGCTGGAAAGAATTCACCGTTTCACAAGCCACTCTTATCCCCAGATGTTATAAACCATTAATATCAATGTCGATGTCGATGTCGATGTCGATGTTGGTGTTGGTGTTGGTGTTGGTGTCAATGCAATATCGACGTCAATGCCGTGCCGATATTGATATCTCAAGAAAGCGTCATAATTCCTTTTTTTTTTACAACTAGAACAGAATAACATGCAGTCCCGGTTTAGTTCTAGTCGGTGTGAGCGCTCTTGATCGTTCACCCATTCACTCTATGGCCGCGATGTTGACCTGAACTGCACTGAACTGAGCTGAACTGACGACAGTATATCTAATCCTGGAGGCCTGAGATATTAAAAACCTGAATGTATATTGTATTGTATTTCCGTATGGCTACTAGCCTAGCTTAACTCAGTTCAGATGGTGGCGTACCTACAGGTCAGGATAGAACAGCATGACTTGACTTTATCCTTTGACTGGGTTTTGTCATCCTTCCAGAATGTCCTATTTTCCTGTTGACGAGGTATCGTCAGCCCTTTCCGGTAGGTAGAAAGATAATGACCAAAGCTTGGGATTGGGAGTTAAAACATGAGCATGGGCTGAGCCTAGTCTAGATAGATCTTTGGGTGCTTTTTGGTGTTGTTCTTTTGTCATTATTTTTCATCTTTTTTCATTTCATGAGACAGACGAACAAACAAGATAGCAACGACAAAGAACTAATATTTTGGTAACCATGTGTTTTTCAAGGTTTGTGTTTGTGCTCGACTTTATATGTCTGGTCTGGTCCGAGGGAGCAGTCACATCTCAAGTTCCTGACACTACTTTTCCATTGGGTTTAACGCTTGGACAAAATCAGTTATGGAAGTATGGTGCATATATATGCCAGCCAGTTTTCGTCTCAAATCAAGAGGCCTTACCCACTAACTACCGTCTCCCAGCAAGGTTCAACGCTGGCAGATAATGGCTAGGTAGCTAGCTAGCTAGATAGATAGATAGAAGCCTCGAGACCATTGACAGTCCTTAGGAGAGAAATATGACGGGGGAGAACGGGTAGGACGAGGACGATGGCGAGAAACACTGATTACCTACCCATCCCGTGGATCAAGATCCTTTATCGCTTCGTGAGTGGCTCTGGTGGTAGTGGTCGGGCAATCAGTGGTAGGTACCTTATGACAAGTTTCCCAAACCCCTTCCTTCTCGAACCGCTGGTGGATGTTATGTATGCAGTGTTTAATATAACTAGGTGATAGACATCAACAGACGGAATTGCCCAAACCACCATGATCCTGGCCATCGTTAACGAACACCGTCCGCCCGTCCATGGCCAACACTATCACTGTCATCAGTAACGCGGCGCTTTTCGCTATCCACAACTTATATATTGACTAGAAGGAAAAAAAAAAAAGAAAAAAAAAGAAAGCTATGCATTGCCGAGATTAACA
>Ga0247765_1000704_pt1 | contig 23084 bp, 18 predicted proteins | sample UWRJL106311C6_FD_179949 | JGI IMG/M metagenome (GOLD analysis project Ga0247765, IMG submission 179949) | Plant litter microbial communities from Arlington Agricultural Research Station in Wisconsin, United States - UWRJ-L106-311C-6 | ecosystem: Environmental > Terrestrial > Plant litter >... | reverse complement strand
GCGCGGCCCCCCCCCCCCCCCCCCAGCCTGGATAGGCTAGTATGTAATTAGAATACTATTGGCACCCAACTTTAGACTGGATGATAGCCTCAGAGTTTCATCATAGAAACTAGATACCCTGGAGCAGAGTTATTGGAGACAAGTTTTATCAATCACCGCAGTTTCAAACACTAGAGTTTAGATCATTGTCATCCAATGAGTAGCCCTAAATAGTAAGAACCTGCGCCAAAGCGGGGTAAACACTCAAAGGCATCATCAACCAACCAAGCATGTTCCTTGGCTTGCAGTCATACATACGCATGTATGTGTTTAGAACGACAGCATGTGTGCTCGTGCTTTGACTCATCTGCTATTCGTACCTCAACTTCTCGGACCGGAAACCAGAAGAGTGCACGTGCAGCATGTCTAACACTGTATCAACAGCAATGTCTCCAGCAATGCCATCGCTCAAGCACTCAGCGGCATTTTCCTACGCCTCAGAGGCCGCGCGCTTGCCTCTCGATCCCACCTTTCCGTCCATCCGCCTCTTGAAATTACACGGCACCACAAGTGCAACGGCTGACGATTCCATACTTGAGCCTGTTTCCGCTGACATATTCGTCACACCAATATCGACTGCGCCAAAGTTCAAGGCCTTGTCATACACGTGGGGAACCGATGACCGCACACACCACATCACCCTGTCTAGTGCCGACTTCTATGTCACCCCGTCACTCGACTCGGCACTGCGCCACCTTCGCCCAGACTCATCAGGACAATCTATTATTCTCTGGATTGATCAGATATGTATCAACCAGGACGACGAAAAGGAAAAAACCCCGCAAGTCAACTTGATGCACCAGATCTACACTGGCGCTGAGCAAGTCATTGTTTGGCTTGGCGTCGCTGCGGACGAGTCAGACGAGCTGCTGGGGTTTCTCTCGAGAATTGGTGATGAAGCTGCAAATCTCGGCCTCGACTTCCACAGACTCGATATCATGCGTTGGCGCAAGGTCATGGGTAGCCAAAACGCCGGGGACCCCGAGGAGCAAGGGTTGCAACAGTTCTTTGACCGACTTCCGTCAGATTTGGAGCCACTCGTACCAGCACTGTTTGCTTGGTGCCAGCGGCCGTGGTTCTCACGCGTCTGGGTAGTCCAAGAGTCTGCTCTCAACCCAGACACAATGTTTCGGTGCGGCCACAAGTCCATCGACGCCGAAGCGCTCGTGTTGGCCATGGCTCTCCTAAGTCCTCGATTGTCGGAATTGGCCAGCCACATGCAGCTCGTAGCCGACAAGCTTGGCCCGAGAATCCTACGAGACATATTCAACCCATCATCAAGCCGGAAACTGTGTCTTTGGCCCCCTCAATTTGAGATACGTCGCCGTTACCAACATACGGTAACACAACAAAGAGTCCGAGGTCTCAATACTTTTGTACTCCTCAGGGTACTCTATGTTCTCAATGGAACGTACGCAACAAAGATGGAAGACCGCATCTTCGGGCTGTTGGCCTTGGCCGGGGATGCTGAACGGCTAGGCATCTCTGCGAACTACATCGGGACTGATGTGGTGGCTCTGTTTTCTCATGTCGCCGCGTCTATCATGAGAGACTCAGGCGCCTTGGACTTACTGAGATTTTCGCAGAGTCCCAAGGACCTAGCTGACCTCCCCTCTTGGGTGCCCGACTGGCGACCGTGTCTGAGACGCCCGTATTCTGACAGCTGGGCGCCCGTCGGCCACTCTCTGTTTTCAGCGTCAGCACTCAAGCCGGCCAGGGCGTTGCAATCATCGGGGTTGACACTACAGCTTGAAGGCGTTCATGTCGATATTGTGGAAGAAGTGCGCAGCTCCCGGACCGGACACGACAATTCCAAGTACGAAAACCCGCTTTCCCTTCTTGCCGATATCCGTCGCTTGGCAGCAATCTCCAAAGCAAAGAACCGGCCTATATATAGCGACCCTGGGCGCAGAGAAGAATCTCACTGGCGAGTACCCATTGGGGATATGGAATATTTCGATGGAAACTTTGAGTTTATGCGTCGGGCATCCGATACTGCAAAGATGTGGTACTGCGAGTTGATCGACCATCTCAGACCAAAAATGCCGGAAGATATCTTCAAGACAATCTTTCCGGGCAGCTCCATGTCGGATGAGACGAATAAAAAACCCGCTACCGATCCGGCCAAACCATCACCGCCGGAGGAATCAAGTCGCTACTTGTTATGCATGGCCAAAATGCAAGAGATGAAGCCCTTCCTGACACAAGAAGGCTATGTTGGTATGGGGCCGTCAACGCTGAGACCCGGGGATGTCGTCATGGTGTTGATAGGGGCTGCTGTTCCGTTTGCGCTTCGCCCCGTCGCAGGAGAAACAAATCAGTTTTCCCTCGTGGGAGAGGTTTACTGCGACGGCGTGATGGATGGAGAGATCATGTTTCAGAATATACCCATGCCAATTTCTCTAGTATAAACAGATCCGCAGAGTTTGGGAAGTATCTTTTGGTAAAATCACAAGGCAAGCTAGGTTGGTGATTGAGAAGAACAGCGATTAAGCTGCGATTTGCCTGCGCTGCAGCAACAGATCTTGTCGTTTCCAAAGATGGAAGGAAGCACACAGAAATTCCGCGCGTCTTTGATGGGGCCCAAAGACGGTGACCGAGATTGCCTTGGGGTTGGAAGGAACACCCGTGCTGGCTGAAATTTCACTCCTTCCGTTCCAAGCAGAATTTCTGCCAGCCACCAGTCTAGATCGGACACAACGTTTCCGACACTGCCGCGAAGTCTTTCATCTCGGCGAGATTCGCTACCCCTCCGACTGGTTCTCGGCCCCCTTCCCTCCCCTCCTTCGATGCTTGCTGCGCTTTGCTTGGCAGCGAGATTTGCCACTGCATCGCCCCAGACCACGATCAATCGCGACGATGGACATTCCCACCGCAAATCGAGAAAACGCGGAAATGCCACATGCAATTCGATAACTTCCGGTTTGGTTTCGGTCAGTGAGAGAGAGGCTCAACCCATCCCTCCTGAGGCGGCTGTCCTGCCACGCCGCTGCAGGATGGGGATGCCTTGGGACGTGCCTAGCCACTCGATGCGAGGCAGTTTTTCACTAACCACGGACATGTCTGGGACAGCTTCCTTCTTGGGTTTTCGATTGCTTACCTTGACGAAGGGGCTCATACGTACCACGACCTCCCTCCCCCCCCCTGGACTGAGACTCCCCCCACCGTTACACTGTATACGACAATCCTACCGTCCGGCCTTGTCACGCAGCATTTGGCTGTCGCCGGCACGGCCGGGTAGCACACATGAAGGACGGTCGGGATACCTAGCGCCAAGTAGCACGGCCCGGTGGAGTCGGCTCTTGAGCTTGAGGCTTGGCCTAGGATTGCCGCTAGTCTAGTGCCGTGACTAGGGTAGTAGTTGGTTGCGTCAAACTTCTCGCGGTGAAGTGCTCCTCCCATCAGCAAGCCAATCGGCCATCATGGAGCACCCAGACGCTAATTCGCCTGTCATCTCCGAAAATGACGCGTCATTCTCGCCATACGTTTATCGCCCCCTACAGGAACACGAATTCACCCGCGCCCTTCTTCTACATCCATCGGTACTGCCCGAAGCCCCGCTGCGTTGCGACCTCTCCCACGTTGACATGGGAGAAGACTTTGGCCAATGCGAGGCTATCTCCTATGCCTGGGGTCTGCCCGAGCTCACCTCGAGCCTTGTCCGTGGTCCCAACCAAGACATGATCCGCATCACGCCGTCTCTTGATTAGGTCTTGTGTGTATTTCGACATGTCTCGCAGACGAGAACTCTGTGGGTTGATGCAGTCTGCATCAACCAGCATGACCTAGACGAGAAGATACAACAGGTCCGTCGCATGTCGCAGATTTACCGACAAGCCAGAAGGGTTCTCGTCTGGCTCGGCGATAACCATGACGGGTGCGAACAAGTCATTGAGCTCATCAAGCGTCACAAAGATGACCTGTTATGGCTTGGGAGGCAGGCGAGGGTGGGAAATGAAAGTAAGGCGCAGAGAGATCAGGAGGAGACCAATCGCCATGAGGAAACACTAAGCATGGCTGGCCGACTCTTTGGATCCTCGAACATGCCAAACTTGCAAACCCTCGTTTCGCGCCCTTGGTTTCAGAGACGATGGGTAATCCAAGAGGTTGTCCTAGCTCAAGAGGCCGTTGTATATTGTGGTGCTGTCTCCATGGCCGCAGGAGATTTCATTACCTGCACGGACGGCCTCTGTTACTTTTATGAGGACCAGAGTTCTTTACCACTGGCCGCAACGAACAGTTTAGCAAGCCTCACCGATATTGTCGATGAAAAACGGACATTCAATCTTTTGCACTTGATCTACAAGTTTCACGCCTCCCTATGCACCGACGACCGGGACCGAGTATACGCTCTGATGGGCCTCACGAGCGAGAATTCTAACAGCCAGTTCATGGAGGGTGGTTTGCACGGCTTACCTGGTCTTGGCTACCGAACAAGCGTTGAAGAAGTTTACCGAGCCCTGGCCGTCATGTCCACTGAGCAACTACATCCCATCAATTCCTTGTGCTTGGTGTTGGATTACGCTTCAAGTTTCCCGTCAAGAGATGTGCAAGACTCAAAAGTCCCATCATGGGTACCCGACTGGAGAGCAAAGAAACGAGCACGTCTCATCCTCCGCACCCCTGAGACATGCCATCCCATCGGGCCATTTGATGACTCGATCATGTTTGAAGTCTCGGATAGAATTCTTCGCATACAAGGCTGGAGTTACCGGTTCGTTTCTTCGAGGGTGGTAGTATCCCCCGTGCAAAAGTCATCACCACCAGCAGCTACCGGCATGTTATCGGTAATTGAACAAATTGAAGAATGGTGGACGTCCTACAAGCAAGTGTTGCGAGACAGAATCAAATCCGGCAATACCAAAACCGTGCATCATTCCGCTGCGTGGCGTGCGTTTGCTTACTGTGCAACCCGGGGCTCTTTTCAGCAGTTTGTGGATCCCGACATGCCCACCGACGGTTACTACCACATCTTGTATCGGGAAGATAATAACCATGAGGCAGACGAGTTCACGCCAGAGTATCCACACCGGTACAGCGGCGAGTGGAAAACCTTTGGTCAGAGAATCTTTTCCGAATCCATACAACGCATGATGAACCGGCGGGCCTTGTTCGAAACCGACGGCGGAGGCCTGTTGGTGAATGGCCCGGATGATACCGAGGCAGGAGATCTCGTCATCTCTTTACCAAGCGGAGCACAGCTCATCCTCCGGCCGACTAGGAGCGACCTGGAGGAGGAGCCGAGTTTCTGGCTTATCGGAGATGCATACATTGAAGGATCAGAGCAAGGGTTACTCAATGAGGAGGACTTTATGCCCCCAGGTTGCGATGCTATGATATCATCTAGTTCGCTGCCTGGCCTCGAAAGCCCTGGATGCCGCCCGACTGTGAACCAACCATTCCCAAGAACGCCGCAAGATATTACACCCAGATGCAAAGATGCACTCATGCCCAAAGTGAAAGCTCACTACATTACGGTACAACAACAGCAAGCAGCACATGCCCCGCAACAGGCCCCGCAACACCCCCCTGCCGCCGCACCGCCCGCTGCACCTCCCGCTGCCGCTGCCGCCGCCCTTCCACCTCCACTCCCGCTCCCCTGCCCTTGCCCCTGCATCACCACCACCTGCGGCGCCGGCTGCGGTTGTGGTTGTTGCTGGGTCGGCGGCTTGTCGGGATATCCTTGTACGTACGCATAGCCCGGCATCGGCATTGGCGCCGGCATTTGCACCGGTACCGGCATCGGCATCGGCATAACCTGGTTCGACACGGCCATCACATATACCGGTTGTCCATCCGGGCCGGTCTGCATTGTGTATAGTGGCTGTTGCTGTTGCTGCATGGGCATTTGCATTTGCATTGGCATTGGTATTGTCTGGATGGGCATAGATTGCATGGACATTCCGGTTGGCGTGGGCATCAAGGGGGTTGGCCCAGCAGGGGGGTATCCGGTGCCTTGCGGTACCGCGACATATGTCTGGCCATCAGCGCCGTAGTACGCTGCTGCTGCTGCATGCGTGCTGTTTGCGGGTTGTGGGAACTGTCCGGGAGGTTGTACGTGCGGAGGGTTCATATAAGCTGGCGGAGGCGGCGATCCCGGCGTCGGAGCTGGGGTCGGTAATGGCGCCGGTGCAGGTGCAGTGGAAGGAAAGCCGCCGGTGGCGGAGGGCTGGTGGTTGTCGTAGGGGTTGGTGTTGCCCATTGTTGCGGCTCAACTGCAGTCTGCAGTCGTCAAGACAGTAGCCGGCGGGGCGGGAGGCAGCCGCTGATACCAGACTGGAAACGGACCGGATCGACCGAAACCGCAGCAAGGCGGAAACTAGACGCAAACAATCGAGGAATAAAAGAAAGGCACTTATCACAGTGCAGTGTGGTGGTGTTCAATAGTTCAGGCGTGCAAACAGAACAAAGAACGGTCCAAAACCCTGAAAGAGGGGAAACGCCCAGTTAATATTACAAACCGGGCGGTGCGTAACAGGTTCCCTCAGGGGGTTTGGTTTACCCGAGCTGGTGTGGTTGCCAGACCATGTCGGTAACCCATGCATCGGCTACGGGACAATATCGATTGGACGCCCGCCACACAGTAGTGGCATGGAGGGTGGGCGTGCTTTCCCACCCCTGAAAGGAAAGCCATGCGACCCCGAACCCCAGCATGCGGCTGAGGCGTGGGCGTCGGCAATGTGTTCCAGACCCCTCATTCTGTGTGTGCGAGAGAGAGCCTGCTATGTCCTCGATTGGGAAAAGCTTGGGTTGGGCTCTGCTTGGGTTGGGCTCTGCTTGGTTTGTGATTTGTCTGAGAAGGAAATGCGGCTGAAGACTGAAGGCTCAAGAGTGACATTTTACACAAGAGTGTGTTTGTGCATCGTTAATCAATCTAATATATTCGTACCAAAGTTTCAAAGTGCAGACACTAGGGGAAAAGGGAAAAGGAGGGGTAACCAAGCCACAAGACAAGGCTGTGAGTGACACACCTGCATTTGCACACCTGCACACTGCATAACTAGAGTATTGGTGCACAAAGAAGGGAGGCTGCATGCGGGGCAAACTGCCAGGCGGTCTATCTATCTGTCTGTCTGTCTGTGTGTATTGTGTCTGTGTTGTTGTCTGTGTCACTGTTACTGTCTGTGTTACTACTACTACAACTGCTACGGAGTGTTTATCAAATCAGATCAAATCTAGACTTATCATTATAATTTTCCAAACTCTGAGTCATTCGTATCATGTCATGTCATGTGAAACATGTGGCTGGGAGTGGGGAGTGGGGACCGGAGAACGGCAAGGCCTCTTCTTTAGTCTACGGTCTAGGTATGTGTATATGTATGTATGTATGTATGTAGTGAACTTTGGCTCGCCCGGGAGGAAGGGAAGGAAGGGGGGGGAAGGGGAATATCTGTTTGCACAAGTTCCCGGCATGAAACCAGACCCACACACGCTTGCACACAGCATGAGCATGGGATAGGTTGAGTGAGGCTGGGGGGCTGGGTGCTGGGGTGCTGGGGTGCTGGGGTTACACGGGGCAATTTACTTGTCTATCTCCCGAGTTATGGGACGACGAAACTTTCTAGACAGCATTCATGTTGGAGGGGCCAAGACTGCAAGTGAAGTATAAATTGAGTCGGTCGGTGCAGTCAAGTCTTTTAGTTTTAGTCCAGTCCAGTCCAGAAACTGGCATTGTTCGGGCAAATTTGAACTCGCTTGGACCCCGTCCGTCCCTGGGGGGGGGGGGGGGGGGGTAGTATCTTGCAAGTAGTTTCCAAAGTTTTTTCAACTGTGAAGACGACCTCATCTGTTTGTAATAAGGGCCAGTCATCTTTCCTGTAATTCACTACTACTTCTAGTCCCTTCTTCCTCGCTAAGTTTTAACGCGATTCATTCATACTTTATATCGATCCCTACTCCGTATTCACAGAACAGAAAGCCCAGCGAAGAAAAAGGATCCCCATTTCTCGTTCCCAGTTCCCAGTTCCGATTAAAAAACTGCATGCATTCAAGTATAGTATTGGTCACTGCCTTTCCTCCTTTCTACACTCTCCTTTTCTATTCCCATCCCGCCCATCGCAATTTAGTGAAATCCCGTCCAATCCAATTCAACTGTCATGCTAGTATAGCCAAACTGTCATCCCATACAATTCTCATCCCACCCCCGGAAATAAGCAGCTCAAAATCAGAATGCCCCCTTTTCCCCTTCTAGACAGGGATCCCCCGGAACCGAACCGAACCGGGGAAGTATGTATGGTAAGGCACAGATGTACATATATAGTCAGACGGACATATTCCAACGCCGCTCTTTGACATGAAAATTCGGCAGGCAGGTGGGCGGTTAATCCACCGACCCCACCCACCCAGGCACCCTGGCACCCACGGCTGTTGGGTCTGGGCCTTGTTCTGGCTCTTGAATAATTAAGGTACCGGAACCAAAGTCTGCATGGACTGGATTGGACGGGACACCGACTATGTACAGATATATGTTTTGCACCTAGGTACCTAGGTAGCTATGTACGATGTAGGTACGAGGTGAAGTTGACGCCACATTGGTGCATTTGCGCTTCCGTTCGCGTCCGCTTTGGTTCGATTCGGTTTGGTGTTGTTCGGTCTAGTTTGTTACTAGTCTATCTAGCGGTCTGGCGGTCTGGTCTGGTCGGTCTGCTTGGTTTGCTTGGCTGGGATCGATGAAAAGGATTGTGGGATCGGGATTGACCCGAGGTAGGTCACTCTGAAAAGTCCGATTCCGTTCGTTCCCATCAAATCGCATTCAAGGCATTTCCATCGTGAATTAAAAAAGGGGAATGCCCATCACACTTCAACCCCATGATGCAGTGGGATGCGGTGTGCCTCTCTTTGTGTATCGTCCGCCCGGGCAATTTCCCCAAAGGATCTCGTCGGAATTTTTGATGCAGCAGTCCGGTACGGTAACCCCATATTTAGTCGTGAAACGCAACCCGGTGGCGGCGCGGCCTGGCCTATGTAAGAACGTAAGGATGGGATTCGGGACCTACCCTCCCTCCCAGGGGGATACTTACTGATGAACAGGAACATGTCAGATCGGCGATTCCCCGCGGCGTCGGCGCGGCACGTACCTTCACTCCTAGGTACCTGCCTACCAACCTACCGCGCATTACCGCTTCAGAAACTCTTCTAGAAAACCGAGCTTATCTTACAGCAAGAAAGAAACAAAAAAAAGTAAAAATCCTAACCCGCGGCCATCCTCCGCATCTGCAGCGGTAGCTCCGGGTACGGTAACACACGCGCAGGCGTCGGGCGTTCCGGAAGGACCTCGGGAGGGACGTAGCAAGCCAAGCAGAGCGGACAGGTCCGGTGATGAGCGAGGAGCCACCTGTCGATGCAAGCGGCGTGGAAGACGTGATGGCATTTGAGGCAGCGGACGGGACTGCTGCGGGAAAAGACTTCGAGACAAATGACGCTTTTGTGCGTTCTGTCAGTGAATTTATTTCTGGCTCGCCGAAAACAAAGAAGTGTGCAATACAAACCATTCAACCTGCGGCCCGGATTGATCGGGCGGAATGTCATCCATGGTCAACTTGGAGTATGACCGCATCGGCGCAACCTTTTCAAGCGCCTTAACGGTTGCCGCATCGGCAATGGGGCCTGGTTCTTGGTCCAGTCTGCGCACCGGCCGCGATTCAATGTCTCTGTGGATGACGGTCGTGTCATCGCTGTTAAGCACCATGGCACGCCTTTTCCATCTCATCAGAATATCAACAGGGGGTCTCAACATAGAATATAAGACGGAACAGGGGTCAGATTTGCTGCTCACTTACACAACAATAATGGTAATGGCAATAACCAGCATGGACCCGATCAGCACAATAACGGCGATCCAGTCTGGCGGCGCCGAGAAACGGTCGCTGGGCGACTTGTCAGCGGTGGAGCCCGAATCTTCCATGACGAATTTTACGGGTGGAGAGGTCCCAAGGTTTGATTTTCTCCTAGTTGGTGGCTGTGATGTTTTGCTTCTTGTCAGCTGGGCAAGGATGATCTTTGCTCATGGTGAGGACTGTTTCAAGGAGAATCCATGGCAAGGACCTCGAGCGTCCTTCATCGTCACCGTGACCATGATTTATGTTTCCCCGCAATGCTCGGGGTCCATCACGAATGTCTCATTCAGATATCACGATATTTTCCTTCTAGAATCTGGAGATGCAATCATGGGGCAAAATGTTGGCTGTTGGTGGCGTGATGTAAGCAAAAGCCGAAGCGGACTTGGCTTTTTAAAAAGCGCCCTGGCAACACGCACCTCGCTCGGGTGCCAAGTCGGCCCCCTCAAGTTCTGCCCAGGCAAGTAGTGCAGTTTTAGGCAACCTACGTGGACCACTCAATCGCCTTGCACAGCCCTTTGTCTGTCTCGGCCGTCTTCGATTCGTCGCCCCACTGTGCCGTCGGGCCACTCGCTTTCAGAACCGCGCGTGACGTTGCTGTGCACAACTCATATCCAGGCTGTGCAGAGGCGGCCTTGCTTGGCAGATGCCATAAAAGTACTTTCTTGCGGTGTGGCCACAGCAATTTCCTCCCCCTCGTCGAAGCCGGGGAAACCTCTTTCAATGAGCGACATAATGACTCGTCAATAGTCGACAATCCCCCATCCCACTCCAACGCGCCAATTTGCGCTTCTAACCACCACCAAACACACGTACAACCATGGATCCAAGCAGTAGGAATCCAGAAAAACAGTCCAGGCCAGTTTCGGGGGGCGCTCTCTCATCAACCGCCCACGACCGGGAACCATTAGATCCCAACCCTGGAGAGGATCACCTTTTCAATGTCGAAAACAACCCCTTTGGCTTCACTCCAGGCCACCTCTCAAAGCTGATACCCAAGTCGCTCGCCGCATTTCGCGCATTAGGTGGATTGAGGGGACTCGAACGGGGTCTCCGAACCGACGGTAGGTCGGGTCTTAGTGTCGACGAGGGTCATCTCGACGGCGCCATCTCTTTCGCCCAAGCGACAACCCCAGAACCAGAATCACCAGTCCAACATGAACCATCATCACCTGATGTTTCCTCCAGTGTTGGACGAAGCGCCACGGATGCATCCAAGAGCACGCGTCTTGCGACCATTCCCTCACACCTCCTTGGCGCCGGCAACCTGAAAGCCGTGGACCACTATGTGGATCGGAAACGAGTTTTTGGCGAGCACCGCTTGCCCGAGAGGAAATCAAAGACATTCCTCCAATTAGCATGGATTGCGCTGCAGGACCGCGTTCTTATCCTCCTCAGTATTGCCGCAGTGGTTTCCCTCGCTCTCGGCCTCTACCAGACATTTGGCGCGACGCACCACGACACTGAGGGTGAAGGGGCAAGGATAGAATGGATCGAAGGAGTAGCCATCGTGGCTGCGATTTTGATTGTGGTCATTGTGGGCGCTTTGAACGACTGGCAGAAGGAGAGGCAGTTTCAGAAACTCAACCGCAAGAAGGACGATCGACTCGTCAAGGTGATTCGCTCCGGAAAGCCGACTAGCATCTCCATCTATGATGTGCTTGTCGGCGACGTCATGATGTTGGAGCAGGGCGATGTCATTCCGGTCGACGGTGTACTTGTGGAAGGACACGCAGTGAGCTGCGATGAAGCATCCGCGACGGGCGAGTCAGATCTGGTCAAGAAAACTCCGGCAGATGCAGTGTGGCGCGCACTGCATGAGAAGGACGCCAACACCGCTAAACTAGATCCCTTTCTCCTTTCAGGAACCAAGGTTTTAGATGGAGTTGGGACATTTCTCGTCACCGCCGTTGGACCGCATTCAAGCCACGGAAGAACCATGTTGTCGCTTCGCGATGACCCCGGAATGACACCTTTGCAGGCCAAGCTTAATATACTTGCCGGTAAGTGCTGAATATCCGAAACAGACTGAGAGAGTATCATGCTGACTCCCGACAGGGTATATCGCGAAGATTGGTAGTGCCGCCGGTCTTCTGCTTTTCTCCGTTCTCTTCATCGAGTTTCTTGCTCGTCTCCGCTACAATTCGGGAAGCCCGGAGGCGAAAGCCCAGAATTTCCTCAGAATTCTGATCACTTCGATTACTATCATCGTCGTTGCCGTCCCCGAAGGACTGCCTCTCGCCGTGACACTCTCTCTCGCCTTCGCTACCAAAAGGATGACCAAGGAGAATAACTTGGTCCGGCATTTGCAGTCGTGCGAGACCATGGGTAACGCGACAGTCATTTGCTCGGACAAGACAGGCACCCTGACGGAAAACGTCATGACGGTCGTCGGCGGCACTTTGGGCGCGGGGAGCATCGAATTTGGTGAGAAACGTTCTGAGGAAACTTCCAATGCTGAGCCCAGCCGACGAGACGACAAGGCACCGGCAACACCAATTACGGCCGCATACATCCCGATCTCGCAGCTCTCTTCTAACATGCATACCGAATATCGTAACCTCATCAGCCTCTCCGTTGCGATCAACACCACAGCCTTCGAAACTGAGGTGGAAGGGAAGGCGACCTTTGTCGGCACCAAGACGGAGACAGCACTACTTGACTGGGCACGAAAGAGCTTTGCCATGGGTCCGCTGGCCATCGAACGTGCCAACCACGCTGTCGTCCAGCTCTTTCCGTTCAACTCTCGGCAAAAGTGCATGGGCACTGTTATCCGGCTGTCGGGCGGTCGCTTCAGACTTCTCATCAAGGGTGCTCCTGAGGTGGTTTTGACAAAGTGCGGCAGCGCTGTTTCGGACCCCGCGGCCCCCCTGACCACGACACCTCTCAGTGAATCTGATAGGACTGGCATCTCTCAGAGCATCTCGAGATATGCCTCCCTCTCTCTCCGCACGTTAGCATTAGCATATCGCGATTTCGACAGTTGGCCGGTAGATTCCGACAACCAAGGCCAGGGCGAGCTTGATGCAGTTCTCAAAGACCTGACGTGGATCGCCGTAGTGGCCATCCAAGACCCGGTTCGCAGCGGAGTTCCGGAAGCCGTGGACACCTGCCGCAAGGCTTCAGTCTCGGTAAAAATGGTGACAGGTGACAACGTCGAAACAGCCCGCGCCATCGCCAAAGAGTGTGGTATCATTACCGGAGACAGTGGGCTGGTCATGGAAGGATCCCATTTCCGCAGTCTCAACGAGCAGCAGATGCGTGCCGTCGTCCGAGACATCCGAGTCCTCGCACGTTCCAGCCCCGAAGACAAACGCGTCCTCGTCAAGACGCTGCGATCACTAGGCGAAGTCGTGGCTGTGACGGGTGACGGGACCAATGATGCGCCCGCTCTCAAGGCTGCTGACGTGGGCTTTTCGATGGGGATTACGGGAACCGAGGTCGCCAAGGAGGCGTCCGACATCATTCTCATGGATGACAACTTCTCGTCCATCGTCAAGGCCTTGGCCTGGGGCCGAGCCATCAACGACGCCGTCAAGAAGTTCCTCCAGTTTCAGCTGACAGTCAACGTCACGGCCGTTGGGCTGACCTTTATCACAGCCGTGGCGAGTGAGGAAGAGCGCTCTGTGCTCAACGCGGTCCAACTGCTCTGGGTCAACCTGATTATGGATACATTCGCCGCCCTCGCCCTCGCCACTGACCCACCCACCGAGAGTCTCTTCGACAGGTCCCCTGAGGCACGTACTGCGCCCCTCATCAACACATGCATGTGGAAGATGATTATCGGCCAATCCATCTACCAACTGGCTGTGGGGTTAACCCTGCACTTCGCGGGGCCATCGTTCCTCCACTACCCTCCTATCCAGCACCGGACACTCATCTTTAATACGTTCGTGTTTATGCAGATCTTCAAGCTTGTCAACAGCAGGCGCATTGACAACAAGCTTAATGTGTTCGAAGGTCTGCACAAAAACCACCTGTTTATATTGATGATGGTCATCATGACTGCAGGCCAGGTCATCATCATCTTCTTTAGCGCAGAGGTGTTCGGCGTTGTCCGCCTCAACGGTGTTCAATGGGCCATTTCGTTGGTCCTCGGTTTCTTGTCCATCCCCGTTGGTGTCCTGATCCGTCTGTTCCCCGACTCGTGGCTCCAGGCTGTCATCGACCGACTTCCCAAGTGGAGACGGAAGAAGACATCGGAGGAGGAGGTCTCAGACGGTGATGCCGAAGGCAGGAGTCTGAACGACGCCATGATGAGTATCAGAGACGACCTGGCCTTCTTGAAGCGGGTGCGTGGTGGTCGTATCCGGGCACTGGGGCTCGCGCTCGCAGGTCAGGACGTGCCGCGAGCATCCAATGGCCGGCCCTTATCGCCAATGCAATCAGCCGTCGGTATGCCAGGTCTTCTCGCCGCAAGTATTGGCGCGCTATCGAATTTGGAGAGGAGAGCATCGATGGTAAGCGGCGCGAGCGCAGGGGATCGAGAACCTAAAGCGACATGACTGAACGCGAATGAACCGATTCGCAAGAAATTTCTTCTTCCTTGTAGAAATAGATGTCCGGCGACGGAGGTTACGTTAGTTTTAATCACGAAAAATGAACAAATAATGATCGGTGCCATCTTTTGCTGAGAATTTGCAGAGTGTGCTTGCGTTTAGGTTGCGAATATGTAGACAGTGAAAAGCCAGCAGGCCGGACTTTTTACAGTGCCTGCGACGAGTGAGGCAAGAGCTGAGGGGAAAGAGGCAATGGCGGCTTTCGAGTCACCAGCTCTGACGAACTCTATCTTTACTTCATATCGAATTTACCGGATTAGGTTTCTCTCGGGTGGATATCACCCACCTAGGCAGGTGAAGCTCGTGGCCGCCACTTGGTCCATTCAATTTCCTTAGGCCATTTTTTTTTCGTCTGAATGTTTACCCCTGAGCAAGCGCACAAATTTCGACAGAGAGCAGAAGAAATTTCGCCTCCGCCCGGATGTAGTCTCACCGCGGTTATGTCGATATTGTGGGCGAGGGCAGTGAATCTGGGGCAACTTTTGTCTGTGGATGTGTGTTGTTGTATTTCCCACTGCAGTACAGATGGATGATATGATAAGCTGTTCCTTCCTGCCCAGCATAGTGGCCCCTGAATTGGACCTCGCACTGTAACTTTGCAAGAACTAGACAAGAGTGAAGCAGGACCTGAATCCTTCACCGAGGGCTCTGCTGTGTTTAGGCCTTTGGTTGTGCCGGAGAGATACTGAAGCCAGTCTAGTTTGGCGTCGGTGGTGCCGACAAAGTTTTCCGGCAAGCCGATAATATTTCTTTCTAAGTAGGCGTCTTCCAGTCGATAGACTTTTTCTCCCACGGTTGACTCCTCCCATCAACTCTCTGGACGCAGGCGAACAGACGCACACTGCCATCCCCCACTCTACTACACCTCTTCTCTCCCGAGCACAGCACGCTATCGTGCAGCCATATCCAACCAAAACAATGTCGAAACACCGTCTCCCTTGGGTTGCACGCTCCGCCTTCCAGAATCTGCCCAAACAGCGCCCGAGACGAGCATTCTCCGACCGAAGACGGGTTGCTGCCGGGGTCGGGCTCGCGGTGGCCGTCGCTGCCCTTACGAAAGTGCTACCTCCCCCGCCACCAGATCTGAAGCCACTCCTCATCAGTCTCTTTCGCCGCGACTGGAAAGAGAACGGCCAGATGATCATGCACGGAGACAAAAGATAACTGGGCCACGGCATGGTATCGGATGTGGCTGGCCAGACTGGATAATATACCCCCCACGGATCAAAATGCGAGAAGATATAGAGTTTTGTCAAAGCGAGGGACGATGGCTGAGATCAAGTAAATGAGCCGTCAGCTCCGAATCGACACCAGCACAGCGAGTATTGAGTCATCAAAGACGACAACTTGAGATACCAAGAGCCAAGCAACACCCCAAGCGTAACCGGATGCTTACCTCTTCTACCGTCATGCCTGGCCCAGGGGAAGCCCTGCTGTCACGGTACACTCGGAAGGACACAGCCGGGTTGATGAGACTATTTCGAATGGTCTGACGCACCAGAGGGGGGCTTCCAGAGGTCTGATACAAGCTTCGGCACCCAGTGTGTCCTCAGGATAGTTGTCAAAGCAAGTTTAGAGATAGCAGATAGCGAGAAGGGACTTTGGAGATTTGCATGTCCTCCCACGTGTCATAACCAACATGGGGATGGTGGTGCTGTTGTCTGTTCCTCCAAATTAAAACTTCTGCCATGCCCATCCTATAAATCGTTGCAAGAGTCGGATTCGCTGGTGTATTATATATATAGATATCAAGGTCGTAACCTAACGCCGTCGCATGATTCCGAGCAGCAGGCACATTCTCCTGCAGCCTCCCACATCGTCTATCCTTATCATACACGCCCATCATCTTTGTTGTTATACACCAATTCGGTCTCGGTCTCTGTCGTCATCGGTCGAGGGATGGAGGTGCTCATTGCCTGTAGCACGTTAGTAGAAGAACTGCCATGAGAGCCGTCTTTACCCACACAAGGAACCACTCAGCCCAGGAGCTGGAAAGAAAGGTTACAGCGACCTAGGTATAGCAGTTAGTATCCGCAAGCATTCGTGTCGCAGGTCCTAGATGGAATGCACTGACTCCGAATGCAGCGACGCTCTTCACTACAGAAGCGTTCTCGGGCGAGGTGAGCGTATCATAGGTAACCCGGAAGTAGCCCTTGGGGGCTCTTGAGCGTCCAGAGATTGCTTTGGCAGGCATGGTGGCGGTGACGTTGGTTCTGAATTCGTCGTGGAATGGTTGACAGATGAGAATTTCTTTTGCGCAAAAGCTCCAGCTGGCGCGCCGAGTGAAATTTCGGCGAAGCGCATGGCTGCATCTGGCACGTGCATTTTCCCCAAAGCAAGTGGGGTGGATTCCGTGAGGCTGAGTGGACCGCTGACCTCGTCTTGTCACCTTTCCGGTCACCCCACCTCCATCTGCCAAGTTTCCGGTCAATTGCGGTCAACTGTCATCGAGCCACCCGCCGTAATAAATACTTTGAACGTTGCGCAGATGCCGACAATGCAATGCATCTTTGACCAATTGACACATCACAGCAACACCAAATCAGAAAATGGCTGACCAAACAACAACTCTCGTGGGTGGCGGAGGGGGTTTCATCCCAACGCTTCCGTCACCGGCGCCCAGCACCAATTCAACACGACCCACGAATAGCATGGGCCTTCCCCATCCCCGAGGCCACGCCCTGCGACCCGGCTCAGCTAAGGAAGACAAAGTGAGGGACTATGTTTCCAACCGAATCGCCCACATCAATCGCCGATTTATCAAGAAGGCGGCATTCGCAGACCCTACCGACGATGTTCCCGGCTACAAATCGATGGACGAGCTCTGCAGAGACCTCGATGGGCTGATCAACATCATATGGTTGTCTGGCACTCGTACGTCCCGCCCCGCTTTGGATGTGCCGTTTCCTAACTATTCCACAGCTAGTTTGCAAATTCCCTACTTCCTGAGCATTGCCAGCGAACTCAACACCTGGCTCCCGTCGTTTCCCCCTTCTCCAAAAGAGACGCTATCGATCCTGCGAAAGCTCGATCATTGCTTCGCCAGCTTGCTAGCCGGCGAAGATGCAGATACAAAGGAGCCCCTTCCGGGATTCGAGAACGGAACACGATTGGCGGGCATGTCGCGCACTCACATGGTTCGATGCAAGAGCACTGTTCAGGACGCCCGTATGGTAGTGATGAACGTACTAGGCAAAGAGCAGGAGGAGGAGGAGGAGGAGGAAGAAGACGGCGAGACCGAGGAAGCGCACGGGAACAATGGTAGTGACAGCGAAGATGATGGTCCGATGGACTGGGACAGGATCGCTCGCAAGCAAAAGCAGGAAAGGGAGACGAGGGAAGATGAAGAGCAGCACTTGGATATGGCACGAGTCTACGAGAAAACCATCGTCCAGCTTGGTATAGCTCTCGCCGACGGCGAAATCCCCGGCGATATCCAGATATCCGACGATTAGACACCAGCTCCAGCATGGCATCTGCGACCTCGGTTTAGCTTACGCTAGCGACACCAGCCAACGATGTAGAGCTGTATGCAGCACATGTGTGGGGCATTGCCACTCGACGTTGGGCAGTTGGATATTCCCGCCGACCAATGAGCACGGCCCCAACACACTGCTACTTGGTCATGGGTGCCGGCCGATGCCCAACATGTTCCGTCGACAACCGTTTCGAATTTACTCTCCCCCAAACATCCTCCCTCTCAACCCACCCACGTGTGTAACCCAGTGACTTGTGACTTACCATGCTACCCTCGTCTACCGGCTTGTACCCCGCAGACCATGGCGCCTTCAACACCTTCCCAAGCAGGAGGAGTGTTGTGCACAGTACCAAGGGAATAGTGAGCACCGTCTCGCCTATTGCAAATGAAGCAGGGCTCCGGATCCTACGTGAAGGGGGAAATGCAGCTGTTTGTGCCCCTGATGTCAGACTCCCATCCGTGCCACTAATCATTACCCAGGACGCTGCTGCTGCCGCTGTTGCGGTTCTTAACCTGGTGGACCCGTCAATGACTGGCATAGGGGGAGACTCTTTTGCTTTGTTCTTCGATGCCAAGACCAAACAAGTTCATGCGCTGAATGGCTCGGGACGTTCTCCAAAAGGGGCAACCCTGGACGACGTCTGCCGTGATCTAAGCATCGCCGATCGCGCGTACGGAACCATTCCCACGTCTTCGGCCTTGTCTGTGACGGTTCCCGGGGGTGCTGCTGCCTTGGTGGATCTAGTTGAACGCTTTGGGTCCGGGGCACTGTCTGTCGGGCAGGTTCTCGCCCCGGCAATCGAATTGGCCGAGAGTGGCTCTCCTATCAGCGAGATTGCAAGCACCACTGTGCGTTTCCATCAGGCTAGCCCACAATATTATGACGCTGACCGTGATGAGTCTAGTGGATTGCCATGGAGGAAGAGTTGCGAGGGAAGCCAAACGGTGTAGAGCTGTTGAAGCAGGATCCAGACGCGAAGGCAGGCCATAGGGCACCGCGGGCAGGCGAACTGTACAAGAATCCCCTCCTTGCCGCCACCTTTCGCAGGCTGGCAGAACATGGGAGATCTGGTTTCTATGAGGGTTCAGTTGCCGAGTCCATTGTTCAAGCTGTCAAGGATGCTGGCGGGTATCTGAGCCTGGATGATCTGCAGGACCACGGGGCCAGAGGAAGCGAGATCACGACACCATTATCTATACGCCTCGAATCCTCACAGGACGGTGGGGTCAACCTATGGGAACATCCCCCGAACGGGCAAGGAATCGTCGCACAAATAGCGCTTGGAGTCCTGCAAGTTCTTCGGAAGCAGGGCAAGATCCGGAAGTTTGAGCGGCAGGACCACAATTCGCCCGAATACCTCCACGCTCTCATCGAGGCCTTGAAGATCGCCTTTGCAGACGGCACTTGGTTCATCACGGATCCAGATGCTCCAGTCCCAAGCCCAGAGGCATTCCTTTCTGAAGAGTACCTGAGCGAACGCGCAAAGTTGTTCAACCCCACTCAGGCCTCCAAAGGTCTTGACCACGGTTCACCGGGCTACAAGATCAGCGATACCGTTTATCTCGCTGTTACCGACACCGAGGGCAATGGATGCTCGTTGGTCAACAGTGTTGCCGACAATTTTGGCAGCCGCATTGTTCCCAAGGGAACAGGATTTGTCCTGCAGAGCCGTGGCGCCGGCTTCCATCTCCATCCACCGAACCACCCCAACATCTACGCGCCAGGCAAGCGGCCTTACAACACCATCATCCCTGCTATCGTGACCAACGCCAGCGACAGCAGCTTGCACACAGTACTAGGTGTCATGGGTGGAGCAATGCAGCCCCAGGGCCACGCTCAGGTCCTGCTCAACATGTTGATCTTTGGTATGAACCCGCAAACCGCGCTGGATGCACCTCGGATTTGCGTCGGGGCTGCTCTCCCCGGGAAGTCGACATCGACTGATCCTACGAAGAAGGTGGACAGTACCATCTACCTGGAGGATGGAATTGAACAGAATGTTGCACAGACACTGTCGGATATGGGACACGATACCAAGTTCGTCAAGGAACTGGGCAGGGCCTTGTTTGGTAGAGGACAAGTGATCCGTGTGCATCGTGACCCAGTTGGTGGCGAGAGATTGTATTCTGCTGGAAGTGACATGAGAGGAGATGGAGCTTCGGCGCCGCTGATTTAGAGTCGTCCTGTACATCTGAACCCTTGGAGACTTGTCACTCGATACTTCAATCAGGACCCCACCTGCCTGCGAATGCGCAAAGAACCTGCCAGCAGTCCATCAGATTCCATGGTAATAGTCTTTCAGGGTTGGACTGTGCCTCCTTCCTTACCTACCTAGGTGCCATCTAGGTACTCTTTCCCAGTCTCTGTTCACGCCTGCTTACTGCGAGTATGCGTTGGGGTTTGTGTAGAAAAACGCCGCCAATGCTCTTCAGCGCAGTCTAGCTTCACCTTTCATCATCTTCATCCCCCAACTCTAACCCGATGGCTGTCGCTCGCCTTGCTATCCTCGGCTTTGCCCTGGGCCAGATTACCAGAGCAGCAATCGCCGCACCACCAAGAGACTGCGGCTCGCCGGAAAACCAAGCGTTTTTTGTCCTGGGATGCTCCAAGCCTATTGTCTTGGAGCGGGCCGACCCCATTGTCAACCCCGGCGTGCCCGCCGAACATTTACACAGCATCATGGGCGGAGATGCCTTTGACCTGACGCTTGACTACGACAAGACCCAAACCTCCAACTGCACCACGTGCAGCGTCACCAAGGATCTGTCCAACTACTGGGTCCCGACGCTTTACTTTCACGCCGAGAATGGCAGCTTTATCAGCGTCAACCAGGTTGGGGGGTTGAATGTGTATTACCAGTAACTGAATTTCCAATCTCCGTCTATCTTGTATCCCCCTGACGTGGGCATACAGAGAGCGGATGGACTGGACAGATTACTGCGATGGCAAAACCCTACAACCTTTTCCGAAAAACTTCCGCATGATCGCCGGCGACAAACTCCGACGTCGTTTCATCCCCTCCTCGCTCGAGCAAGCCGGAATCGAATTCGTTTGCTTGTTAACCAACGGCGAGTTGGGACCACCGCCCTCTCCTAACTTGCCCAGTCGAAGCTGCCCTGGTGGTCTGCAGACCCGCATTCGCTTTCCGTCCTGTTGGGATGGCGTCAACACAGATTCACCGAACCATAAAACCCACGTTGCATACCCGTGGGGAGTCGACAATGGGCCTTGTCCGAGAACCCACCCGGTTCGGATCCCTTCGCTTCTGTACGAGACAACTTGGCATGTCGAAGCGTTTGACCACCTCCGCAGACCAGGGGACCAGCCATTTGTGTTTTCGCAAGGAGACCCGACGGGGTTTGGCTACCATGCGGATTTTTTGAACGGGTGGGACATTGACTTGCTAGAGAAGGCGATTCGGGATCCTACGTGTGGCGACAAGAGCGGTGGACGCATCGACTTTTGCGAGACGTTTTTGCCGTTCCTACAAACGAATCGGGTGCAGAATTTGTGTCCTAGTATTGAACCCAGAGTGGTGGAGCCGATTTTTGGAGTGCTGGATAAGCTGCCGGGTTGTAATCCCGTGCAGTATGGTCCGAGAGATGCGGTGGTTTATAACTGTGACGAGTAGTTGGGGTGGTTCCGATTGGGTACCTACATGTACTTATCGAGTAGTGGCTAGTAGTATTATAGAAAGGTTTTCTCGGTGATAATACATAGTTTGTGAGCTTCCTTGTGTGGTTGACAAAGAGGCGGATTTGAACTGTAGTAGCCGCGGGCGAGTTAAAACGGTGAGACAAACAATAGGGTTGTCATGTTATTGTAAGATTTTGCATTCTAGGTTTTGTCGTCAAAAATGACACGGCGATTTACTGGATTCACTGGATTCACTGGGTGGAGTCCCCACTTCCGCGGAATTGGTGTTGAATGCCGCATGGAAGTGTCGACGCAATTCAATTCAATTCACCGAGGAGAAGAAAGGTTTGCTGTTTTTGTATTTTTAGCCAAGTTCGCTCTGCTTTACGATCTTGTCTTTTTCCTTTTCTTCTTTCATTTCCGAGAGTGTTCCCCTTCCAGAGAGTGTTTTCTCCTCCAGAGAGCGTTTTCTCACACCCACCAAGTGTGGTTTCTCATACGGCTAGAGCAAAATACCCGCCGACTTACTCACTCACTCTCTCACTCACACACTCATACACACACACTTCCTCACACAGATACGCGCGCGCATTCTCATCGGCGGAATACCAATACCAAAAAATGGACTGTCCGCCTCCACCCAGTCCTATCAGCCCTATCGTCGGCTCTCCCGTCTCTGTCTCCGTCTCGGTTTCCGACTCCGTGTTTGACTTTGAAGCTCCGTATGTTTCTGACGTCGGACCTCCCAATCCCTTGCATTTCGAGAGCGCTGAAGTATTCGCCACGCCTGCCACGCCTGCCACCCCTGCGGCACTCGCCATGCCCATTACGCCTTTGAGAGATTCGAAGAAGTCAAAGGAGAAGAAAAAGAAGAAGTCTGGATCCGGATCCAGATCCTCAGACCCGAAGAACTCGAGATCTAGCTCAAGATCGAACTCAAGGAACTCCCCAAGCTCAAAGAGATTTTCATCTTCCAAGGGAAAGAGAAAGGAAGAGAAAAAGGTACCATTCGGGAGAAGAGCATGGACGGAACCATCAAAGTTGGAAATGCTCTTTCTCGGCACCAATTTGCCAAAAAAGAACAGAGATAAAGAAAAGGAGAGAGAGTTGGTCATGTTCAGAAAAAAGAAAAAGGGCGGGATGGTTGAGGTGGCTATGCGTACCAAGGGTGAGAGTAAGAGCAGGAGCAGGAGCAAGAGCAGGGGTAGTAGGGATGAGAATGAGAATGAGAATGGGGAGAGCGAAAAGAAGGACAAGGGCAAAGGAAAAGAAAAGGCAAAAGCCAAGGACAAGACCACGACCAAGAACAAGACCAAGACCAAGGATGGTAAGTGATTCCCTTCCCTCACCCATCTAAACTCACCACGCCCTCACCACACCACACCACACCACATCCCACCACGGTTGTAAACAAGTCCGGAGATTGCTGACATGGGCGGGGGTTTTTTTTTTCCCCTACAGATTCTTCTGCGCTCCTCTTCTTTTTCTCTTTTTTGTTTCCTTTTTCTTAAAGGCACCAGGGATTGGGGGGGGGG
>Ga0247765_1000703_pt1 | contig 23098 bp, 23 predicted proteins | sample UWRJL106311C6_FD_179949 | JGI IMG/M metagenome (GOLD analysis project Ga0247765, IMG submission 179949) | Plant litter microbial communities from Arlington Agricultural Research Station in Wisconsin, United States - UWRJ-L106-311C-6 | ecosystem: Environmental > Terrestrial > Plant litter >... | reverse complement strand
CTGGTTCATGCAATAGATCTATAAAGGAAGGCTTTCTGGCTCTGCCAGAAAGCCAGAGAAGAAGAACAACCACAATACAACCTGTTCAAAACCACATAGATAAAAGGTGCCGTGCTTCTGACAGCCGTAATAGTTACAGCTGCTGCAACCGGAAGCACTACAGCGGGGGCGTGTAATATCTGCGATATAACAGGCTAGCTAGTTGCTTCCCCGATAGAATTATTGCGTACCCTAGCCTTAGTCGAACGAAGCCGACGATATCCTTCGCACTTACGCACGAAACCGGCGGCGCTACGGTAACTGCGGAATTAATCCACTAGCTAATCAACACGGCACCTTACGCATCGCCTGATCGCCTCATTGGGAGCAGCGGAGTTACTCGTATTAGCTGCAGTGTTATCCATAGCGCATCGCAAACTTCGGAATCAACGCGATTTTAGTAGTGGTGGAAATCCTGCAACGGAATTTATAGGTTGCACCAAGCGATCTGATTGGCCAGATGTTTTCATATCTTATCTTTCTTTATCAATTTTGCTGACAAATCACTTATCAGTTTTTTTTTTCAGGACCCCAGTATAGTATAGTGCTTCCAGACGCCTCGCCTCCGCCCTCGCCAAGGCTCGGGCTCGGCTCGGCGTCTTCCAGCCCTGGATTAATGTCACGGAAGCGCTGGCCCTGGCGTGCTGCTGCTGCCAAGCGCTACCGTGGTTGCTGGCGTGGTGGGGTGGCCACACCGCCTTGGCAGAATTGCCCCACCACAAACTGTAGATCTTCGAGGTGGAATTCTTTCCCCTCTTCTTTTCTTTTTCTTCTTTAGCTTGCAATTCTATGGATTGGCCACAACTCGCTGCAGCCTTGACTCTTTTTGTGATTAGCTTTGGCAACGGATATAGTTCCAGCGATTGTAGTAGCTACGATTCTGGGGACCTGCGTCAGCCCTTGGCTGTAAGCGGTGCGACGCACAATATTGAAATGGCCTTTTTTGTATGGAAGAAGTGAGGTTTTGAATGACGGCGGGCGCCGTAAGATCAGGTTAGGGTTATGTATAAGGAGCGGTAACTCCCAAATCTAGACCCGGGATTCACTGTAAGTGTGTCATGTCTGTAGGCAGGTAAGGACTAGCGCTATGCAGAGTGTGTGCATACTACTCGTCAATGACCATTCGTGGCTTGCTGAGCATCCATCTCAATCCTAGTTCAGGTGGCCTATTCATGTCTCTGTCCTCGAATGGCAAGACAGCAGAGAAATCATAGTTGCAAGCTGAAACTGCCGCTGCTTCCGCGAGCTCCAGTCTGTCAACTCGAGATGAGTCAAATATTGACTATCTCCCGTGTGTCGCTCCTCGTTTGCGTTTCTTCTGTCTTTAAAAAACCCCTTTCACCACCGGAGACGAAGACTGTTTGTCCTAGCCCTCATTACTTCCCCAGAAGCACCACCACACTTCCTTCACAGCCCCCCCTTTACAATTGACTGATCACAATGAAGCCGCTTAAATCATCCCCAACGTCACCTACGAAGTCATTCGCAGAGACATCCCGCTTCCCCTTCTCCGGTCTGTTCTGGGACCAAGACGTCCAGGCCACCGATGCCCACAATCTCGAGTGGGAGATGAGGGCCTTGAGGTAATTAACGGCATGCTTAACACTAACGTGCAGATTGGCTGAATAAGTCGGAATACCAACCCATCCCCGAGAAGCAAGGCGAACCCACTCCGCAACCCTCGCCGCTGGTGCCAAGAAACGATACTCCGCTGCCTGGACGCGCCCAACTACCTCGTCTTCAGCAACACCATCTCCGCAGAGAGATGGAATGACGACCTACCCGCCGGGAACCGAGCTGGTTGTCCCGATCGAGCTCTCACACAACAAGATCCACCTCGCCATCGGGGGTATCCAGATTCCATCGCATGATGCGAGCACGATCGTGGGCGGAAATGGGGATATGGCTGAGAATGACACGGCATCGTTTGATACGATTTTCTTCTTCCATCATGCGTTTATTGATCGCATGTTCTGGGCGTGGCAGACTCATCACAAAGAGACGGAGTTTTTGAAGATGGGTAGGGACATGCGCACTATCTGGGCACCAACTCTGTTGATGCGTAGGGATCCACGCCCTGTGTGCCGGGAAATACGTGGTTGTCGTTGGAGAGTCCGCTGGAACTATTCGTTGGTCCAGATAAGAAAACAATGTTGACATCCAGAGTACGTTCCTAGGACAGCCCCCCTTTCTACACCGACACTTACACCCCACCCACACCCTTTTTCTGCCTAGGTGCTGTACCCAACTAACGCCCGAGGCATCGTTTTGGGTTCTTTGAATCCCTCAGCCTGCTCAACGCATGCTCCGCCGCCCAGCCCAACTGGTCGAGCTGACAGCGCTGCTGTTCAGTGCCGTGCCACGTGTAAGAGATATCGCCACTGCAGCTGACGCGGCCCTATCAGGCCTCAGCATCTGAGACATACAGGACTCGTAGTTGCCACACAGAACTCCGCGGAATGAATTCTCAACATCTCAGGCGTGGTGTCTCCAGCCATGAACACTTGAGTGAGAGGCCTTAAAATTGTGTACGGAATGATATATCAGGTTTGGATGACGATGGTTGTCAGTTGGGGTCTCGGTCGAACCTCATCAGCACCCCATTACCAGGAGCAGGTCAGAAATCCTCCAATTCGAGTTGATTATCACCACCGAATCCCCCTGCTATTGATCCATCAGCAAAATGTTGGACTTCTTTAACTCACATTGCACCATTCCGCCAGACTCTGCGGGCCTCGTCTCTGTTCCTGATGCCAGGGGCACTCTCAGCATCGTGTGGAGCTGCCTCGCCGTTGTGTCGCTCTGCACCTGGGCAGTGCTGCACGAATGCGTTCCGGTGGAAGGCGATTCCAAAGAACCATTTCTTCTGGCAATCTATCTTTTCCTCTGCAAAACTTCATCCTTCTTGATCGCATTCTTCGCGCCCGAACTCTTCGCTGGGAAAGCCATGGGGTCGCTTTACTTTGCGCGGGAGGGGGCAAAAGAAATGCAGAAATGTGCTGGCGTGATTGGGAAAGGGAGTGCCCCGAGGTCGAAGGTGGGGTGGTCGCTCCGTCATGCCTTCCTTGCGAATATGGGAGGGTGGGCCATCGACTTTGATCCTGAGCCAGAGCCTTCGAATGCCGACCCGTTCCTTGATGTCAATCCGAAACCAGTGACGACTCCCTCGACATTTCCCAGTCCTGACCCAGCGCAGCAATTGCACGATGTAGAAGTGCGAAGCTCTCCGGGGATCAACAAAGCTGTCAACACTTTCCGCAGCGACGAGCATGAATCCCCGACTCCTAGCGCCCAGCCAAAAACACCCCCAAGCACCACGTCGCTGCTTTTTGAAGCCAAAGCCCCATTGCTGACTCAAAGCCCTCCTCCCTCTGCTAAAGACTCCGAGTCCGAAACCGAGAGACATATGGGAGTACGGAATCCGGAGCACAGACAACCAGAGCACCCCGACCGCCGTGCCAATGAAATCACATCGAAAGAAGAGCCTGTGGACCCGAAAACAACTGCCCTGCGCAAAAGACTTGCCTGTCTACGGAAGGAGTACCAGGAGGAGAGATGGTTCATCTTCCCGATACCCAAATTTGCCAAGGGTAATTGGGACAAGGTGGACAACCACCAGGATCGGATCGACCAGGCACTACGGACAGCGACGGAGTCGAATCTTGGCCCTCAGTCTATCAAGACCTATTTTGATAACATCATGGCACTGCGGGGAAACATCTGGGTTGTCGACGGTGCCCAACTGCGATGTGCCTACGAGAGGGGCATCATCGCCGAACTGCCACAAGTCACCGAAGCCGAGATCATGGACAAGAGCAAGGGCGACTGGATTACCAAGCTGTTTGCTATCGTACAAGTACTCTGGCTCTGGACGCAAGTCGGCCGTCGCTTGGCGCTCGGCCTGGCCGTAACGCAGCTGGAGGTCATGACAGTAGCTTTCGCAGCCTGCAGCGCCATCACATACGCCATGTACTGGTGCAAACCCAAGGATGTGTCGAGCCGGTTTCATATCAAAGCCGCTCAACCTCCTACCTACGAGGACATGATAGAAATGGCCCAGAAAGGGCCGAGCTCCATCTATTTCCGGCGCGTGCCGCTTTCGATTGGAAACGACTGCTTCCATAATGTCGAGAAAGATCATGTCGTTCCGTACACACTCATGGCCCTGACAACAGCAGTGTTTGGTGTAGTCTTTGCCGCGGTACATTTCCTCTGCTGGAACTGGGATTTCCCCTCTGAACTGGAGAGGCAGTTTTGGAGAATTTCCTGCGTCATTTTGGTTGTGTATCCACTGCCAATGGCGGTTCTCATGCTTGGACATTGGCAAGCGAAGACGAAGAGCCCAACTGACTATTACGGAGGCGCCTTTTCCGGAGCGAGGAGGGTCTTGGAAGGGACGTACATTGTGGCGAGGCTCTTTATCGTGGTGGAAGCATGCCGTTCGCTGTGGTACCAGCCGGGTGACGCTTTTTTGGCTACGCCGGGCCTCAACTCGGTGCCACATATCGCATAGTGTTTAATTAGAGGATTTTGGGCCTTTTTCAGTGTAGATGTCTTATTTGTGGCTCAAGAAGGTCGGCGTACCTCTTCTTCTCGAAGCGCCAGAAGTCTGGCTTTCACTTCTTTTTGAAAATTCACATGAATGCAAGAGCTGGCTCAATACCTCGGCGTTTATGGCCCGTCTGTTACAGCCTCCTTTCCTGAATTTCCTCCCTACCTTGGGGTCTTGTTTTGAAGCATGCTTCGAATATATCTTATACCACTACGAAATCACCCTATCTTACCTAGCTTCCAAGATCCTTACTTCTTCGCCTCGCTCTCTTTCTTAGCCCTTGCCCCAGCCTTCGTCTCACCTTAGGTCTTCACCTTCCCACCCTTGCCTCTCTTCTGGACCCCCTTGCGCCGGAGCTACATTTTCTCAATTCGGCTGGAAGCACACGGCTGTAACCAATCCAGAATAGGCGGTGAGGATGGTGGAAAATATATTCCCGTCTTCTATCTAGCGACTGATGGTGCTAAGGGAGCGCCGTTAAATATGTGAGGCCCCTGGCGCCGCTGCAGCGAGGCCGTCTGGCCGATAGAAAAGGGCGTTTTCCTCTCTCATCTTTGTTATCGAATGGCTTGAAGAATGGGGTACCATATACGAGCCTTGGAGAACAAAAGTTTTAGCAGACCGACTGCTTGGTCAACATAACTCGAAATAAACTCAAAGAGACGGTATGTTAATGCCTAAACTCTACTCTAAAAGCTTACGGTAACATACGCTCGCGCAGTGATAGCAATACATTATAAAATAAGTCGCTAATCCAGAGGTTCCGAACAATAACTTACAAGAATAATGTATATTACTAGCGTAAGGAACCAAGATGGTCCCTCGCTCATTATGGATACGATGGTAGCATCTATACTTTAGAGGAAGGGTATAGCTTTGTACCTTGATCACTGTAACTACCTTGGTTCTGAAGTGATTAGAGTGATTACTCCATGCGACTCTTTCCATATTCCACTGTAGTCCGCACTATAGTCCCTGGGCTAGGCCGGGACACCATAGGGCTTAGCCTATTACATGGAGGACAGAAATCTCCAGCGCTTAGGTAAAGTAATACGAATATATAAGACAGTTAACTTCAAAAATGGGATATATTTTGGCCATTTTTATATATGGGACCAGTTCTGGGCCACCTCGGCTATAGCTGAAGCGATCAGCCTGCCGAAAATGGTAATTAAGGTGAGTAAAGGTGAGCTAGCCTGAGCGAATCCTGAGCAGCGACTGAGCCGAGCCTGAGCCAGGGTGAGCAACGTCACGTGGGCGAGGTACGAAAAAGGAAATTTTATGTGCCCAGATTCGTCGCACACAACAGCAAGTTCACGACCATAAAATCGACACCATATATTTCCCTTTCCTTCTTCGAAACTGAGCGGTTGCTGCCTTGGCCTGAGCCAGACTGAGCCAGACTGAGCGAGGGGATCACAGGTCTGAGCTGCCTCGGATATAGTTGCCACGGGTCTAAAATGGCGGTGGAGTTACGAGGACCCAGTTTTGGGACCTCTACCACTACCACCAAGCCGCGCTTTCCTTCACTCCGACTAAAGGAGAGAAACGCCCTGCAATTTCAATACGTCGATAAATCATGTATATTATATTCTGATTCCAAAGTGTTGTTATCCACCTGGCCTCCCTTGACTGACAGAAAAACTCACATGAGCACAGCAAACCCGCTAGCCCCTGAAACAAGCAGGATCCACAGCCCAAGCTCCCGCAAAGTCACGATCATCCCATCGGTCGCAGCACTGGTGCTCCCCGCAGAGCTGGTTGTCGCCATATGCACCCCTAACGCCCTCGGTCGACTCCCATTACTACCCAGACAATCCAAAAAGTAGGCGGCTATTGTCGTGCCAAGGAGCTAGTTAAGCCACCTGAGCCACCTGTGACCAAGAGCTTGCTCTCAGCTGTGGCTGAGCTATTTCCTTTGTATATAAAAACCACAACTCGCCCCAGCTCCCGCTGGGGCTTACATATAGAATAATATACCTTCTAATAATCAAGCTCATGCCTCTAGTTCCTCCAGCGACGGTATTACAGTTATAAGCCCGGCGCTTTACAAGCTGTAGCAGTATCCAAGAGCGTACAAGTCAGCCGTCGTTGTACAGGTTTTAGAGTATTTGCACTTCTTTTCTTAAATACCTCTAATAATCTTCTATTTTTAAACTTTAACCTTGTTACTATATTAACCAATAATAAGCTTATAACTAAGGTTAAGCTTACTAAACGTAACGAGTAAAACGAATAATATATCGCGTTAAAGCTCTACTGCAAAAAGCAATAAATCTAGTACCTCCTTAATCCCCTTGCCGAAACCCCTCCAGTAATCCATTATAACCTTTCCGATCCTCTAACCTTTTAAAAAACCCTAAACGAGATCTAGCTCCAGGATATGGGTTTTAAAAAAAAGCTCGCTGAGTACGAAAAGCTTACTAGTTTAGAAAAAGCTATAAAAACGAGACTAGTTAAAATAGTACTTAATCCCTTTAAGTACTATAATCTTCGAATAAAGGAATAGGTCGCCAAAGAGTATAAGCGTAAAGACCAGCTCCAGTACTTTACAAATATCCAAGCCTAAATTGAGAGTATAGTTAACGCGAAAATCCTCTACCCAATTAACCTTTAGCTTCTAAATTAATAAGACAAACCTATTACAGTTTAAAATCGCATCGCCAAACTCTACGCGTAGTTTAATAAAGAAGCGGAACTTACTTAAATATACGCTTACGATAATTATAATAACGTAATACGGTTAATTGGAGTTAGAAGAGTTAACCTAACTACCTAGATATAAAACTGGAAAAGGGTTTACGAAAAAGCTTTCGCCTATAGTGTATAAGAAGTTAAAATATTATTAACTACCCTAAACTAACTCGTCGTCGTTATTAAGTATATTAATAGCGAGTAAAGTAAAAGGTAGAGATCCGAGTATACCAGATTGCTTGATAAAAGCAAAAAGCTCCCGACCCTAAATGAGCTTACTCGTAACTTGGAAATAAAAATTAAGCTTAACGCTAAGGAGAAAAAGGGGAAGGGTTATAATAAATCCTACGTTATTATAGAATAAAGCAGCTTCGGTAGGAAGAGTAAAATTACTGGAATTGAGCATATTTACCCTTATAAGCTCCGGAAGTACTAGTAGGAGCTAACTAATTACAACTCTTTCCGCTTCGCTTATAGTAAAGACTTCGCACCTAACGCCCCAGTTTATTTAAAGAGACGCCTTAATAAAAAGAAGCGTAATTAAATCCTTTTTATTTTTAATAAGCTAGTATATAGTAAGCTTAAAGAGGAACTACGCGTTAAATAGGGAAAACCTAAGCAAATCTCCTCCGAGGGTAGAGCTAACTCCGCAAAGGGAGGAGGAGACTAGCCCAGGTCTATTAGCGCTATAGTAATCCTTTTTTCGCCTTTGGAACGAAATTTTATTAGTCTCTATAAGCTACTAATTGAAAAAGCGTAACTAGATTTAGTTACGAGTACCGCTTTTAATACCTAATTGGGTCCCCGAATTATAAAACTAAGACCCCGTAATTAAAGAAATCCTACTTTAGTTACCCCTAAAGGATCCAATCTTACTAAGCTCCTTGTAAAGTATCCCTACGTTATAATTATTAATTTATTTTTACTTAAAAAATTAGATAAAAGCTTGGAGGTATATGCGGTTACAAGCTAGGTTCTATATTAATTTTTAAATAGTACGTTCCTTAACAATTACGAAGCCCTCTATATCGTTAATAAGAAGGAGCTTCTCTTTCCAGGCTTATTTATAGCTAATAGGTAAGGTAGGTTTATTAAGGTAGAAGTTGGGTATTTTCCTATCTTTAGGTATAAATCGCGTATATTTAAGAACTATTTAAATGGCCAGAGAGGCGAGAATATAGAGAATCTTTTACTATAAAATGTTACTATAGTTTCCGGTTTTTATATTAATATTATCTTTAAAGGAAAGCTTAAAGAAGTAGCGAGTTTATAATATTATAGTTATAATTTAACCCTACGTTATAAAACTCCAGAGTATAGTAAGATTATACGTAAGCTCGTTTGTTACTACAATATTATCTTTTTCGAATATAAGCCTTTTTCCTCCTACCTTTAGTTTAATTTAGTACCTTTAAGTAAATTGTAAATCGCTTATATACTCGGCCTTATAATTATAGCGTTTACAAGCAGGGGAGTAAGACCTTAATTATATAATTACCCAAGGGAAGATATTATCGCCTTATAGTATTTACAATTAGGGTACCTCGAAAGGGACGCTTTTTACTACCTAATAAAACGTATGAAAGGTGTTAAAATTAAAGGAAGTGTAAACGGTCCCTTGCGTTAAAAGTACGAAAATTACGCTTAAGCTTACGCCAAAAGCGTAATTAACTGCTAGCCTTCGCCCTATTAATTTAAGAAACCGTTTTAAAAAATCGCGTAGGATATTTTTAAATTTAACCAGGGGATCGGGAACGTTTACTATACCGTACTTATAAAAAATAAGTTTAGTAATAAGCCCTTTATCTACATTACAAGGGATAAAGCCGGGTTAATTATTATTACGATTTTATAGCGGTTTAAACGATAGGTATAAAGGTAATACGGGCTTAAAATTTGCGTTATTGGTTAAAATCAAAATACGAGTATATATAATATTAAAGAAGAGATATAGCTTATAAGGTGGCTTGTAAAGGAGGGTATCGAGTATAAGATAACTAGAACCGCTTACTATAAATCTAATAGCGGTATTAAACGCGCTGGTAAGGAGCTGTAGGAAAAGTTTTTAAAGATACTAACGGGAGTAGGGCTCCTGGAATATATATGGTTAAAGTTTATTACTGCTGTAGTATACTTATACGGAATAAGTTTAAGTAAACGTAATAATTAAATATCTCCGAATAAGAAGTTTTATTAGTAGTTTAGGTAGTATTACCGTTAGTACCTTATAAAGCAAGGTCCGAAGGGAGCTTAAATAAAAAACGTACGCCTAAATTAATTTGGGGTATATATATACGGATACTGGATATATTTATTACTAATTGAAAGGGTAAAGAATATTAATTAACGTACCTTTAAGACTAAGAAGCGCGCTTACCTAGGGTATCTGGTTGGTTACGGGGGTTTTAACTTTTACAGAATCTGGGTACCGTTCCTAGACCAAGTAGTAGTTACGTGTAACGTAACGTTTAATAAGGAACTTTTCTTCGGATCCAAAAAGGAGAAGAGGGAAGCCCTAAATATAGGGGAGATCAATTATATAGTAAAGTACGTAAGCTTAATTAAGGGAACGCGTAAGCCCCTTTTAATTATTGATTTAATTAATAAATTTTTAATAATAAACTTATCCCCTAATCTACTAGATGAGCTTAAAGAAGGGGAGTTGTAAAATAGTAGGGAACCTTTAAAGCCGAACTTAGGGGTAAAATTACCTGGAAGCCCAAAAAATTGCAAATTAATTAACGAGCTTTTAACCCTAACCTAAGGATTTATAATTTTAACGTTAATAAATTCCTCGCCTAAATAATAGGAAGCGGGTGTTAAAGGTTTAGTTTTGTAATAGGCTTTACAGTAGGAAAAGTCGAATAACGGAGTTACGGAAGCCTAGGAGTAAAATCTCGTTTTAAAGGTTAAAACCGATTTTTTTAACGTATAGGAAAGCGGAGATAAAGATACTTAAAGGCAAAAAACCAGCTTAAAAGCCGATAAAGACTTCTTTAACGTACTAAAAACCTCTGGATAATAAGGCTTGGGTATATATAAGCTACCCGGAGAAGATCCCGCTTACGAAAATAAGTAAATAGATAAATACCCTAGTAGTACGAAGCAAATATAATTAAGCTTAAAAGTAAGTATACGTTTAATAATTATAATTTGTATTAAAAGTCCCAAATATAAGGCTAGCGGGGGCGCTTTTTAAAAAGGATCTAAGGGAAATTTATAGTTAAGGGCTAAAGTAACTTTAAGACCTTTATAAAAGAAATTATTAAAAGTAATAATATGAGTATAAAAGTAAGTTTAATTTAAACTAGCTTAGTAAACGTCTGGCCCAAATATAAAGTTTCCTATTTATAAATATAACTTAAAAGGAAAGAAATAAAAGAAGGTTAAGGTGGTTACTAGTATAGAAAAAGGAGTTTTTGCTTTTCTCGAAAATTAGTACGAGCTTGAAAAGATTTTAATTAACTATAATTAATAGTAATATAACTTTATAAAAACCTACCTGCCTGATTAGTAAAAGGTAATTCAGGAAGGAGACTACGTTTACTGTACGCTATACGAAATTATAATAGCGGTAATTTGTAAGAGAACCCCAATTTACGAAAAGCTTATAATACTTTTACCCCCGAAAAATTAAAGGGAACTTAAGAGCTATTTCTTAGGAAAGGAATTTCTAAAAGCAACCGCCTAAAAGATAAGCAAATTTATTAATAGGAAGATTTAGAGAGAGATTTCCAAGTTTAATCCAAAAGTATAAAAATAATACCCGCTTTTACTTAAATAGGTATTTTTACAAAAAATAATTAGGGGGATCCTTACGTTTAAGGCTTATATAATTATACGAGGAGATCTCCAATACTACTATACGTTGCAAGATACTTACGCAGTTATACTAGCTGCGCGGATTTTACGTATTATACTTGCCTTTATAGTAGTTAAAGATTAAAAAGTTAAGTAATTCGATATAAAATAAACGTTTTTAAACGTTATTTGGAGAGAAGACCTTTTGGGGGTAATTTGCGAGCTCCCTAATAGGTTTAAGAAAAAGGGCTTTATAGTATTACTTGATAAAGCTTTATATAGGTTAAGAAACTCTCCTATACTCTGGTATAAAACCTTTTACGCTACGTTTAAAAAGGTAGGTTTCTTCCGATTAGAGGAGGAGCCTTGCCTTTTTTATAATAAAAAACGTATAGTATATTTAATAATCTACGTAGATAATTTTCTCCTTATATACCTTAAAAACTACGAGTAAACCGTAACCAAAATAGTAAAGGGGATTAAAAAGGAGTATAACCTTACCAGGGGAGATAACGTTAATACCTTTTTAAATATACGTGTAATTAAAGATTAGGAAAGTAAAAAACTCTGGTTTATTTACAATTAGTATATTGAAAAAATCGTAAAAAGGTTCGGAGTAAATAATATTGGGAAATACTTTTCTATACCCCTACTAGCCGAAGAGCTCGTTAAAAACTTGGGGGAGGTATTAAAGCAAAAGATTAAGCTCTTTTAAAAGCTTATTAGTAATATTCTTTATACTACTATTATAATAAAACCGGATATTACATTTACAATCTCCCAGCTTTTAAAGTTTCTTACCAATTTAAACTAAGATTATATTAAAGCTACTTATTATACCTTAAGCTACCTTTACGTTATAAGGTTCCTCTTTATTTAATACGTACCTATTTAAGTAAAAGTTCCGCAGCTTTTAATCGCTGGAAATACCTCCTTTACGTTAGATAAAAAAACGCGTAAATTATTTTACGGATTCGTATTCTTACTTATAAAAGGCCTAATCTACTAAAAGGTAGCTTAATAAGCTATGGTTACTATTTCGTTAATTAAAACAAAGCTTTACGCTTTAGGTACCATAGTTAAAAAAAGTATAGTTTTTAAAAAGCTTTTTAAAAATATTAGTGAAGTATTTTCCTTCCCTTTAACAATTTTCTATAATAATATATAAATAATTAGGCTTGTTATAAATACCTTAAAGCGTATTAATACCAAACTTAAGTACGTAAATATATAGAACCTATAGTTAAGGTAAAAATATAAAAGAGAATTTTTTACTATTAAATACCTTTTAATAAACAAAATACCAGCAGATAGGTTAACCAAGCGCTTATTAAGGCAGAAATTCGAGTATTTCATTAAGCTTATTAATCTTTAGAACGTACGGTATAAAATTAAAGTAAGTATAAAGAATAAAATACCTATTCTAAAGAACTAGAAGGTGGAGGAGCGGAGCGTATTAATAAATACGCTTACGACTCCTTTATACCAATTTAACCAGCTTGCTTAATTAACGTATATAAAAATATCCCCGGAAGCGTTACTTCGAGACAAAACAACCCTCCAAACTCTTTAACAAATCCTTAAACCCTTTACGAATAAAATCCTGGACAAATCTCCGCTCCTATTAAAGCTTCTCGTTAATCCTAGCAAAGCAAGCCTGCTTATTACCTCGAGCTAGCTCCTCTACAGCATCTACCCGAACTTGCAACTAAATAACCTCCTCAACGGTACCACCGCCCCCAGTCTTAATAACTTTCTCGGACAACCCCTTCAACTCCTTCTTAGTAAGAGCAAGCTCCTCCTTGAGAGGAGCTTGGAGGGAGTAAATAAGGGTGCATATACGCTTCTGAAAGCACGATTAGTCATCCTCGCCCAGGCCAATTGTGGGGCCTGTGCAAGGATGGGGGGTGTGTCGTGCCAAGGAGCTAGTCAAGCCACCTGAGCCACCTGTGACCAAGAGCTTGCTCTCAGCTGTGGCTGAGCTATTTCCTTTGTATATAAAAACCACAACTCGCCCCAGCTCCCGCTGGGGCTCACATATAGAACAATATACCTTCTAATAATCAAGCTCATGCCTCTAGTTCCTCCAGCGACGGCATCACAGCTATCCCATCCCGCGAAGAGTTGTGCATGTGTATCTCGGGGACCTCGCACCACGCATAACAGCCCGCTTCCCGTTCCAGGTGGACGCGGTTGGGAGCGCAGCAAGCCACCATCTCATTCTGGGCTGTGTTTGTCAGGGACGTGTAAACCATGGTGATGTTTGGCGGTACGTTCGAGAGCTTGGCGAACTCGGGGAGCTCGATACCGGATGGCGTCGTCGGGCAGGATGAAGTCGCGTTCGACATATTTGCGTCGTATATATCAAAGGTTTTCTAAGAAGATATAATTTCCACGCTGTTTGGAGATTGTTGGTCAATATTGCATTGGGGGCGGTAACAACCTCGAGCGAAAAGGCGAGGGTTATTAGTCCATGGGGAATTCGCTCCCTTCAAAAAACGATGGAACCGTCTTGTGTAACATCGGAATATTTTTGCCTAGGAGCATTCTACTTCAAACTCACCCTACCGTTGTCCGGAATGGCAGAGGTGCTTTAGCCGAGCCAGCTCCAATCACACGTGCCACAATCCTGCGAACTCTTTTTTTCAGGTCGGGGTGGCCAAAAGGGAGGGTAAGCAGAGAGGGACATTCTAAATTAAAAGGATTGCCACGTCGGCAATTTTGTTGCGCAAAAGTAAGCGCTTGTAGATGAATAGGTAGGGAGGTGTCTATCGAGGGCATTGGCAGACGAAAGGCACGAAAAAAAAAAAAAAAGTCCCCCGGTGGGACTTGCAGTGAAGATGTAAAATGTAGATTTGTACTTGCAGCAGTAATCATCTCGTGAACCTCTTACGTTACCACCTCACAAGAGATGACCTTGGCCAATTTTGCCTCGTCTTGTGAGAGGAACCCTTTATAGCAAACCCACTCATCCATGACCAGGAAGGCGCTCGGTAAACGGTTGATCTTTTTTGGCACACCCCCTCTTCGCACATACCTGAGCAGACGACCATCCACAAGATCTGTTTTTCCATATTCCTGCTAGATAATCGTCGTTGGTCGCATGCTGTATCAAACTTGCCACACACCCCTAGGGCCACAAGCTTGTCCCTTTCGGAGAGATGGATGAAGCCCCGTACCTAGACCTCGCAGGACACATTCCGCGGGGTGGCAAATGCAGTAGCGAGTCGAAAAGGGGTGACGCAGTTGAAAGGAAGCTGCTATGGCTGTCGGCAGAGGAGGCCGCGGACATGGGTAGTTTGACCAAGATGGGAGAGATGCGGCCGCGCCGGGTGGTGGGGTATAGCATCTTCAAGGCGGTGCTAAATAGGTATGTTGGGGGAGGGGGATAACGGGCCGGTTTTGAAGTATACGGGGAAGGAGATGCCTTTGGGATGTCTTAGGCTCATATTATGAAGACATCTGTCCAGAATGAGCCTGCCTTTTTCTTACCGTTAGGGGCTTATTCGAGGTGGTTGTATCCCTGAGAATGTTTTTTTTATGAGGCCTGGAACTAAAATTCTCGGCGTCCCAGTGGGTATGTAAGCCCTTGTACCTCCCTAATCGTCCTCCGCCGACAACATGGCCTCGCCGACTTGCTCATTCGCGTGTCGCAAACACGAGATGATGGAAAACATCGAACAGGAGTGTGCCAAATTCTTACATGGGTTTCGGAAAGCATGCGACCAAGTAGGAATTCGTCACGGACGGGGGCGACTTGATTTAAAAGTCTATGAAGAAGAAATCTGACTAGAAGCCCAGAAGCCACAAGAGGACGAGAAATAGAATCACGCAGTGGCAACCCCAAAATTCCACTGAATCCAAGTATGCAGTGTTTCTAACAGCTATCTCATACCAGCCTAACAACGGTTTTCTCCGGTACGTAGAGCTGTGACCTAGGATGCTGTGATGAGCCAAGATACTAACCGTAATACAGCATATTCACAAGGAACTAGCCCAGAATCTCGGCTTGAGAACCTCCGCAAGGACCACATATTATTTTCATTTCTGGATGACAGCAGTCTTTCAATTCTTTAATTGGTTTGCACAGCGCGTGGGAATGCGACGCATGAGTGCAAACAAGCCGAATGAAGAATATTGCTATGGCCCGTCGCCCAAGCCACAAATCTTGACTGCCCGTCCAACGCCCGCCCTAGACCCTCCGCTAACTAGATACCTGGGGCCCTTGAAACCCTTTTCTTTCTGACACTTCGATCCGTCTATCCTCGGCTTTCACGTCTATCGTTCTCACCCTACAAATCAATCTGAGAGATGAACGTGAAGCTCTCCAAGTGTAAGCCTCGCAATCGCATCATTTTTCACTTCAGTCCCGAACCTATTTGTTCGGAATGAGGACTGCTTTGCTCGCTTGGCCCAGCGAAGGTTTCCTCCCATAAACCACATGGAAGGCGAAGTACGCATGTATCGTGGGATCCATGATTGCCTCCCTGACATCAAACAAAAGCACCTCGATCTCCGCCTGCGTCCACCCCAGGGCTAGCAGTGGCTTGGTGCTAACTCCGCTTAGACCGTCTAGAAAGGCCGCGCTCAAGTACATTCCGCAAGTTCTTAGCCGCTTTTCTGCTGGCCACGGCCCCAAGGGGCATTTATGCCTTATACTTTGCACATTTTCGAAACCAGCAGCCCGAAGCTCATCCGGCAACGTCCGAACCGCGTGTAAGTCACTACCGTCGGCAAACATTCCCATGCCTTGCGCTAGATACCCAAGGTAGTCACGTAAGGGATAAGACTTCTCAGGCGATAAAGTGTCGTCGTCGCAGCGTGGCCAGTATTCTAGCTCCTGGAACTCGATATAACCGCCTGGTTTAAGATGCCTGGATGACATTTAGCGAGTCCCAGCTAAAGAAAAGTAAGCATCCACTTAAACTTACTTCAACGCCCTTTGGTATAGTGCTTTTCTATCTCGGACAGAGAATAACGTATGCCGAATATGGATAAAATCGTACTTGTTTTGGGGGTCTGCCCATTCCTCCTCAAAGTCGTCAATAAAGAAAGAGACATTTGTCGGTACCAACAAGGGCTGGATAGGCGACAAGTCAATACCGATGATTTCAGCGGAGGAGTATTGTTCTCCGACTGTAGCCGCAAAATGTGGTCAGCCACGTCCTAGGACTCTTCGCTTAACCGAGACTCGAAACACCCCCCGCGACACCTGCAACCTTCCGCCGTAGGGGAGGGGGAGGGGTGCTACTTACCCTCAATCGCCCATTGGCCAGCGCCAGTGCCTATGTTGCGTAACCCCAAAGTTAGCTTATCTACCGGCATCCCAGTCAAATCATGGCGTGAGATGCTGAGATTCTAGGATAGCTTTGGTGAGATGACTGGACAAGAGAATTTGACCTACCTAGATCAAGAACCACGCCACCCTGGTTGAGTGCGTCTTCGACAGGCGCGAGAAAATAAGCATAGTTACAGAGAATCCAGCTCATGAGATTTTTCATCTCGTCGCATGCCTGTTCAACCTCGTCGTTTGGGAAGGGGTATTTGCCTCTGTGGTAGCTATGGTACCGCCGTCCATTTTCGTAGACATGAGATTCTATGATGCTCTCCCAACTCGACTTTTTGAAATCGCCATCATCATTCCCAGGCGGGCTATCAAGGGAGGTTACGGCACAGTCGTTGCGCCAGGACTCCAGGTCTACCAAGCATGTGTTGACATCAACGTCGTGGTTGAGGTCGTCAAGTGCATTTTTCCGGAGTGGCACTAATACCAACTCGTTATCGAGTTTCGTCTGTCCAACTTCGGACTCGGTTGGTGTCTTTGAGAAATGAAGAAACTCATCTTCTTCTAATATTTCTTGGGATGAAATATAGCCACTCGCGGCTGCTGATTTGCCGTCCTGGGACCCATGGCTGGGCTGGTCGTCCTCGTACTTCTCCACATCCATAAGCCTGATCATCACCAGCATGAGATTCTGCAAGTGGCCGGCCACGTGCCTCGACATGATCTTTGAGTGCAAGGCAGATGGCTGGCTTGTGGTGATGCGTTGATCTGGGAACTGTAATTCTCCGCCACTCGAATTCTCCCGTGCTAAGACTTTGTCTCTGGGCGGTGTGCGGGAGCGTTTTGGGGTGCTTTGGGGAAGCTCTGAATCGGGGCCGCGTTTGGTAGAATTGATCGGTCTAGCACTAGTACTAGCCCCTAGTTCGTCATTTGCGGTGGATTGATTGTCGATTTCGACCGTGAGACAGCACACCGGACAGTCGTTAGCTCCTCTCCTGACGTTTGTTAGGCTCTGATGTACAATCGCCTTCCGTTGATCTTCGGTAATAAATTGGTGTTCAATGCTCAAGTGCTTATCGAGATCTTGCGGTGTTCTGAACTCGGCGTTAAACTGAGCGGCAGGATGGCAGATCACGCACACCCAGGCCACCGGCGGGTAAGCATTCAAGTACCAGGCCGCGTCGTGTAGTGTGTACATGTGGCTGAACCAGTCTTTGAAGGTTGCAAAGCCCTGCTCTGAATGGGAGCAGCCCTCCGAGAGACACATGTACGGTTTGAAATCATTGTCGACATGCAGTCTGTGTGATCGTTAGGGCGCGGTCGGGCGGTAGCAGTACCAGAGGACAACTCACTTCCAATCTGCTCCTGCGCGTTGGATTGCCTGCAGCGGTCGAAAACACCATTCGCAGGTTACGACACCAGCGCCTTCTCTTCCCTGGGGTACAGTAGGATATCCGAACTCCTTGACCTGGATCGATGATGCACCGCCCCTGTGATGACCGGAGGGCGATAGCGAGTTAAGCCCCTGCCGGAGCAGCGCGCTGATGATGGAGGAATGCTCCGACTCACGAACAGGCCTCACTTTGCCAAGGCCCGGACCAAGGCCTAGGCCTCCTGAGACGCTGTTTCCCTGTTGGCGAGACGGCGGCAACTCCGCCGGGGGTGATTGTTGAGGTTGACTGACTCGCGGGCTCGGATCTTGCGATATCAAATTCTCCGCCCCGGAATTTGGTGTTGTGCGACGCCTTCGGTAATTTTGCTGTCGAGCCTGCCTGGCAGTGATGTCATCATGCCTTGCGCTCATGTAGTCGCTCAAGTGCTGCTGTAATTCGGCTCTCGCCCTGGGATAGAGCGCTCGAACGCACGCGACCATGATATTTTTAAAGGGCCCGCCCTCGGGAGATGACGTATTCCCGCTTGTAGACGATTGCCGAATGAGAATTCCAATTTGATTGAGTCTGTCGATGGCATCATGGATGGCGCCAAACGCCACATCCAGGTCTGGTGGAAGGCTGGCTCCAGGCTTCCCATCCAAATCACCACCTCCGGCGGGGCGTTCCACTTCACCCACGGAGTCCGCAATTGTGAGTGAGGAAACTGCCGTTGATAAGTTAGGTCTAGACAGAGTTTATCGCTTTCGGTAAATTTTCCATGGATAACCCACTATGTTGCAAGTTGACATGAACAAGATCTAGCAGACGAACGACGACGTCTTGAAGCTCGGGATGGCGCCTGAGTCGCCGGTCGAGGCAAACAGCCTTGTTGGCAAAGACGCCCAAGTATGCAGTCCATGCAATGAATCCGTGTTGGTACTCTTCGAAAAGATTCGCCACGACAGATGCGCTTGCCCTCAACTGCGCTTGGACTTGTGCAAAAAGCCCTTCGCAGTCCGCCGCAATGTCGTATACGGTATCATCTCCTTCCGCCGCCACCGACGCCATGGCCGATGATAGTAACGCGGTATTTAATCCCACTACAGCTCTGGTTGTCGTGCGGCGTCATCCGGGGAAGAGCACATTCGTGAGTGCGGGGGTCTTCTGCTGAAGTGATCACCGCCTTTTCCAGTTTGCAACTACATGCATATGTCACGTGTACCTGGTCTGCAAGTGTTTCCGGATCAGCCTCACTTTTGAGGCCAACCCCTTTCCCCGCACCTGCCGTCGGGGGAACTTTGAACTTCGTGTGCGGGCTGAAATATCATGATCCCCAAGTCAGCCCAAGACTGACCGCTTTTCCGACAGACTTTGTGCGGCACATCCCACCATCAACGCATGGGACGATGAGCGTCAGTGAGGTGACGCTCACGGCGTCGCTCGAATGGTCCATCATCCAAAACATCGCAGAGGGCACTGTCAGGAGGTGGTCGCGTCGCAGGCCGCGGCCCCTTTCTCACAGCCAGGACCGGGTCGCTCGCGTTCAAGCACCCCACACCTTGGCCGTCAACAACAACCTCGCATTCCTCGAGACTGGTTTGCGGCAACTACTTCTCGTGAGACTAGCTACAAAGACTCTACCGCGGCCTATATTCGACGAGCTCCAAAATAACCTCAAGCGCCTGTGTCGCAATCTCGATCAATATGTCAACCCTTCGCTCGTGGCCGCAGCAATGAAGGGCAACCAAGGTCTCGCTGATGCTTACCCACAATTGAGGGCGTTATGCGATGCGTTGATCAGCCGTGCCACCAGCAACATGCAAGAAACACCGGATATGGACCTCGTCGCCAGTCCCGGCCACCTGAACCAGGCTGCCCTCTTTATCCTGCCACCCGATTCGGCAGCGAAGGAGGTACTAGAGCTTACGGTGGCGTGCAACTCGAATCTTGGGTCGCTTTACCAAGAGCAGGGCAGTGGTTATTTTCGACCCACCAGCCCCCAAAAATACCCAACCGCTACCGCCTTCGGACAGCGCGCAGTTACAGTCTTGGAAGCCCTCCTTGAGCATTTCACTGCCTGCAAGTCCCCACACGAGGTGCTCCTGGCACTTTCAGACAACCTCGACGCAGCGAATCCAAACACTACCCACCCGATCCTCGACATGGTGCTGTCAGACTGTTCCCAAGACTGCCATCGGCACGAGGCTCAGTGTCTCCCATACCAGAGGTAAGTTCTGGGCACAAGTCCGATGGATCCCAGCTGAGGTCCGCGAGGGCCGATTCCTAGTCTAACAGGTGGTAGAGAAGATCACGAGGCGCTGTATCAGGCGAAGGAGATACACGACCTCTGCGACGAGCTTCGAGAAAGGCAGAAAAAAAACACTCTCGTCCTCTTTTTTGAGCACAACGCACTCTTCAATGGTCAAGAGCGTCACGGCATTCCATCGCCGTCTAATTTTGACGAGACATTTCTCCAGTCTCTTATGGAACTGGTCAGGCGTGGTGCCTTCCGCCCGTGCACTCGAGAGGACTTCCAGCGCCCCGCCGTCACTATTGCACCACGTCACAAGAACATACTGGCCCTGAAATTGGCTCACTGTCTATCCCAGTGCTTTCATGACACAAAGTCTGCAATTCCGACATGGGATAGCAACAGAATCTTCCTGTCGCATCCGCCTCAGAGCGCTGACGATTATCTTGGGCCGCTGTATATGAGTTTCGCTCATCCAGACCGGACAGTGCAGCCATCTCAGCAACTGCTTGGCATTGGTGAACCCGTCCTGCTGGCATTTGCAAAGCTGCTTCTCGAAATAAAGCTTGGAGAGGAAATCGACCTAGGTGATTGCAAGGAGCCGCTGTCACAGTGGGCTACACTCTGCGAGTACGCGTACCGAGCTGAGCTGGAGGGAGGGGGCCTCTATGCTGAAGCTGTGAAGGGTGCTCTGTATTTACCGAAGGAGCAGCCACGGAGCGGGGAGGATCCAGTCGATGCTCTGAAACTCGCTATACGCGAGAGAATCCTCGGCAATCTCGCGACGGCAGCAAATCCCCCCTCAGCTGCGGGAGCCAAACGCCGTCGATCGAACTCGGATCTTATCGCTGGTGACCGGGGCGTCCAGTTCGACACCCTCTCGGAACCGAAGGCCGGGTCTATCTTCAGGTTACCCAAGAGGCAACGCGCACTGGTGAAGAGGCAGGCCGAAGCATCCATCACGGCAAGCATCGAAATGGAGACAGGACCCAAGGAAACGCATCCACCAAGCCCGACGCCACACATGCCTCCCATTTCGAGGTGAGTTCCACACTGAGTACTTTGCATGTGAGGGAGGACTGACAGAGAAGGATTCAAAACCCCGAGTCGCGAGTAAGCGTGTTTCGCATCCGAAAAGTAACCCTGGGGGCCGGGCTGAGTACAGAACAAACCGTGAGAGAGATCATCAAAGCAAACACGGCAGCCGGCACGGATTTCAACTTGGACATCCGGTGTGTCACGGTCTCACGAAAATGGGGCGCAGCACTCGCATATTTTCGCGGTAATGTCGCGAGAGAATTCAAGGCCCTCTTCGGAATAAGCGAGCCCAGCTTCATGACCAATAAACAGGACCGCCCACACGAGCGCTCGATGGAGGTAGATGCCAATTTTATTGGTCTCACACAACTTTATGAGCCACCTCCAGACAAGCAAGTGAAGGCCGAGTAAGTGCCCATTCACTACGATTCCTGCTCTTCACCATCCTCATCCTGGCCAATGCGCTGACTACACTTGGTACTACCCAGCATTTTTGCCATACATGGACTTAACGGTCACCCGTATGGTAGTTGGCTCAGCAAAACAGAGAGGCCAACAATGTGGCTACAAGATTATCTCCCGGAGGAGGAAGATATCGAAGAATGCCGTATTATGCTGTACGGGTACAGGTCCAACTTCTTCAGCGACAGGGACCACTCCAGGCACGATGTCGTCATCCAGGCGGAAAGACTGGCAACGAGCTTAAGGAAAGCCAGAAGCAGGGAGGTGCGTACACCTCTTCTCCAGAGGCGCGCACCCATCACCATCTAACAAAGGTACAGATCGAAAAGAGACCTATCATCTTCATCGCACACAGTTACGGTGGGCTGGTCTTAGCTCGGGTGCGTTCCTCAGCTTTAGCGCTTTGATCTCAGCTCCTGTATCCACGAGGTCTCCTACACGATCGGATGCCAGGGTGACGTTCATATATTCCTTTAGCTAACCGCTTCACAGACACTGGCAGAGGCTTTTACTAAGGAAAGCCCCGTCCACGTGGCCACAGCCGCTCTTTTTCTGATGGCGTGTCCAATGCGTAATTTCTACGTCGACGACATTATAGATGTTATGAACTCCAACGACCACGGAGACTTGGACAACCCCGTTGACAGGGCCGGCCTCCTCGTCCGCCGCCTTGGCGAGGGGGACTTCCTCCGGAACGAACTGTCCAACTTCCGAAACGCCGTTAAAGGGAAAAGGATCTTCAGCTTCTACGAAACAGGCAAGACCCAAACCCTTACCAACACATCCGGAAACCCTCAGAGGAACGGTGTGGCTGTGATGGCCGCGTCTGCGAACGCTGTTCTTTTGGATTGGGAAAACGAGGAGGCCATACCGGCGGATAAGGATCATTCCAATATTGTTAAGTTCTCCGCGAGGAGTGATGACACGTACGAGGATATTGTGTTTTGGCTACGTGAGGTGCTGAAGGATTGCGGGTAGATGGATACTTTGCTAATACTATTAAAGAGGTCTCGATATGGTAGCCATGGCGCTGCGCCTGCTTCACAACAGCGGGGCTAATAAGGCCCGTACTGGAATATAAAGCTTACCACTGAGCTTTCTTTACGGGCTCATACCCCCTCGCCTGCGCCCCCCCCTGATCATAATATTACTGTTGATAAATGAGATTGCACGGCCATAATCATCCCAAAGACATTGTATTTCTTAACATGGTAATGTCAGGATGGTGGTAGCTTCCGACAATGGGAGGACCGCGCAACGACGACAGACATCAGCGCGAAGACTAGGTTGTGAAGAATGAACAGTTTCGCGCTCTGGCGACTCGCGATAGGTTTTTTCGTAGGTTTAAGTTGACACGTTTGACTCGGGTCCTCAATTATTCTTGAGGTTTGCTCCGGGGACCGCCCCAAACTCTCGCGCGACCCCCCCTCTCCACCTGTGCCAGTGCAAGACAGCTGGGCATCCCAAACGCCAAGGCATGGTACTGAAAACGGTAAAATTTCAATGTCGTTGCGTCCACCTTTACACTACACCTGCGCCACTGTAGCGCTTCCGACACAGGTGCACCTTGGTCTGGCTGATTGAACTGACTGTACGATTGAACT
>Ga0247765_1000702_pt1 | contig 23189 bp, 25 predicted proteins | sample UWRJL106311C6_FD_179949 | JGI IMG/M metagenome (GOLD analysis project Ga0247765, IMG submission 179949) | Plant litter microbial communities from Arlington Agricultural Research Station in Wisconsin, United States - UWRJ-L106-311C-6 | ecosystem: Environmental > Terrestrial > Plant litter >... | reverse complement strand
CACACACACACACACACACACACACACACACACACACACACACACACACACACGCACCAGATGAAATGAAATGGGATGGGATGTCCATTGAAGCCAACAACAAACAGCGCAGGTGTGCGGCGGAGGAACCCAGAGGATTTTGTTTCGGGGCACGTACAGTACAGTACATATTCATACATGGGTACGGAGTAGGTACCTACATAGGTAGTTCATCGCAACAAACCCAACAAGATGCGAGGCCCAAGTTCTAGAGTCCCAGCAGCCCAGCGCAGTACCCTGGACTTCGTAGAAAGACACGTATCCAATTTGGAGACATGCACGACAAACCACATCGTAGCCCTATTATGCCACCCACCTCGGCATACCGAACGGCCAAAAAAAAAGTCTACCTACCGTACGTAGTTCTAAAAGGACTAAGCCAATCCGCCCGTACTGCTGGACTTCCAAGAAAAGATGTGCCGGCAAATTTACTCGAGTCTGAGACCAAACTCTGGGTCGTGTCATAAAAAGATCAACGGCATATGCACAGCGGTGATCCACTGCGGCCTGCCCTTCCGCGAACGGACATTGCCAAGCCCATCTTCTCCGCGTTGGAAGGATAAAGGTTGCGAGCTCGAAACACGAAATCCTCCAAGTTTCCTATGCTGATTTTGACATGGACAAAAAATATAGGTAGACAGTGAGGTTGGTTACATTGGCAGTGAATGGGGTTCTCATGTATTAGGTCCGAGGACACGTTGGTGTCTCACTGGCTCTTGCCTGCCTGTCTGTATGGTCCTGATCGTACCATCTGCTCCGATTCCTCCGTAAAGCAAGCCGTCATGGGTCATCATTACCATTTCCTGATTGCCAACCTAGATCGCTGTGTATTAGCCCCGACAGAGAGACTGTGGACGGTGGACCATAGCTTAGCGGTGACGTCTTGGGTCCCTGTTCTCGGAGACGACCTCACGCCCCACAATGCGCTCATCAGCAGACCGCCTGCGGGGCGAGTGGTGGTGGCGGGCATGCCTATGTTCGCGACCACTTTCGTCTCGGTATTCGCGTTCCCACTGGATCTCTGTGGCGCGGTCCTTACGGGCTCGACGGACCGCGTCGGACAGCTGGACGAGCTGAAGGACATCCTCCTGTGTTATGTTCTTGTCAACGGGAAAGTAGACGGTGAGTGGATTTCATGGAAGTACTTACGTAACGCATATAAGTCGATATGTAGAAGAACCACTCAGTCTCCTCGTATTCGTAGCCCATCTCCTCGATAGCCTCACGGATGACAAGGTCTTTCGTGATCTCGGTCCACATCTCGGCTCTTTTCTCAACATCGGTCTTACGGTCGCGATCAGGTATGAACCTGGACCGCCGTACGCCACAGTACTTTTGCCAGGTGACCTCGGCTGACGCACCACCGACTCCATCCATGCGGACACGCTCAGTTCCGGGCGGCACATCCACGATTGTCCAGTCCTTTGTGATGCCAGCCCACTCCTCCTCACGTATCCTGTCCCTCGACCGCGCCCTTGCGTTCTCCCGCTCGGCAATGCGAATGCGAAGGGGGCTGGTGCTCCTTTCCCGACGGACGATGGTCTCTCGTCTGTGAACAGGGCTCGGAGTCCTCGCTCTCCGCTCAACGACGCGACTACGACTCCTCCGAGAATGGTGGGGAGACAAACTGGGTGATCGATCCCTGTCAACAATGCGAATTCGGCGTCCCCTAGAAGGGGAGAGAGGCGGGCTAGTCGATCGATTCCGTGCAGTGGTGCGATCTTGGTTGGTTGAATACGGGCTAACGCTCCTCCCCCGACCGATATGAGGCTCTTGTTCCCGGACGGAAATCACAGACCCCTCCCTGGGCTCTGCCGCCTCGATCTCGGGCTGTCGGAGCTCTAGCGGGCTCGGCTCTGGCCCTCTGTCGACATCGCCCTTATCGTCGTCTGGAACCCTCGTACTCAGAGTGTCGCTGTCGTTGGTGGGAATAACTGGGTTCACCCCGTCATCGCCCTCCTCCCCTTCTAGATGCTCGCTTTCCCCGCTGCTATCATTTATCTCACTCAAATCGCTATCAGCGCCGCCGTCCGAGCTGGCTGGGTCTCGTATCACCAGCCCTTCGACCACCCTGGGGAGCGCGTCTACTGCTAACTGCTGCAAATGCCGGGCAAGATGCCGGCTGAATTCCTTGGTGTTATTCTCAGCTGAGCGTGGCTCCCAATCACTGCAGAACGGGCATGCAGATCTGTCGAACGTCTTGATGGGGAGCTCGCAGGCGTCGACAAGGACGGCAATTTGAGCCGCCGTTGCCCTTCCGGGATGGACTTTGGCGAAATGATCCCTCAACTCCGCCGCGCGGTGGAACTCCGCGTTACTAGCGCCGCTAGAACACTGCATGCACCTCCAACGCCGCCGGTGGGTGTCCATCTCATGCTTAAACCATTCAGTGCGAGTGGTGAAGAGCCGCATAGCCTCGGGGCAGTCTTGGAACGTGCAGACATACGGCTGCAGGTCGGCAAAGACGTGCTGCCTGTAGAATAAACTATAGGTGTTAGTACATAACCACAGGAGCCGGGAGATCAGAAATGGAGGAATTTTCAACGTAACTTCCACTCAAAGCGATTGGCTAACACCTGGATTGTCCGGCAGTATGGACACTCAAACTCAACGCCATATTCGAGCTGGACACCTTCCAGAATCATGTCGGATAAGTCAGGGATTTGGTAGCCCATGTTGCTATCGTCAGTCAAGCTCGCAAATGAGGTTGCCGAGGTGAAAATCGACATGCGGCCGTTGCCTTCGTCGCTGTGTGGTGCAACATCCGGACTCGCGTTGTTACCGATAGTCCCTTCGAAAGTAGTTGCAAGAGTCTCGGAGTAGGCGCTGGCGCTGGCCTCTGCGACCTGGCCGTAGTCTGCCTTCCTTTTCCCTATGCGCTCCCGGTGCAGTTGTCGATAGCGGATGATTTCTCTCCTCCGGGCCGTTGCGTTCCCAACGCGCACGGCAAGCCAGGAGTGCTGCTTCGTCTTGGGGAATTTGTCTGTCACATTGGTGATGTCGGGCGACTGCCTGAGTGGTTCGAAACTGTCAAGGCAAGGAACACGTCCCCGAGGTCGTTGTCTGCGAATCAGGATTGACAAGCCAAAGAGGTGGGTGATGGAGGAGCCAATGCTGAGAAGAAGCTCATCAAGTTCACTGACTCCCTGGCCGATTTTTTCGACATCGAGGGTCTCGCTGGGCAAGTTCGAGATGGTTCGGTTTGGGGTGTCTCCACGAATGATGCTGCCAGCTGTGACGGGGGGTTAGCATCCTTCAAAAATCCAGGATCAAGCAAAATGAGAAGAATAGATAGCCTCACTCACCTCTCAATGCACAAGTATGTAACCTCTCCAACCCAGAAATCACGCCACTACGCGTCAGTTTCGAGTCTCTCAGTCGATGGTCAAGTGACTTTGGAGAGTGGGCAGGTTGCAACGCGCCAATATTGGCCGCCCAGATGCGAAAGCGTCCCCGCACATCCTCCACGGGGATCTCTAGTCGGGACTTTTCATTCGAAAGACAAACATCATCGACTATGCGGCTGATTTCCCGGGCGCACTCGTTGCTCAGCGCGGAGATGGTAGGGAAGATGACGACTTCAGAGCTGTGTGGTTTCAACCCAGACTGCTCTGAAACAGCTACCGTCATTCTCTCTTTTCTTGAAAAGTTGTAGGATTTACTATCAGGCGTTGACTCGGGTCGAGGTACGACGAGGTGGTGGTGCTGTTGATGAGAGTGTCTCATGGGGAATTCACCAGACATGGCCGTGTTTTCCTCTGCAGGGAATAATGGGCGTAGTTGCCTCCCCCGGAAAACTCCGAGCCAATCGCAAAGTTACACACAGGTTGCGTGGTTTTGCATTGGGCGGGAGACTTGGGCGCCTAATGAGGGGTATTTCTTCTCCCGTCAAGAGCACCACCGATCGATCACCTTGACGGAGAAGGAAAAAAAAGAGTGGACGCCAACTGGCACAGGTGGCTTTGCCAGACAAGTGCCCCTCACCAAGGGCCTACTACCATGTCCGGATTCGAGATCGCTGGCGCCGTCCTCGGCGCCTTCCCAATTCTTCTCCAGGCTGCCAATGGCCTCCGTGGCGTGTACAGCGACGCTAGAACGTGGTGGCAGTTCGAAAGGGAGTTCGATGACTTTGTTGCGGCGGTCGAGCGGGAGCACATTGCTTTTTCGCAGATCCTCGAGATTCTCCTCGAGCCCTTGTACAGGCTGTCATACGAGGAACGAGAGGAGCTGCAGACCAAACCCAACTCACCGCTTTGGACCGATGAGCGCATTGAGGCCGAACTCAGGGAAAGAGTTTCGGAACGGTACTTCAATTGGTTCAAAAAAGAGCTTCGGGGCCTCCAAACTGCTGTGGAGGAACTGGCTGAGTTGTTGCCAATGTATCAGGTGAGAAAGCGTCTTCGGAGTCCTTGTCCGTTCAGAAAGATATTACACGGAACGGAGTGAGCTTGGCCGGTCTATCTAACGAGGAATGAACCCCCAGGGTATCGATCTAGACACGGCCAGTTTAGAGCGAGAGGCATACAAGCTGAGAATGAGCTTCACTCACCGCAAGGACACCCTCCTCGCCAAGGTCGGGAAGAGCAATAAGAGCCTCTACGACTTTTTCGTCCTACAGGGTCAGATACCTCGTGTCAGCATGCCTGCACCCGAAGCCGGAAGTGCAGCCAAGGTCTCGCTGTCCTTCCTTGACTCGCAGCGCCGGGCACAGTCCCTGTACGAATGTCTCCAACACCGCTGGGCCAATGACTGCTCCTGCACGGGCGGCCATCCGTGCAGTATCACCGCCGAAGGCAAAGACCTAAAGGTACTGTTCGGCAGCGATACCAACGACCGGCGCCATATCAGGGTTGAGGTTGCCATGACGGGGCTACCGACTCCCAAACAGGGCGAGGTTCCGAGTTCTACTCCTGACTCGAAATTGGAAAAGATACATGACTTGCGTCGGCAGCTGTCCTTCAAGTCTCGATTGATAGGGAGAAAGAGAAAAGGTCGCCGACGCATCCGAAGGATGTTTTTGGCGGCTGCTCCGGGTATTTGGAATCTACTTCGGCTGGGGAATGACACGCAGGGGAACTCAAAGGGGATGTCTGTGAAACCCCCAGAACAACCGTGAGTCCGTCCAGAACTAGTACCATCTATCTCAGTTTCACTCTCGTTAACACACTTTGCTGACAGGGAGGTCCCGCCTACCACCAAGCACCAGGCCAACGACGGTGCCGGCACAGGTACCGCAAATGCAGGTGATAAACGCGTCAAATTCGCCTCGTCAGCAGTTTCGTGCGCGCAGGAACCTCAACCACTGGCTGCAGTCCAGTCCCAAGTAGCAGCTACCGCGATCGTGGATATGTGTCTGGTAGTCAAGCAACGTCAGCAAGCCACCACTACTCCTTGCCTCGGATACATTGAATCCGGCCCAAGCATAAGCATCATCCTGCACCTCGACCCTCCAAACCAGCAGCTTCCTGATCCAGGTAGGTGGGCGCCGTATACGGGGTGTCTGCACCCAGCTGACTTCATCATTTCCACCAGAGACATTCGAATCCTTCCTCCTCACCACTCCGCGACGCGGCGACCGGCTCCGCCTAGGACACAGAATGATACTCATGTTATTAAAGCTCGGCCCCGGCTGGATCCCGAACACCTGGTCGAAGAAGTCACTCGTAGTCCTACGATCGACTAACCCGGCACAAGTCCCCACTGCTCCTGCAGCTATAACGCAACCACAACCCTATATCTCGCACGCTTCGATTCAAACCGCTCTTAAACCATCAGCAGGAACAGCAGCAGCAGCAGCAGCAACGGCGGTGGTCCATATTGTTGAGAGTGTGGCACAGGTCAAAGCACGAGCAAGCCTACTTACACTAGGGATCCTCCTTCTCGAGCTGCTCTTTGGTGAAACGCTAGAGGGCCAGCCTTGCTGGTCGGAATTTTTGAGTGGTGGGAAACCCAATGAGTTTACAGAGTTCTGTACGGCTATGAAGTGGAGTGGGAAGGTGGAGGGTGAATTTGGCAATAAGTTTGCTGAGGCTATTCGTCGTTGTCTCACATGTGGGCTGGAACCGGCTCCGGATTTGGCGAGTCCAGCATTTGTGCGCGCGGTGTGGACGGGGGTAGCGCAGCCGGTTGAAGAATTTGTGGCTGCTTTCTAACGAGATATTGTCCGGCGAGTTCTGTATCTAACTACCTGGTAAAGAGGATGGAACCGGATAGCTTCATAATCTCACATAGTGTCTTTTAGACATTCCTATCACAAAACTAACCCATATGCCCAAGACACCAAGACCACATGCAGCGCCAATACCGTCCAAATTCATGTTACAGCCATCCCAAACATCAGTCCCCTGTCTGTCTGAAATACAATTCCTTGTTTATGGCGAGAAGCTTCGTTGCCAAGTCCTGCTGCTGCTTAAGCAAATCTCGCTGCGTCTTGAGCAGATCCGTTACGTCCATCTTCGAGTACTGCCCTTGCCAATCCGCTGTTTCTTGCCCCACGGGGCTAGAGGCCCACGCCCCAGCAGGGGCGGGTACCACAGACGGGGCTAGTGCAATTTCTGGATTCGGGAGTGAATTGAAATGAAGACCGTTGTGCCAGTCGGGTCTAGCCAGTTGAGCGTTCTCATACCCAAGCTTCTGCAACAGAGCAGCAGTCGATGCCAGCTCTTGCGATGGTTTTTGAACAACTGGCGGAGGTTTCTGAATAGCTGGCGATGGCTGCGGAACCACCGGCTGTGGCAGTTTCTGGACCACCGATTGTGGCGCGGCCGCCTCGACATTGGCAATCTCAACCGACTCCATCACGTCCGCGTCGCCATCCTGGGACGAGCCATCAAGCCGGGCCCGGAGGGTGCAGTGGCAGCCATTACGACCATACCAGCAGTTTGCACACGAGCCCTGGGTGCGTGACGCAACAACTGGATCTCTGGAAACGACACATGCGAGGCCAAAAGGGCGTCTCCGGCCATTGGCGCAGTGGCTACAGGCTTTTTCCTGAGCTAGTTGCTCACCCGTGGCGTGTATGAGGAAGGCGTCAAGATTCTGTGGCTTGGCCGTGCTGAACAGTTCGTTCATAGGGATCCGCAAAGCAGGCAAGTGCGAGAGTTGCCGATATAGAGGGCGTCTCACCGCCTTGTCGTCCACGACAATTTCTGGGTTGTTCTGATGAAAGAGCATGATGGCAGCTAGTAGGTTTTCAACACGGTTAGATGGGACCGAGGGGAAGAAGGTCATGATTTTTCAGTGCGGTGGTGGTAACTTGCTAGTTGGAAAGGAAGGGTGAAGCTGTCGCGGTTGCCATTGAGACTCTTGCGAGCGCCATTGTTGAATGGCGAAATCTGACATGACTGTGTCGAATTGTGACTCTCCGTTCTGTTTGGCCGGTCGTCCCTGCGCCGACACTTTACGTGTTTTGGTGGGGTAGTTTCCGCCGGAATTTTCGGCCACGCGCTTCGTTCTACTGACAAGATCGGGGACAAAACTGTAGCTGACGTGATTGGGCTCGCTGTCTTCGGAGTCCGGACCGCTGGTATCGTCACCTGAATCGTACTCGGATGAATCGGTCATTTGAGGTGACATGTTGGCCCAGGCGCAAAATTGGGATGCGCGGGCCGCAGCCGGCGGCGTCCTGAGGATCAAAACACAAATTTCAGTGGCGCCGTAATTCTTAACACCGGGTGGAGAATTCAAGAGAGAGAAGCATCCCGAACGTTTGCTGTGGTAATTTGGCACGTCTCACCGGAATGAAGTGCAGTTAGAGATGAGGTCCGCTGCTGTGGTGGGGCGTAGCACGAGATGGCGTTCCGAGCTGCGCGACGATTGGTCGGAAGGTCCGTGCGCATATCCTGGTGGGACGTACCGTTCAACGAGAGTGAGAGTGGTTGGGAAAAAATGGTCCAGAATATGTGCGTGTATCTATTGTTCGGGTATGGATACAATCTGTCTCTGCAAGTATATATTTCAGGTCGAAATGCTGTTGTCGACTGTTGCTCCAACGCTTGGAACCTACAGACCATTTTCAAACTTTCCAAACTCGCCAGTGTACAGTTGAGGCCCTTCAGGTCGGTAGAGTAATGCATCTACAATGAATGCCAATTCATAACGGACGTAGCTGGAACCGCGATCTATGAGCATCCCACCACGCGATCTATGGCCTATTCGATGTTCCACAACCGACTCCATGCCCCATATGCACACCCCTGGCAACCAAAGAAACCGTCTATCACGCCTTATTCAGCTGCTTCGTAACGTCATCCAAGCATCCAGCTGCGGCGGCGAAAAAGCCGAGGAAGAACTTGCTCGGGGAGAGCACCCGGCTCAGGAACTCGGGGTGTGCCTGAACACCCACGAACCAGGGATGATCCTGCAGTTCAATGATCTCCATACGCTCACCCTTGGTGTCTTTTCCAATGAAGTTCAGGCCCTTCTCTTCAAGACGGCTGATCCAGTCCGGATTGACCTCGTACCGGTGTCTATGTCGCTCCTCGATTTGTGGCGCGGTGCCATAAAGCGCCCGTATCCGTGACCACTCGGTACCCTCCTGGAAAATGCAAGGATGCTTGCCCAGCCTCATCGTGCCTCCCATCCTAGTCTTATCCACCTCCGGCATGTAAATGATGACGTGGTTTTCGGCATCAGGGTGCAACTCCTCGCTACCCGCACCTTCAACCTTGGCCACATTGGTGGCATACTCAATAACGGCGAGCTGGAAGCCGAGGCAGATGCCAAGGAAGGGAACTTTCTTTGTGCGGGCCCAGGTGATGGCCTTCATCATTCCCGCTGTTCCACGGACACCAAAGCCTCCCGGCACCAGGACTGAGACACGCCGTTAGTCAACAACGAGTAAATCAGCAGAAGATCAATAAACTCACTAGCTTTAGCAGTGCAGACAGCATGCCACGCCTTGTGGAAATCGGCCGGCGAATCCCTCTGTGTCTCGTCCTCCAGATGTGATGAGTCAACCCAGACAAGCTCGAGCTTCTTCCGGCAGTACATGGCCGAATGCTCAAGAGCCTTGGAAACACTGATATATGCATCATGGAGAGATGTGTACTTGCCAACGAGCGCAACCGTCACCGTCTCCAGCGCGTGGTCCTGACTGCGAGCCAGACTGACCCACTCCTTCCACATGCGACTTCCCTGTTCAATTCTTGCAGGGAGCCTCGGCATAGCCGGAATATCAAGCAAGGGGCTGAGAGTATCCAAGAGCTTTTGATTATCCAGAAGCAATGGCACGTGGTATGTTGTCGAAACGTTGTGAACGGCGATCACCTGCTGCTTCTCCACCTGGCACATGTTGGCGATCTTACTGATGGTAGCTTCCTCCAATGGCTGCTCGCAACGGCAAGCAATCTGCGGGGGTCCTGTTAGTCCTGCAGGAGACGGAAAGGGGAGCACCAGAAGTACCAGATCAGGGTTCAGGCCCGCGCTACGGGAGTCGCTAACTGCCCGCTGGGTAGGCTTCGTCTTTTGCTCGCCGACAATGGGCACGTAGGCGACGAGGATTTGGATAAAGTTGTTCTTGCCCGCCCTCCTATGGAGCTGGCTGACAGCATGGACAAAAGGCGCGCTCTCGATATCGCCAACTGTGCCGCCGAGTTCGATCACGCAGACATCTGGCTCGGCTCCAGATTCGTCTACGGGGATCCTGGCGACTTTCTCGATCCAGTCCTGGATGGCGTTGGTGATGTGCGGCACGCTGTTCCGAGTTAGTCCCTGCATGGCCAAGAAGGCATGGGTTTGAATTGGAATCCATACACCTGGACCGTCTTGCCGAGATAATTGCCCTTCCGTTCGGCCTCTATTACAGACTGGTAGATCTTGCCCGTTGTGATGTTATGGTCCCGGGTCAGTGTGGTAAGCAAATAACGCTCGTAGTTGCCCAGATCCAAGTCCATCTTGAGAGCAAGTCAGCCAGGGTCAGGGATACAAGAGTCGGGAGCGGTCATTGTACCTCGCCACCATCATCTGTTACGTAGACCTCCCCATGCCTGTGCCATGGTCAGAGAGAGAGGGTCCTGAGAGACGATGAGGCCGAGACTCACTCGGTCGGTGCCATCGTTCCAGCATCAATGTTGATGTAGGGATCACTAAGTTTGACGACTTTTAGCGTACATCTGCAATTGCTGCCCAGGGCATACGCTACATTTTGATACTGGTGACAGTCAAGCCAATCGATTTGAGCAGCAAACCGGTGCTGGAGGCGATGATGCCCTTGCCAACACCGGATATGACACCTATTTCCCCATTTCATCAGCGTCGCATTCTTTCCAGAGCCATTTCTTTATCGCTGTTCTCAGCAGGGAATCAAAGCCCGTTTCTGCACGGTAGCGACGACATGGATTGATTGACTGACCTCCAGAAACCAAAACGTACTTCATCTTGGCGCTAGCGGATCGGCAGTCACTGATTGCTGTGCGTGCGTCGCGGAAAAATCCCCTGGCGTTGAGCGAAAAGTTCAAGCTGAACGCGCTGAAACGCGAAAGAAAAAAAAAATGGTCAAGGCGCTAAACCAGATCCGTTTCCAATTTTTGGCGGGGCAGGTCTGGGACGCACCAGCCGCCTTCAATCCTGAGAAAGACCTGAACACGAAAGGCGTGGCACAACTCTCATAGGGACAATGGATGAAGCAAAACATTCTGGCTATCGATAGCACCAACGCAGCATCCTTCTTTGGAGTATTCTAACCCGGAGTAGCTAACGAAGGTCAATCTAGCGATAAATACTAGTTCCTCAGCGACGTTAGAGGGTCACCAAAACCCCACCATGATCCACCAGATCGCGAAGCCACGTGATATGATGCCGAAACTCTCCTAAAAATAAACCTTCGGTGAACACCGCCAAGTTCATGGGGCAAGCGAGACATTGTGCGTGTAGTGTACTTGATGCCTCAGATTGGAGGAACTCCTCGGATACAAAGATCTTATTGCTCGGCCAAAGACAGCCGCCATTGTTGCTCTTGCCTGCAAAGAGAGCGGCCGAGATGGGCGAGGGGATTCAATGGTTTTATGTCGCCAGCGCCACCTGACGACAATGTGCAACAAGCCAAGGGGAACACACAAGACACATCGGCAAAAATGAGGCGCGGCTAAGATCGCTAACAGGAAGCAACATTCGCCCGCCCAAATAAAGTTTATTGGCTACCACCCCTCCTCCGCTAAAAATTCTCCATTAAGACCTACATGCAAGGCATGGAGTTGAGATCGGTCATGGCTGGGAGAAAGTTTTGCATATATGTTGCACTTCCCATTAAGTCCTCATGTATTGTATCGTTCTGAACCGCCAGACCCGAAAGAACATGAAAATGCTCCATGTATGCAACTCCTACCTATTTGGCTTCCAGACCTATTTATTGAAGTACATGTGTGACACCTAACGTGACATGATCCACTCCCGACTACCTTAACCACCTGACGCCACAACATTAACCCATGAAAACCCGCCAATATCCGCCCATCACTCACCCCCTCACTTATTTGCTCCAATTAACATCCCTAAACCGTATATAATCCACCTTTCCATCCTTCGCCGCTGTCGCTTTCCCTGTAGTCCCTGTTCCGGGACTGGGAATACCCGGATTCGCCGTAACAACCGCGCCGCCCACCACGAACCGTCCACCTCGCACAATGCCATCTTCACTGCGTTTCCGCTTTGCCGGTCCGCGCAGGGTATTCCCGTCTGTAGCCCCGGTAGCGCCACCGGTGGTCCCGTTCCCAGTCCCAGTTCCAGCTGTGGAACTTAAAGAAGTGGTACAAGACTTGAGGTCTTCAACGAGGTCGGCGATGGACGAAAGTGGGGTGCTGCGCGGCGAGATCTTGGGGGATGTATTCATGCTCATGCTCGGGAAGGCGGAAGCGGGCATTTATATGATATGAGCACATGTACCGGTGAGTAGGCGGGTGGCAATAGTGGATCACACCGACGAGACATGCGCCTCCAGTAACAGGAAGGTAGGTAGGTGGCCTTCGTTTGTTCCTTTTCTGATACCCAGGGCCGTATCCTTTCCAGCTCCTTGTAGATCGATTCGATGGTCCGGTACAAGTAACAAAAGTGATGTGCGGCGTGGGATCTTCCAGCATCAGATAGAGCTCTAGAGGTCCCCGGCGTTTGTGGTGACGGGCGTCGGCTATGTCCAGGACGGTATGTTGGATAATCCACGACGGAGGCGTGTCAGATGTCGCTGCAGTAGTAGCGATAGACGGCCTACGCGACAAGACTGGACGCGATGTGATGTTGCAATCCTGTGCGGGGTCAAAGATCCAGACCGGGCGAACGGTGGGAAAGGGGAGACGAGACCATGCACTCTTATTAAGCACGCAGTTTTTACCAGTGGTTCCAAGATGGGTCGAGAGGAGGGGTCGACGGGGAGATACTGGAAGAGATCAAATGCATATGCCGTGGCGGCAGTGGACCAGATTTGCATCGGACTTGGTCGCGGAGCCCAGCATGAAATAGCAACACCATTAAGCACCATCGGCCTATTGATTGCACGCCAAGTTTACCCTACGCATATTACTTTGCTGGTATTAAACCCTGCACCATTTAGGGGTGCATTGTTTCGTTTGCTTCCTAGACGTATATCTGCTCACCGCCCTGTCAAAAAGTGTCTGATCGGGATGCATCCCTTGTAGCTGTTGAATCGCCGTTTGTTTGTTCTGTTACCCCTGTTGCGTCCGAAACCAACCAATCAGGGGTCGCCGATTTGTACTGTCATGCTGCAAGTCCAACGTCTCTGTCTCACCGTCAGAAGAAACCTGCGCGAAAAGAACTAGGCTTGTAGCGCTGGTAAATGCCTATTCCCCAGCAGCTCATGCAGCTCACAGACGCCTGACCGAATTCGTCGTGCCGTAACTTCTGACTTTTGGGCTGTCCAACCCAGGGCAAACCCCGACCGGTACACTACTCAGCCCCCATCAGCCAAGGCAGGATCACATTATGATGCTGACCGTCCAAGCGGCTGCATGTAGAGTAGAAACCAGGCCGGTATATATGTACCGACGGTAATTTGGTAACTGTTCCATAGCAAGATATAACCTCCAAGGCGACCTAAGGTTTGGGCTCTGGTGTTGGGATGTTGATGGTGTAAGGATACTGGCCCCGCCACTTGTCAAAAAAGCTGGGGCGGTGAAAAGCCGCTGGCTCTTGCACCGTGTTCAGGCATATTCCCCTGTTGTTGCGCCGTCGACCGTCTGGACACCGACATCGACATCCGATCGCACCCTCGGATTCCGGGGACGAAAATGAGTTGTCGCCTAATGCCGTTGAGTTGAGCAGCTGTCCTCCCAGGGCATTGCCAGGACATTGGAAAAAGGGTTCGTGGTAATATCCAATATCGGAGAAGTGGTGTAACTGCTCCGGCCCGAGCAGTAAGTGGACGGCAAGGGAATGGATAGGTGCATCACCCCACTGCGTAATCACGTCAGCCCTCGATCAAGGAAACTCCAGCAATCTTTCTCACCCGCTCGTTATAAAAGCCACCTGAACGGTCGAGGTGTTCGAAAAAGTCACGATAGACCGGACTCCGGAAGAAATCCAGGTCAGCAATCTCAAAGTTACTCCAGTAGTGACACAAGTTCCACACGTCTCCTTTATGATCGCGATATCTGGACCCGAACCAGCCGAGAAATCGCCGGATGGGCCAAGGCAGTGGCGATGGGTCGATCATGGCTCGCCAGTTTGGAGTTGACGGGATATTCCTGGTTCGCCGAAAACCATCGACCTCGTGGAAGAGACCCGGACACGTCCGGCCTACCTCCCAAAGGGCTATTACGTAGCCGTATACCTTGTTCCGGCGTGCCATCTCGGCGAACGGGTCATAGGTGATGGCGCATGAATATTCCACGCCAGGTTCCAGTCTCCAGTACCACTTGTATTTCTTCAGCGCCTCGATTTGGTAAAACGCCCTGTGGTGATCAGTTAGCGAAGCCTTCTGGAAGCACCCGAGCGGAAGCATTGTACCCCGAGTAGAACCGACACATATGATGATATGACTCCTTCCCACCATTAAAGATCCCCCTGTCTCCCTGGCTCTTGATCAATTTGTGCGCTGCATCGGTGTCCATCCAAGGAGGAAACGACCAGTCCTCCTTGGCAATGACCTCGAACGCCGACTGACCGCTCACAGCAGCACTCAGCACCCGCTTGAACTCGGGATCCCAGTCCTCGTTGTTGAGAAACAAGACGGGATAGTGGAACCACTGGTTGAACTGTCGCTCAATGTTCTGCACGGCTTGTAACGCCTGATGCATCTCGTTATTGCGGGCAAGCATGACGAAAGTCGCATTCTCCCGGGGGGTCGAAGCGGCGGCGGCGAGAGGGTCCTGACATTGTGTGAGGAACGGTGCGTCGAGATCGCTCGGCGGTCGGGGGATCGCATGCCGGCGGACGTGAATGGCAGACTCGAGGAACAATGCGACGGAGATAACGAGTAGAAACTTCAGGTAGAAGGCAGTTCGGCGAGATAGATGAGGGCGTCGAAGGAAACGGGGGATGGGCAGCAGCGGTCGTAGGGCGGTAGCCAGTGCCATTCTTCTGGCGGGAGCTCGTTTTCCTACGGCATCCCTTGGGGTTTCCCAGCATTCCAAAGTTTTCTGGAGGTTATGAGAAGCCTGAAAGAGCGGGTGGCTACACACGTCCCTTGCCTAACATGCTTGGTTGAATCCTGCCGAACAGATGGAACCGAACCAACCAATGTCACCGCGAACTCCTTTCAAGGGGGAAGCGCGTTTGGAATGGCATGGTGCACTAGCGCAATGGCACAGCCAACAGCCAAGCCAACAGCCAATGAGCTTGCCGGCATCCGAGGTGGGACGCAACGTCACTGATCGGGACCAATCTGCATGGCGGTGAGCCGCAGAAGGAAACACTGACCGTCTTCCCACCAGCAGAGATGGGTCCAGGGGCGTAGAAGAAAATCTAATCGCGCCTCCGTCATATCTTCAAATCTTCCGGCCGCAAGAAGGCGTGTGAGTTGCCGAGTGGCTGCCGACTTGGCGCAGGAATGGGTTGCATGGCCTTTATTTTTTTTCGGAAATCATCCCGTCTTGGATCGGACCCGTCAGGATTCGCGGATGCGGGAGACGGCGCTGAAGGAATTGAGGCGTATCCGAATCGTCAACCCCTGAAATCTCTTGAACGGGGCAACATCTTCGTCGCAACGGCTGATATGGGCGTTACTGTTCAGAGTCGATGGATGATTGGACTCGAGTGCCCTTGCAGAAGTGGTCAGCCCTGCAGGGTTTGCGCCGCGCTGCAAGTCATTAGCACAGACCAGGGGCTAGTGTCCCCTAGCGCGATGGAAATCCTGTCATTGCCATTGAAGTCGGGCAAAGGGCTGACGACAGCAAAACCAACCATGAAAGCGAATGCAGGCGGGGCTGGCTCAAAAGCAATGGCGCGCGGTGAGCGATTTGTGAAGCGGGATGCCTCCAAAGTGGGAGGGCCGGTATCGCTGGAAGGGTCAATACCTACGGCGGGTCCCGTCTACAACAGCCGCCGCCGATCGCGTAATAGGCGGGGCTGAGGTAAAAGCCCTGGGTTGACTGATAGCGCGGGACCTTGTCCAAGGAGCCGTCCTCGGCCCAAACTGTCGTGATTTATATGTCAGACCAACAACCAGTTTGCTTGTTGCTTGACTACGGTTCGGGTGTCTTCGCCGAATTTGGCCCACTGAAATATCTGAGGCTTGCGTCTAGAATTTACCACCTGGATACTGGACATAAACTCACTCGCAAGGCTAGAAGAGGGATGCCAAGCTAAAAAGTCTAATACTAACGTTGGACTCAACCGCTATAACTAGGGTCAGAACGACCCCTCCCCCGCACTGAAATCTTTTCCCCAGGCCTACGTGCTGGAACACCGAACACGCTCTGCTCTGTCGCGGCATTTCCTCTCTGCGTTTGCACGACCATACAGTGGGCGGCGAAACCATGGCAACTATTATTCTGGGGTCACAATGGGGGTATGCGCTTGCAATTGGACCTTTTTGCAGTGTTTTGGTCTGCTAACACTACCAACAGCGATGAGGGTAAAGGTGCGCCGCAATGAGCCCCTCTAAATCCGGCCGTTGGACGACCCACGATCTAAAGACGCAATAGCTAACCAACTCGCACAGGAAAACTCACCGACATCCTCTGCCCCCAAGCACAAATTTGTGCTAGGGCTGCTGGTGGCCACAATGCCGGACATTCCATTGGTATGTCTCTTTGCAGCTGGCGCAACGCATGATGCTGGAACTGACGCACGTGCTGAACAGTGGCGAACGGCGTTTCGTACAGCTTCCATCTCCTCCCATCTGGCCTCGTCAGTCCGAACTGCATGAACTTGATCGGTACGGGCGTCGTTTTCCATGTGCCCAGCTTCTTCAAAGAGCTCGCCGAGTTGGAGAAAAAGGGCCTCAATGCTGTGACTCAGCGCATCTTCGTCTCGGACAGATGTCACGTAGACTTCGACCTGCATGCAGCTGTCGATGGCCTAGAAGAGGTTGAGCTGGGCGAACGGAAGATTGGTACGACCGGCCGGGGAATTGGCCCGTCGTACAGCACCAAAGCCGCGGTATGTGGTGGAGACTACCCAAGTGTAGCAGCTTATACTGACTGTCGGTATTGCAGAGAAGCGGTGTCCGTCTTCATGAGGTCTTCAACGAGGAATTGTTTGAGCGCAAGCTGCGTCAGCTAGCTGCCGGCTACAAGAAGCGGTTCGGCGATCTTCTCAAGTACGACGTTGAGGAGGAAATTGCGCGCTTCAAGGAATACCGACCCAAGCTCGCAAACTACTGCATCGATGCCGTGCGGTACATGCATGATGCGCAACAACGCGACTACAAAATCCTTATCGAGGGAGCCAATGCGCTGATGCTGGACATCGACCACGGTACCTACCCATATGTGACCAGCAGCAATACTGGTTTGGGAGGCATCTTCACGGGGCTTGCCATCAACCCCAGGAAGATTGAGTAAGCAAATACTTGGGACTGGTGGGAATACGTGTGTGTTGACGTGGGAATCAGTCAAATTATTGGTGTGGTTAAGGCCTACACCACCAGGGTGGGCGGGGGCATCTTCAAGACTGAAGACTTGGGAGAGGCTGGTGCCAAGCTTCAGGAGATTGGTGAGTTATGAGGGTACTTCTCAGAGGGTTGCTGCTGATGTTTTAGGCCGCGAATGGGGTGTCAGCACAGGCAGGAAACGCCGCTGCGGTTGGCTCGATCTCGTCGTCCTAAGGTACTCAAACGCCGTGAACCACTACACGGCCTTGAACCTGACCAAGCTCGACGTTCTTGACACGTTCCCTGTTATCAAGGTAGGATCTACGGCCATCTAAACAGCACAGAGCTAACTGGCTACAGGTTGCGGTCGCCTACAAGGACCCCTCGACCGGCGAGGAGGTTGACTACTTCCCGGCAGATCTCGGCAATCTTGAGAGCTACGAGGTTATCTACAAGGAGTTCGAGGGGTGGCAGAAACCCATCACGTCGGCCAAGACCTATGTATGTTTCTCCAGAGTCTTTATGACGACAAGTCGCTAACATGAAACAGTATGACCTGCCCAAGCAAGCACGGGCGTATGTTGAGTTTATTCAGGAATCTGTTCGCGTCCCGATTGCGTGGATCGGCACAGGACCATCGCGAGATGATATGATATATCTCACCAAGGGAGCCGGAGTAGCTTAGTCGTATCACCGATGGATGGTACACTGGAGGACAAGAGGTGGATGTCAAGGGCGTGGCTAAGCCAGTAGCCTGGTGAGCAATAATTTGCCACAGCGACGGGTCACTAGTCCCTGTTTTCTTTGGCCTGCGGATAGACGGGGTGCACTGAAGAACGAAGCAACCAGGCCATGTTTAAGGCATTTTGTTTTGAGGCTTATGTGCATAGGGATGATAGAGCTTGAGGACAAACACTCGGGTGTCCTAGTTGCATGCTTATGGACTTTCTAGTTTACATGGAACAAGACCTTATGAAACACGCAGTTCGAGTGATACCAAAAAGAAAGAAAAGAAAAAAAGGAAAAGGAAAAGGAAGAGGAAGAAAAAAGAAAAGGAAAATAAGAAAGAAGAAAAAAAAGAACGCTTTGCCCAGCGTCAATGGTGATTAAGCTGTTTGAGATGCTCAAGGTTCAAGGTTTATTGATGGTTTTCATTTTCTCAGAACCAGGTCCCCATCCCTAGGTAGGTAGGCATCAAACATTGACAGTTTGCATTGCATGCTGGCTGGCTGCCACCTAGGTACCTACCTACCTACCTACGTATGTATGCAGAGTCTGAACCCACACTGTGCATCACAGACTTTGCAGGATGTCCAATACTCTAGTCAATATGCTTGTATATCACCATGCCCAGTCCAGCATGCTCAGGATGCCAAGTATGACCCTGCGTGCCAGTATGTCAAGTATGCTCAGGATATCAAGTATGACCTGTGTTCTGTGTGCTGTGTACCCAATGAATCTTTTTCTACCCGGTCCCGCTGCTCAAGGAACATGATGAGCCAGCCTTAATGCTGAATATATCCGAGCACGCGTGTGCGCATGCGTATGCACCTCTCCAAAACAAACAAACTCTATATCAAACCAGACCCAAACCCATAAAGACATGATGACATGCAAACCGACCACCCGAGTATGGAATGCCAGACCAGACCAGATGCACAGTATATCAGACCAGACCGGGTTTTTGAACAAACCGCGTGAATATTCCCACGCCAACAGACACAAATAAATAAATCCCCAAATCAAAGGGAAAATACGAATCAAACGAGAAGAAGAAAGAAAACAGACTCTAGTCTTGTCTAGTATAGGTAGGTAATCAATCCTCCCCCTGCACATCCGGCTCACCCAGCTCACCAACCTGATACGCTCGTCTCCATAACAGACGTCCCTCACTCGGGTCCATCACTACGGCGTAATGTGTCATTTCATGGCTGATTTCCGCTTGAGAGATTAATTCGAGGACGTCTTTGAGGTTAAGGGCAGGGATACCCTCTTTGCTCTCTCTCCTCTCTTGGTTTGCGTTTGTGTTTGTGTTTGTGTTGGTGTTGGTGCCTATGGTTGTAGCCGTGGCCGTAGATGTCGTCGCACCGGTGGCTACCCGGGAAGAAAGAGTTCCGTTTCCAACGCCCTTTCCACTAGGCTTTCCACTTCCTTTCTCATCGGGGCTGACTTTTGCACGTCCTTTTCCTCTTCCTTTTGCAGTCAAGTTAAAAGAAGAGGCAGACTTTACCTTCTCCTCCCACATCCGCGTAACCGCCTCTTTTCGATCAAGGGAGTCTTCTACTATGAATTCCATCCCGGTCGCGTCTTCTACACCCGCCCCCTGGGTCCCGCCTTCGCCCTGCGTCTCGCCATGGGACTTGCCCTGGCTTTGACTTCGACTCTGCCGGGTCAGACCACTCGGCGAGGTTTCGTCAGACAAATCGTGGTTGCAAGTGGCGAGAAAATCCACAGAGGAGGTTATACTGGCGGAGCAGTTGTCTTTTTCGACAGAGTAGGCGACCTGTGGGGTGCAGAGGATGAGATAGGCGGCGGTGGAGCGAGACGTGGAAAGTTGGCCGAGGAGGGTCGAGATGGATGTGGTGAGGGGTTGGAGTTGGCTGGGGGCGTTCTTAACGTCCGAGCTGTCATTATTGTTGGTGGCGGTGGTGGTGAAGTGGTGGCCGTCCCGGCTCTTGGGGGTAGATGGAAGGAGAAAGGACCTCAACGTGGATGAGATGGAGGGACGAAATCCAAGGACGACGAGAAGTTGATGCCAACGGAAGGAGACACGACGGAAGAAGGTGGAGGTGTCGTGGTGGGGACGATAGTTAAGACTGATGCTGAGCCCAGGCCGGACACCAGTAAGGACGCCGACATAGCCAAAGTAACCGACAGTAGTGGCAAGGACGGGACCCCCTTGGTAGGCGACAAAATCAAGTTCGATGATCAGGCTGCGGAGGGGGTCCATTCCCCAGTCGAGGACACGGTAGTGAATCATCTTGGATTCTCCGTTAGGCGAGTCTCGAAAGCGCACACCACCACTAGTGCAGCCGAGGAGGATGTCCAGCATGACGTTAAGGGCAACGAGGATGTGTATGGACAAGCCGGTAGATTTGGCAATGCCGCGTATCTCAGCTGTTTCCTCATCGCTGTAAACACGGCGGAGGAAAACACGTGCGAGAATATGCAGCACCTTTTGGGCCACTGGCATCTGTGGGAGAAGAGTCTCTAACAGCTCATCAAACTGCGCCGTCACACTGGCGTCCTTAACTGCCGCTAGGAGATGCGGTGTGATGTGGTCGTAGCGGTGCTCGGGAGGGACCGAGAGGTCAATAATGAATCGGGGTGGCTCGTGGCCTGCCAAGGACTCTTCGATGTCGGTTGATTCATGGTTGATCACGCTGGATCGGACGCTTGATGATCTTGGGCTCCGCGGTGGGCTGTTGCTTTGATTCTGTTTTGGATGAGCTTGCTCTTTGCCGACGGCGCCGACGGCGTTGCGTCGGCCGTGGCGGAGACCGGCGGAGTTCATGGTGTTGAATGGAAGGCGAGGGGCAAAAGCCTCGGCGCCGAGAGAGATGACGAAAAGCGACACGCGATAGAAAGGGAGTGTAACTTCAGAATCATTTGCACATGGTGGAGCAATTATGATTTGAAGAGTTTGCTCCGCGCGAATTTGATTTTTGAGGGCCTGCTCGGAAGTGACTCAAGATGGATATTTCCGGCGTAAGCTAGGAAACACCGGCCTGGGCAGCAGGCACCCAAACCAAAGTGCGGTGCACACTGCAACGGAGCACGAGCCCTCCAATGAGGTTCTGAGATCTGACTTTGGCATCCATTTCCGTGCTCATCCAATCTACTGGACAGATGTTGACTAAGTAGAAAATGATTCCATTCGCAATTCCCTCCAGGTCATCACTTTTTGCCACTTTTTCCCTTTTCTTGACAGTTGTTCCAAAGCTGATGACGAATGCATTCTGCAACTGGTCACTGGTAAAACCCGACGAAGCGGTCGAAGGAACAATATTGCAATGCGCGTTCTCCAAAATTAATCGCAGCCATTTCCCCAAGTGGTGCAACGCCAAGACCTGGATGATTCCACAGCCACCGCAACGGCGCGTCCGGTTCTGCATCGCCAGAAGTGCAGCCCAAAAGTATAAAGTTGGGCAGACGGCCAGGTTCAATCGGGAATGAATTATCAGACAAGCATCTTTTAACAACAACAACAACAACAACAACAACAACATCATCATCATCATCACCATCACAATGAGCGTCTACTCGGACCCGCAGATTGATCTCTACCTCGCCCACATTGGACTCCCCTTCAACGCCGAAAATGCAAAGAAGGAGGTCCAAGAGAACCCGCTGGGGTTCCTCACCTCGTTACAGCGACACCACATGGCGCGCGTGCCTTTTGACAGTCTGGCGCTGCACTACAGCCCACACCGAAGTCTCTCGCTGCATCCCGAGGCCCTGTTCGGCAAGATTGTGCGGGCGGGTCGCGGCGGCTACTGCATGGAGGTGAACCAGTTCATGTGCGTGGTGCTACGCAGCCTCGGCTTCCAAGTCTACAGCGTAGGCGGACGCGTCGGTATTGGCGGGGTCTGGGGCGGCTGGAACCACCAGATCAGTCTCGTCACTATCGCCGACAAGAAATACATTGTCGACGTCGGCTTCGGCACTAACGGCCCGTCCCAGCCCACCCCGCTCGAGGACGGTCTCGAGCTCACCCAGATTGCCCCGGCCACTGGCAAGCTGGAATACAAGAGCCTGCCCTTCCATACCGACCCGAGCCAGCGCATGTGGGTGTACTCAATCAAGCCCGTCCCGCCGGCGCCGTGGCTGCCCATGTACGCGTTTACCGAGGTCGAATTCTTCTCGAAGGATTTCGAAGTCATGAACCTCACCACCATGACTTCGCCACGCAGTTTTTTCGTCCAGAACGTAATGTGCATGCGCATCATTCTCGACGAGGAAACAAAAGAGCCGGTTGGGTTGCTGGTTATGCATCGCGACTATGTTAAGAAGCGGGTGGGGGAGAAGGAGGAGATGCTGGAGAAGTTGGAGACGGAGCCGCAGAGGGTCGAGGCGTTAAAGAAGTATTTTGATATTGCGCTAAGTCCGGAAGAGCAGGCGTCGATTCTGGGGTTGGCGAGCGAGTTGCGGCAGGGGGGATCACATGCGTGATGAATCTGGGATATATAGCTATGGTTAGATGAAGAGGTAAATGGAGTAAATGTTATATGAAGTCAATGTCAGTTAGTTCCTTGCAGCTATGGTGAGATGAAGAGGTGGTAAAGTCAATGTGATATGATGTCAATGTGAGCTTCGTTCTTTGTAGTATACGGTTGACAGAGCAGTCATCTCTCGTCATCTCTTGTGATGGTTAAGGGGTGAACGCCGGATGCACGTGTAAAGCGCAAACAGGCATGGCCAGTAGCCAGGGCTAACACTTGCAATAAAACGACGTTCAAAGTAAGTTTGTAGGACCACGGAATTATCCACCCGGCTGTGTGCAAGGTAGACGAGCCACATGCGTCGGAAATCGAGGTGCCATTTCAAGCTGAGCCTGTCTGTCTGTCTATGTGTCTATCTGTCATGCTCAACCTCCGTCGGGCTGTTAAGCGTTCACTCATCCACCTGCACCACATGTTCCACAGCCAGAGAACCAACCAATGGAACACCAGCTAATTGCTTGATTACACTACCCTCAGTCCCAATGTACCGGTACATGGCTCGATTCCACGGTTCCTCGGAGAAAGACGGGAGCAGCAGCAGTCCTTCCCACCTACCTACCTGCTTACTAGCAGTAGACATGGATGGAAGCTCTCGCTTCGCTTATTCCAACGCTGTGACGTAAAAAAGCCTCACTACTGCGTAAAAGCCATCCCCACACTAAGGAGAAGAAGAAAAGGTTCTAGGTTTGTAATCCGTGGTATTTGGTTGGCGACATACTTGCATTGGAGTTTGTCGATTCCTAATACACACTAGACCAGACCAGACCACCACTACAATTCTACATGTAACCCACACTACCTACCAGAGTACGGGAAAAAAGAAGCGAAAGAATGCTACGGTGGGGAGGCGAATTCAGCTACACTACACTACACTGGAACTGGTTACACTAGTGAGAGGGGGGATGGGGGGGGGGGGGGGGGGGGGGGGGGGGGGGGGTGGGTGAAGA
>Ga0247765_1000701_pt1 | contig 23229 bp, 29 predicted proteins | sample UWRJL106311C6_FD_179949 | JGI IMG/M metagenome (GOLD analysis project Ga0247765, IMG submission 179949) | Plant litter microbial communities from Arlington Agricultural Research Station in Wisconsin, United States - UWRJ-L106-311C-6 | ecosystem: Environmental > Terrestrial > Plant litter >... | reverse complement strand
GTATTTCGTGCGTAGAGGCTCGATACAATGCCAGAGTTTGAGTTTGAGTTTGAGTTTGAGTTTGAGTTTAAACAGCAGCTCGAAAAAAAGACCTCGGGAATATTGCGAAAATAATTCGGGTTTTCTCCCCCCCCTCCCCCCCCCAAAAACATAAACTGAGCCCTTTTCAGAGTAAAAAGGAAATTCAGTGATGGATGGGATTATATCGATCTATCTAGGCATCAACGGTCTGCAGCAGGCCGATTCGATCGGGCCAAAACTTATATGCAACATTGGAGATCAGCCTCAACAGCGGCCAGGGGCCAGATGCAAGCGGCGCGGCAGTAGTCGGGAAGGACAGATTGATCGCGGCCGCATTTATGCCCTGCAATATACGTGGGATTTAATGGCACATGAGGCTCGCAACTTGGCCATCTCGATTTCATTGTTAGGGAAGCTGGGTCGTGCCAAGAGGCTGTGTGCTGTGTGGCAAACGGCATGTGCAGTGCAGCAGGAGCGGTGGCTCCGAGCCAAGGCAGCAGTATCTCAACCTCCATCGATAAGTGCGCCTTGTGCATGAGGCTGCTACTTTGGGGCCAATATTCATATGTGAAAACCAACGGACTTCGCATCAAACTTGCACAATGATGGATATATAATGGCGGTGCTCGGTCACGTTGCAGGGACTGCGCAGATTGTGGAGAGGATACGAGTCTTTCGTATTAAAGCCTGGCCAATATTTGGTCTTGAATAAACCCGCTACGGCCAGATCTCTGGCCAGCCAAACACCGCCAAATGAGGCTCCGGGTGGGGGCTGAGTTTCAACACAGGATAGCCATCAACAGCCGCTTCGTGCCGCCATTGGTGGCCCTGTGAGGCCAGGCCAACAAACCAGACCGGCCACAGTCGCATGCCTCCACATGAGCCTCTTAGGCGGCTCCCAATAGCGTCCAGCCTCGAGAAGACCCGCGGTTGGCCTCAGACGTGGCATCTTTAGCCATGTGTTTCGCACGGCGGTCATCGGGCGGCTGCTGCGCTTCAGTTTTTGACCTTGACGGCATGCTCGTTCAACGTCTAGTCGTCTTCAGGCGGCAACTCGTCGTCAATATACCGTATCAGGCTGACACGCATCTCTGTCGTGTCGTTTCCCCGCAGAACATCGCTGATAAAATGTGCTTCGACCTGCATTTGTACCATCTCCAATGCCCCTCGCAGCACACCACACAAAATGTTGGAATACCAAAGCTCTTCCTGAGCACGGCCATCGTCGGGCAGTTCTACAAAGTCGGCGAGCGGGTTCTCGTCAAAGACAAGGGAAAATTGTTTGCTGTCGCTGGTCCAATTCGTAATGGTCGGTGTTATGTTGAGGAATATCTTGAAGCCCACCTGTCCATATCCAGTGTCAGCTATCCGTGTCCCCCGGAAGGCACTCGTTGCTCCCTACCTTGGCAATCATCTCTGCCGTTTCCTTAAAATTGGAACATCGACGCATGGTGTTTGACTTTGCCAGGTAGTCCTCGATAAGCCGTAGCCCGATGTTGTAACCCATCTTATCCAGTTGTTTGTTGACCTCGACATAGTCGCTGTCGAAGTCTTTGCAAAGTTGCGCAACGATGGTGCCGTAAGTGAGGACCACCAGTTCCGAGTTGACCTTGTCTATCCTTGTTCTGTCGGGAATTAGCTCGGGCGCGGGATGCGTGAGTGGGTGTGGTCGCCATACTTCCAGATCCTGTAGAGGCAAAGGGGTCAGCTTCAGTGCGTGTTGTGGGGGAGAGGACACACGTACTCCTCCCCTAACCTCGACGCCTTACTCGCAGCCATGGTCAGGTGCACTGCTGCTTGGAACTAACAGGAATAAGTGGCCGCTGAGCTGCTGATTAAACGGCCGACTCGTCTGCAAAATTTGGGTATTGATGTGACTGCGTGTCGGCGCGTGTTTGGATGGATTACAATGTCGTGGTGAAAAGCGGTGGGGTTGTGTCGGCTTCAAGGATGTCCCGCATGGAAGCTCAACGACAGCCCCACCGATCAGTGATGCCAAGGTCAGCGTGTTTTTAGTGGGGACTCTTCCCCAAAATGTGACGGAAGGCGGGGAATCTAAAATCCATCTGTCGCAGGGGAATTTTTGGGAGCTTGGTTGACCTCCCGATCCATCAAACCTCGGCGTAGGTATTTCTTGGCCAATTTCCCCCACGAGGCGTCGAACCGTCAAGAATAATGTCAGCAGAAAAGAGGCCGGCTTCCAGCGACCCCAACGGTGGTCAGCTGGTCAAGCGACAGAATGTGGGCTCTAGTCGCGCCCTCACTCGGTCGAGCGCGTCGGGGAGCAGCGGCGCCTTGATACAAGCGGTACGTCCACCACCCGACAGATGGAGTAATGTCATACTAACATTGTCTTTGCTGTAGGCCCCCCGGACGAGCAGTCTTCAGGCCCCAGTGATGGAACTATCTGGACACAGCGGGGAGATCTTCACAGCCAAATTCGACAGGTCCGGGAATCTCATTGCGTCGGGGTCCATGGACCGCACCATCAGTGCGTCCTCTGGGGAAACACGTCTTTGTGACTTGCTAACTGTGTGTCTAGTGCTCTGGAGGACATACGGCGACTGCGAAAACTACGGCGTTCTGAACGGCCACCGCGGCGCGATTCTCGATCTACAATGGTCTCGCGATTCCGATATTCTCTTCTCTGCCTCCGCTGACATGCATCTTGCGAGCTGGGATTTAACCTCAGGGGAGAGGATACGGCGGTATGTGGGACATGAAGAAATTGTCAACACTTTGGATATCAGCAAGCGTGGTGAGGAGATGCTTGTCAGCGGTAGCGATGACGGCACCATTGGCATTTGGGACCCGAGGAAAAAGAATGCGGCAGATTACATTGAGACGGAATTCCCAATCACAGCCATCGCGATATCCGAGGCCGGCAACGAGATCTACTCGGGTGGAATCGACAATGACATCAAGGTCTGGGATGTCCGGAAGAAAGCGGTTGTCTATACAATGCTGGGGCACAATGACACAATCACGAGTCTGCGGGTGTCGCCGGATTCCCAGCAATTACTCTCGTATGCGATGGACTCGACGGCAAGGACGTGGGATATCCGGCCCTTTGCGCCAGCCGAGCGTCACATCCGAACCTTTGATGGCGCCCCGCTTGGGTTGGAGAAAAACCTAATCCATGGCAGCTGGGACACAGATGGCAAGAAGATTGCGGTGGGAGCTGGGGACGGCACTGTTGTTGTCTGGGGAAGCGATTCAGGAAAACTGCTTTACAAGCTTCCGGGCCACAAGGGAACGGTCAACTGCGCCGAGTTTGGTCCGGGATCGGACCCGATCAGTGAGTGCGCCTGTTAGCCTACGTCTGGCAACTTTGCTAACTCATCTTTAGTTCTGTCGGCCTCGTCTGATCGTACGATGCTACTTGGCGAATTGAAGTGAGTGGGGAGCTCAATCAACAACCCGTCCCGCGCCGAAGGGACAACAGGGCGAAACCCGAGGGATGAACCGAGGAGACCGCACCATGATCAAAAGGCGTATTGAGATGCAGCGTTGGGACAATTACGTGTGCTTTTCTCGGTCCCTGGTCCTGGACACTTGAGTGTTTCCAGGGATGTTGGATACCCCGCAACCAGAGCCACGTTGCTGGCAGTCTCGGGGCAAAATGCCCGCGGCCACAGTCTTTTGGCCGAGAAGGTGGGAAATCCTGGCTGAACTCGACGTAAAGGTTGGGTGGGATAGATGACCGCCAAGGCGTAGATGATTCGGCCGTTCCGAGATTTTCCAACGAAATCAGGCACAGGATGGCCGGTCGATGAAGGATTCACCGTGTCAAGTATTCCTGGAAGCCGGGCCTGTAAATAGGATACCACGAGCTTGGGTACTGGGAACGGCGAGACTGGTGAAAGTTGCAGACAATTGAGTCATTCTTGTTTGCAGTGTATGCCTACATACAGGTGGTCTGGTCTATTGGAAGTCAAGTGAGCAAACCCAGGTGAAGGTGATGTCTGAGAATTCCACCTTGAGCGCCAAGAGTTGTCGTCGCTCTCGTCACAAAATGGGAAACTATGCCGCTTTCCATGACAATGCCAGATTGATGACCTCGCGCCGCGTCCACGCCGCATTGCATTTCATCTGACCTAACAAGAGGGCATTTATCACACTTTCTTACCTCACCAGTTCTCACCACCAATGTCCAACCCCACTAGAGCGTAAAAACTTTACACCTATTACGAAATTCCCCTACAGTGAGTGAGCACTCTCTCTTTTCCTTGCAGCCTTTGCAGCCAGCTCTTGGCCGTTCCGACCGCGCGCCTCGGCTATCTGGTAAACTGGGGCCCTTTGGGGCCTTGGGATGAGATGAAGCGGCGGGACGGGAGAGAGCTGTCTTGAAACGTCTTGGCGGTAAAGCCCGGACCCAGCGGACCACATCACAACCCCCCCCCTGCTTTTTGCTTTTGGGAGCCTGCGACGTGCCAGGAGCCAATCAATCTGGGGAATGGCACCCCTTCTGCGGCTCAGGGAGGGGGGTGTTTTGCTCAGTGCCCACTCGTTCACTCGCTGAAAAAGGTTGCTTTTGCTGCGGGCTGGGTTGGCTGGCTGTGGGCGAATGGATTTCTTTGGATACATTCTTTTGGGGGGTATGGACTGTTTCCCGTCTGCGTGTGAATGTGCAACATGTGTGTGTGCATGTGCGCGCAGCCAATATATTGGGGACAATCTGGCTGGGAATGCAAGGTACAGTACAGTAGAATACAGGAGGACGGGAGAAAAGGCTTGCCCTTTTTTTTTTTGCCATGTGCAATATTGGACAGCATTGCATCCCTCGATTGCTTATCCCTTCTTTCCGGGTGTGGTTGGTTGGCTGGCTGGCGATGTCTCTCCAACCAGGTTTGGGCAGTGGTTGTCTTCCCCCCACCCTCCACCCCTTTTCAGAATGAATCCACGGTTGCTTCCCAATGCGGGCGGACTCGCCTGGGCGAGGATACGAAGTTGTATGGATTGAAACATTGCGACATCCTGCATCGTTTGGATGAGCGAGCCAGTAGGAGTTCCCAGGCCAAGGGGAGTGGCCCTGTTACCTGCCCGGGTCTCGGCAGGGTTGTGTGACAGGGACTGTGCACACACACCCTGGATGCACACTGCACACACTTCAACGGCTTTCCCGTTCTCTCCTTCCCCCCTTCAGCCTTTTCGTTCTTGTGCGGATTGTTTGGCCTGGATTTGCCGGTGGGGGAAGTCCAAGAGTGTGCGTCTGTGTGTTGCCCTTCCTGTTCGGGATCTCGTCACAGGTACAGGCTCCATCTGTGGCTGTAGTGTTGCCATCGCTCCTTTTACCCTGCATTCACGGTGTCACCCACGACACAACGTCGTCGATACGAACCGAAGCATTCCCTTGCACCTGCCGACAAGATTCGGCGTCGCACTTCTCCCCACAGCCACTCATTCGCTACGCGAGCTCGAGCCTATCGATGTGACATCTTTCGGGTGGCCTTGTCAACCACTCGATGCTCTTCTTGCCCATCGTAACACAAGCACCACCATCGCTACAGAGCTGACCATGCTATTCTCCGCTTGACCAAAACATTTTCGTTTCGCTGTCTTATTTCACCCTCTCATTCTCACCTGGCTTTCGCCTCTTCTCCAACCTCTGTCTTGAAGACATTGCAGGCAAACCGACCATTCTAGCTGCTCGCTGGCATTGATTCGAGCTGCAACACACTGACCACTCCTCGAAGCCCGCTGGCAAACATCGACGATCCGAACATTGGCGATTTGGGATAGCATTGGCATCCCGCTAGGCTCCGGAAGCTGAGCCGGAACAAGAGGCCGGAACTTGAATGGCGTTGATTTGATCCCGCCTTTTTTTTTTGTTTGCGAACGATACCCATTTATTTTTCACCGGGGAGAAACCGCAGGAGTATGAAGATACCAACTCACCGGTAACACCGACTACGATCATGAATCTCTCGTTTACTGTCGGCCGGGGTAACGGGGACCGGTTTGCCTTCGTCACACGGCCCCGCGACGTTACCGGAAACACCCGCAGCCCGCCGGCGCCGCATGTCGAAGACGACTATGATGACCGAACCCCGCTCTCGCCTCGCAGCGTCGTGGATCTTGAAGCGCAGAGGACTGGCCCGCACGCTGAAATGGCGGAGCGCTCTACGCCCACCTCTCGATTTATCCACCGCTTTCGACCCGCGATACCTAGCTTCTTTAGCACAGCGAGCTCGCGCCTTACAAGGCCGACCAGCAGTCGATATTCGGGCGATGGGCTGCCGCCGGATACTGTGGTGAACGGGGACGAAAGTCCCAAAACCCCGCAGTTCCGGATCGCAGTGCAGGACTTGCCGAGCACAAGGTTATACCTGCCCAATCTTACGCGGACCTGGACACAAGGCTCTAATGGGCCACCGTCAAGACCGGCTACATCAGCGGAGGGTGGCGCGCGATCACCCGAGATTCGTAATACTGCAGCCGGGGGAATAGCCCAGCCATCTCCCGCTGTATTGGCTTCGCGGGGACTGCGCATCGGATCGAGGAGTCGGAGACGACATGGGAACGGCGAAGTCGCAGATGCACCGCGGGACCGCCATGGAAGAAGTAGGAGACATCGGCGAGAGGGCAGTGACAGGTCGCACCGATCGAACAGGTCCGGGCGACCGAATCGGTCAGGCAACCAGTCACAACAGCAGTCTGGTGAAGCAAACAACGATGATCGAGAAGAGAGAAGGCGACAACGGCGGAGGAGGCGGGAGGCGAGGGAGGCGAGTCAAACCGAGAGCAGTGGCAGCGGAAGCGGAGCTCGACGGAGTAATCGCCCTCCACCGAAGAAATTTCTGTTCTGCTTCCCGTGGGTCAAATCGAGACGGATACGATCGCAAATCCTGCGCTGTTTCGTCTCTGGGCTGTTCTTGGCCCTGATTCTGACAGTCTGTAAGTGTCTTCGCACTTCCTTTGTAGCGTCGATTTGCAAGCTGACCCTCGCGCCAGACTTGTCGCTGTCCATCACGAAGAACATCAATAGCAGCGAGTTCACCGTGCTCCTTATCCTCATCATTCTATTCGTCACCATCTTCTTCTGTCACGGACTGATCCGGCTCTGCATGTTGGTGGTGCGGAGACGTAACGGCAATGCAGAGCGTGAGCGCCTCCCCGAGATGATGGGACCGGGCGGTTATGCCATCCCCCGACGACCCATAAGGGTGGTGTTGGCGCGTGACGAGGAGGCTGCTGGCATCGAGAGCGAAGCTACCAAGACAAACCCTCCCGCTTATGGACTGTGGCGAGAGAGTGTGGTATGTATCACTGAGAAAGCCCCACAATGCCAACAAAGTTACTTATCATCGTGCAGCGAGTCGACCCAGACCGAATCTATTGGCAGCGCAACGAGGCAGCGGAGCCAGTGGCGGAGGATGACCGTTTATCCGACGGTGGCCGAAACGCATCGACACATGACGGAAACGGTGAGGCAAGCCGGGGGCAGAGAACAGCGCCTCGTCCCCCGTCGTATGCATCGGATGATGGCGTGAGCTACGTCGTTGAGGCGCAGCCGCGGTCGATAGCGCCCACCACAGATGTGACGATGAGAACGAGTTTGCATCCAGCGGAGGCGGGAAGGGCGGGACAGCCAGCAGCGTGGTAGATTGAGAGCGTGCGGCTCGGTTGGTTGGGTCTGGGTCATGTTACGGGGCTGTAGTTCTCACTTTCCTTAGTTGCACAGCATTGGCGTCTGGCGGCAAGGTGGTTTTGCGAGGAAGAAACTCGAATTCTGGGAATCATTGTCTGTATCACACGCAGTCGCTGGAGGATTGGTGAGGGTGGGTTGATCGCCCGGACGCGGCGAGCAACAGTTGGTGGCAACAGTAGTTCTAATGGAGGAACGGCCAAAATCGCCAATTGAAAGGCGGCGTGATCGTCAAATCTTGCATTGCTTCTGCAGATATTTTTGCCCAGTGGGGGAAGGAGCTCTCCTCTCTCGTCATCGGATGTCATGATATGCAGTGCCCAGTCTGAGGCGGTGAGGGTTGGTCCCAGCACTCAACCAGGCAGAAAAGCGCTTGTGGCGTGCGGGCGCAGCCCACTCCCCCACAACCTGACCGCTCTCACCCATCCTGTCGAATAAGGTCATACAATGCCCAACGACTCGTCACACAGCGGCAGTCTACAGATAAAAAATTGAGCCTGTGTAACGCGGCGACGTCAACCCACGAGCGAATTGCCTTGCTGTGCTCGTTTTGGCGCAGTTTGTTGAAGGTGGTGGTTTCGCGGATTTCAATCGCCGTTCAACCCCTCTCCACTCCCCACCGCTCCATTGACAGCAGCATCAGACGTCCACTGGCACCATTTCCAGCCCTTGCCCCTGCAGCACGCCATGCCTGATAGGTAACGATGCCACCTTGCCAACAGTCACGAGCCACGAACGCCAGCAGGCATTCGAGCCCCATCGCCGACATTCTCGCTCCAAGGCGCGTCGGTCACTCCAAGCTTGGATCCCCCATAACAGAAAACGGAGAGTAACGGTGGGCGTGACTGCAGGGTGCTGCATCCTCGCAACGGGACAGATTTGTCGGTGCCAGGTTCTCCAGCCGTCCACGAGGCTCGGGACATCCCTTTGCGGATGGCAGATCGCATCCTCCCATCCCGTTTGGGGCTTCCGGACGCAATCCCTCCTTCGGCGCCTACCAGCAAGACCCCCCTGCGGGATATGTTATATATAGTTGGGCATGATTGGGCAGTGAGGGGCGCCATCCGCCCAGCGGGGTGTACGCTCGCTGCTCGAAAGCTTCCGACGTAACCATGCGTGCAGGAGCCGCAGTGGACGACCCAGGCAGAGCAGTCGCTGGTGGTGAGCACCGACCTGTTTTCCTTGTTCGTCCCGCATGCGCAGATCCAAGGTCCTGGTGCTGCCCGTTCCTGTCATCATCACTGATCAAAGCTCAGCTCATGTGGGGGAAGCGAACACGGACAGCCTGTTCTGCGTTGTCAGACGGGACTGCCCCGCAATCCGCAGCGTCAGGTCCAGCGCTGGACGAGGTCCGGGATAGCGTTAGCTGAACGCCAGAGACCCTGAGCGCGGCAAGCGACGATGTTCCTGGCTAGCAGCTCTGGGACTGACTGGGCTGGTGATGTGAGAATGTTGAGCCTTCGAATTCGGATCCCTCGAGGGAAGACGTCATTTATCAACTCGCCGTTACCGTCTAAATCATTTGACGCCGCTTTTGGCAACGTTGAGACGGTGCAAACTCTAGCTAGAGCTTAGCTTGCCATACAAATCCGCCACATACCGCCACCGTTTTCTCTGCCGTCCCCGAAACCATCAGGCTTCTTCGAGTCAGCGGGAAGCCGCCGCCCTTCACCCCTGGACTCGGATTTGTGACGGTTCGCCAAAATGGAGTGTGCGGTGGGTGACAGTCAGCCCGTCAGTGTGGACACCAAGAGAACTCGCCAAGCCCCAAGATTTTTTTTTTTTTAGCGCGCCTGAGAGCTGAGGAGAAGTTCCGTAAGATGCGTGGTGAGAAAGAGAGGTGAGAGCTGGTCTTTGTTCAGAGGCATCCCACCATTCAGCGCCCAGGCCCTAAGATGGGAGAGCAAGGACTGCCACCAATCCAGTCCGTCTAACCGAAAAATGGAAGCCGCCGTGATCGAGGAGTACATGGAAGGTACTTCGCCCTCGCTAAGCAGGCTTGCCGAGGCCACGCATTTTCGCCGCTCCAGTGCAGGAGCCGGGGCAGGCACAAGGGCAGGGAGGGAGGTCCCTCTCATGTCGCCCTGTCCGTTTTTTCCCTCGCCCGTGCGGCATTCGGTCGTCGCTGGCGCTATCCCTACCCTCCCCCGTCCTACTTTGTTCCGTCCCTTCCGTCTCCTCTCTTCTCTCCCCTCTCTCACCAGCACCGCTCCTTGATTCGCCTCCTCAGGTAAACCACTTTTTGGTCGTTGTCGGTGTGCAGTAGTTGGAAGACGAAGTCGCGCAGGCTGTTGCTGGTTGCCGGACGAGGTTGTCCCTGTTGGAAAGAAGCGCAAAGTTTCTCCGAAGACGTTTTTGTTCAAGTCATCAAAAGGTCAGTGAGAGTCCACTTCCACAAGCCCCAGATCCCCCATCCTCGGGTCCTCAAAAGCAACTCTCGACGCCGCGGCTTGCGCATCTGGCCGCCGCCGGATTCTCTATGCGGAATGTGACGGAACAACAACCGCGTCAGACATCACACCGTGCCCCTGAACTTTACCCCGCTGGACAACGCGCGCCGATATGGGAGCCGACGAAGTTGCGCGAAGGCCGTGATGCGCGGATGCCGTCTACCCCGTCGGGGAAAAGATGAGGGCGACCACGCTCTTCGCCAATCCGACCCGCTGCAGTTCGATCAAACTAGCCAGAATCTCTGCTGGCCGGACCCCGGTATCGGTTGTCCGGTTCCAGCCCTGGAACCAGGAACGCAAGATGGGAACGCCAGTTCTCACCTTGATCCTTTGGATGCGTCACACGTCAGCAGCCCTTGATCCCACCACACGAGGTTTTCGACAAGATTTGCGCGTGTCGGTTGCGGAGTGTCGGTCAGCACTGGCGTTCGGTATCCAATGTCGACCCACACAACCACGAATAGTTATCGCTACATTTACCTAGGTCTTGTTGGGCGAGTTTCCTTCTCACTGACATTCCGACACTGGACCTTCTTTCGGGATCACCTGTGAATCCGCGATGCTTGTTACCCCTACCTACAGGACCTGGGAGGAGATTGGGAGCTGTTGTTTGGGGAGAAATATTCGATAATCGCATTGTTGATCGGTGCAGCGCAGCGTCAACTAACATTTGAACTCCAGTAACCGGCTCCATGGCGTCCCTCTCCCGTCGTGCTTGCTACAAGTGTGGTGAGCTCGGCCACCACGCTGAGAACTGCTCTTCTCCTGATCGTCTCTGCTATAACTGTAAGTTCTCTTGCCGCCATGGATTCGATCAGCTCTGACATGACGCTAGGCAAGCAACCGAGTCAGCAATGCCCTACGTGCTTGGCCTCCTGTCGAGATGCTAACAACAGCTTGTGCAGACCACGAGTCAAGCGATTGTCCTCTTCCCCGGACCACAGAGTCGAAGCAATGCTACCACTGCCAGGGCCTCGGACACGTCCAGGCTGACTGTCCAACTCTCCGCCTCAACGGTGCTGGCTCAACTGGTCGGTGCCACAACTGCCATCAGTTTGGCCACTTCATTGTATGACGATCTTGCCTTTCAGTACCTCGAAGTTTCTGACTCATCTTCAAGCGCAACTGCCCCAACCCCCCGAACGCTGCCGGTCTCGGTAGGGGCGCTCCGGGCGTCCGTGGTGGTTATGGCGGCTACCCTAGAGGGGGATTCAGTGGACCTGCTCGCCCGGCTACCTGCTACAAGTGCGGAGGCCCCAATCACTACGCCCGCGATTGCCAGTCCCAGGCCATGAAGTGCTACGCCTGTGGCAAGCTCGGTCACATCTCGCGCGATTGTACCTCGCCCAACGGCGGACCGTTGAACACGGCGGGTAAGACTTGCTACGGCTGCGGCAACCCTGGCCACATTTCGCGCGAGTGCCCCAACAAAGGTGCCCCTGTCAATGGGGACCACAAGCCCGAGGGAGACTTGAACGGTGGTGGCGCGCCCAGTAGTGGCACACCTGCGCCAGCTGCTTAGAAAGTGCCGGCCAGACTGTGATAATTTGATCCGAGCCGATTTCGCGATTCCCGTAACTTCAGCAACATGTTCATTCCTTTTATCCTTTCTTTGTCATGTCCTTATCACGATCGCGACCTGTCTCCTTACACGACCGGGGTTTAAGACTATTCGGCTTGAGAACGGCGTCCCGGGGGTCTTTTTCTCTATGTCGGCTTTTCATTTTCGAGTTACCTCATCTCTGGACAAAACGACGGCATGGAAAAATAGTCACGTTCACCTTGGGAATACGGATATTTTATCTCGCGGCATATACAAACTGGCTTCAGAATGACACATCGGCGCGGTTGCCTTCTCCATGTGGAGAGCCGGGATCCGACAAACCCGAGAATGAGTCCACTTTTCTCTGGACATTTTCTCCTGGCCACCCCTGCCTATTTGCAAAATTTCTGTTTGGAAAGAGGGAGAAGAGCCTTAACGATACCCCCGCCTTGTCACGTACGATACAGTATGAAAGTTGAAGGCCGGTGGACACGCGGATTTTTTGTTTCACGGCTCAGACTTTTTTCTTTTCGAAGGGGCCCAGAGCTACATGGCGGAGGAGCAACAATGGCCGGAGTCAAAATCGTTTTTTGAGGGGACGAGAGAAGAGAAATCAGAAAATAGGTGACAAAAGAAGAGAGCGTGTTTTGGTGCCTGCGCTAGTTGCGAGTGTTCGTCCGTATACTAGGCCTTGTGCTGGCTTTGGTTGGGGAAGCGGGAAAAACGTTCGAATCAACGTCTGATGCTGCTTCCGTTTCTCACTTTTCTCGTGGTGCTTTTATTTGTTTCGGAGTGGTAGTGGCGTGTAGTTGAGGTATCGAGCTGTTGCTGTGTTGCTTTGGACGTCCTTTTATCGCGAGCACGGTGGTGATGATCATTGTGAAAGGCGTAGCAGAAGAAAAGCCAGAGGTGAGAAGATGTCGGACGACAAGACACAGACGGGCTTACGGCGCGCGGACGTAGTCTAAGCGGGACGGATGCAAAAAAGGGAAAATGCCGCGCGCGGGTTGGACGGTCCCGATTCTGGGCGCCGAAAGTTCGCAGATCAGCCAGCTGTGGGAGCGTTTTTGTTGGCGGCCCAAGTTTGGTAGGAGAAAGGGAAGCTGTTGTTTGCGGTAACCCCCAACCCCCCTTATCAACACAGCCGTGGGGGGTCTTTTACGGGATCTCCCCTCTTTGAGCCTGGAAGGGCATGGGGTTTGGAATGAGAGCGGGAGCGGGCGGGGAAGTTGAGAGCCAGAAATCAGATCGTTTTTGGTTTCTGTTGTGAGTGATACCCCATACAAATACGCTTTTTGTAAGATACCCAGCATGTGTTTTTTTTTTCTTTCCTTGCTTTCTCTATGCATACATACACATGGAAGAAATCGGGATGCACACATACATACATGGACCTGACCAATTGTCGAGCCAATATCCAATTGTGGTCGGTTTGCGGGGACGCTACAGCGTCTCTGTCTGGCGAACGCGACGCACACGCGCCAAGTACCATGTGGTTGGTGGTTCAGGGCTTGGGGACTATCTACCGCCTCCATTGGTTCGACGTCATGTGTAAAAATGCCGATGGAGAGAGAATTGCATTTCCAGCACTAACTACCGGAGTTGGGACACGCCAACATGCCCAGGTAATTAAGCCTTTTTTTTTTTTACCTTTACCGTCTGGTGTCTCCGGTCTCACGACAACCGTGCCAGCTAAGTAAGGTCAAAAGGTTGGACCCCGAGTAGAAACCACCCGGATCAAATGGCCGGCTTCCTTTAGTCTGGCTTGACAGGCAGAGTCACAGACAGCCTGCTAGATAGACAGACCTAGATGGACGGGTCGGGTCGGGTCGGGTCGGGAAAAATCCAGACCGCCAGGGACTGGAGTCAGGGATGGACGGCTTGACTTGACTTGACTTGTGATCACCAAACCGGACACCCCGTGCGCCGTGCGCCGTGCGCCGTGCGCCGTCAGTCATGACCAAAATCTACCCATCCGCAAAGCATCGGCAAGAGGTTAAAGAGGTCATGTCGGCATTGAGAGAGGTTGGCAAGAGGTCGTATCAAACCTTGAACCTTAGGTAGGTAGTTATGTGGTTACACAAGTCCGTCCCGACTCCCAAGCCCTCGGGCCAACTACCAGGTAACTAAATTGGATGAAAAACTGCCGGTCGGTGGGTTGGCTACCTAGACCCAGGCGGAGGGAGACGATGGTGGTACGAACCAGAGTTGTTGGGCCCGAGAGAGGTAGTTGGATGTGGCTCGGGCCGGGTGATTTTTGGATTTCCGGCACTTGGGGGGGGGCTCTCAAAGAATGGGTTTTACCCGACATGACTCAGAGAGAGAGAGAGAGACTCGAAGAAAATTGAAAAATGGGAAATTAGGAGCGTAAATGGGTCAGGTAGGTAGTTAGTAGCCAGGACAAGGCCATTGTTGTACCTCGACATTTTAACAATAACTGCTAGATGCCCATTTGATCGCTGCGAGGAGGATTCATCTGCCCAGCCCAGGTCCTCGATGGCGGGGCAGTGGCGCGGGGCAGATCGCGGGGCAAAGCAAGCCTTTCTCTGCTGAGTCATCATTCTGAACTAGGATCAACCATCTGTCTCTCTGCTCTGCTCTTCTTTCTCTTCTTCTCCATCTTTTTTTTTATTTGGATCGACAGAATAAGGCAACCATCGTGACCGTTCACAAGAATAGTACAAGCCGGCGATCGCGGATGGGAATGGAAATGGAAATGCAACGCGATTTGATCCTGCAATGCAATGCGGAAAACCACAGAAATTTCGCTGTTTTTTGCATCCGCATCCCAGCCATAGAACTCGATCTCTCGATTCGATTCTGCAATCATGCGACACCTTTTGAGCTTCGTTGCATGTTCTCCCATGTGTATGTGTGTCCGTGGGACAGCTCAACGGCCTGCTCGTGCATGGCCGATCAGCAGCGGCACTGCCCTCTCTCTTTCCACGCCTCTTTCGTTCGTTGCAGTGGTTGGTTGTTGGTTGGTTTGCCCGATTTGGAAGGAACACCTGTGTTGTTGCACCTGTTGCACGTGTCCCTCGCAAACGCGGGTCCCCGCTCTGGTCTGAACGACTTGTCTGCTTCAACTAAATGGCTTGCGCGCTGCCTTGTCCTACCGGGAGTATCGCCGCCTTCTTCTCCGGCCGCTAGTTCTGATTCTGCGTCTGGTGCGTCCATTATCTGGCGGATGGCTACTTTTCTGGTTGAGGTTACTACATCTCCTCGTCGTGTCACCCGATCGAATAAATCGCCCCACGTTGATCGTAATCGGAGTGGAATTTCTCGGTGAAGATGTAACCATTGTGTTGCGCTGGTGGGCCTGTGGAATCGGTGTCCCGGTTACCTCGATTTGCCTCGTTTTGCCTCATGCGGCCCATGATGATGCCCAAGTTGGTAGTACCCGGCTTTTCTAGGGACTCGATGTCTTCTCTTGAGTTTCCTTACTGAGACCAAACCTTACCAGGGATTTCAGATCTCGAGAGTGCATCGAAGCGCCGCATATCGTATCTACCTGACCTTGCTTTCTGCGTTTGGATTCAGCGATATACGCCGCAATCAGCTGTCTTGCCTGTCTTGGTCTTGCGCACATGTCGGGATCCATAGCTTCTGCTTTCCTTGCGGCGATCTTGCTTGTCACATCGGTGGCTGTGGGTGATGGTGGCGATGACTTCTCCAACAATCTCTTCTCTGACTTGGCACCGTAAGCCGATAAAAGCCATCAAGACGTTGTCGTCCAGCTGCTGACGGGTGTCCAGGTTGCTGACATTGTCCGGCGAACGTGTTACTACCCAGTTCCTGAGCCATGCAATGAGCTGGGCGGACAACATCATCCTCGCCATGGGTCCCCTCGGTATCATCACAATCATCGTGTCCGCGATCCGAGTCGGCGGTCCGAACTGGCTAAAGGCTATCATCGGGCGAGCCAAAGAGAACCGGGCCGCCGCGGAGGTGGAGATTATGTCATCAACCTCCAAGGAAGTTTGCGAACTTTGGAACGGACAGAGAGTCATCCGCACCGTAGGGGAGGCGCCCCTTGCTGAGTTCATCTGCCTATTCCCCACCGCAAACCCGACTTCAGAACGCTCAATCCGGACAGCTGGGACAAGCGAACAAGACTCGCGACACACAGAATCAATGACAGGGGCAATCCCAGTGCACAGCCAGTTATGCAACCACAGTTCCTTCAACCGGGACATCGTTCTGGTTCACCGGATTCTGTCTCGTCCTCTACGGAGAGCTGCATCTCACCACCTTATGCACCTTCATGCCGAACTAGGAGAAGTCCGGGAACTCGAGATAGCGACTTGGAAAGTCATATTACACGCGGGGGTTGTTATCCAAATCCTCCCCCCACACGGTCCCGTTCGAATAGCCAGCATAGCAGCTCTGAAGACAGCGAAGAAGGCGACAACATATCAGTTGAGAGTTTTGACCTGCGGCCTCCCCGCCATTGCTCTTGGTTGGTCAATAGCCGTGGATCTAAAGACAGCTGCCGGAGAGGTGATTTCACGATCGGCCTTTCCAAGTGGATTGCTGGGATGCCTGATGAGTCATTCGAGTTTCTCGATCTAAGAGCTGCGGTTGCAAAGGGCTACTTGAAAAAGAGTGAATAAGCACTGGCACTATTCCGTAGAGGTGATTCACTCACTCACAGAGCTTTTATAGAACCTACGGTACATCTATCGCGCCGGCTTTCAAGTGTTGCGGCTCAATTTCTGTAACGGCACCGCATAACAGCCTCCCATGATCCAGAAGAGACAGCCGGACAGGAGACAGCCTCGAAAGGAGCAGAATGTCTCGCCATCGTGCGGAATATGACAGACGAAGCTCCAAATCTGTTTCTCAACATCGTAAAGCTCTCAAACCCAGGCGAACTATGGTCTGTAGCTGTGATCGGAATTCTGGTCCAGTTTGGTGTTGTGTACTCCGGAGTCATCAGCAACCATCCGGCCTCAATGTTTCGAAGGGAGGGCAGCTAATTGACGGCTTTGCCTATCCTTTTGCTTCAATCGGGATAGTTCTTTTGTTCACAGAAATGCTCATCTGCTCTCATGTGGTGGAGTCCAGCACGCACGAGGAACTGTTTCAGTCCCATGGACACACATCGCACATTATTTACCTCCAAAAAGCTGGAACAGTGACCGATCAGTCCTTCGGTTCCTTCGCAGCCTTCGCTAGTAACAAGAAAAATCATTCTGTGGTCATCACTTCTCGAAGGAAGCCGGTCGATGTTAGATTCGAGGCCAAGACCGTCATCGCCACGTTCACAAGTCTCTTTGGGTTCGTGCTACAATTTGTTGGACTGAGGTCAATGCATTGGTCTGCAACGGTCGCACAACTGGGAGTGATGATTACCATGGCCATATTGAGGTGTTTCATCCGCCGTGACCTGGCGAAAACACCGAAAACGGAGGAAATCCCAACGGGGTTTGAACTTGATTAGCTTGCCACCAAGCTGTCCCTAAAACTCTCAGTGGAATCGACAGATTACTCGAGGTTAAGCCACTCTACACCAGTGCGCAACAACGGTAATATCAAAGATGAACGAACACTACGGAATGCATCAACCTGGCTGGAGCCACGCCCATTTATGCCTATGCAAGCGCCAGCTAAATATGACCCGCAAGATTGGGTTATTAGGGTGCTTCGACCCGACCACGCAGCGTATGATGATTTCACAGAATCCACCGTTGTGCCCAGTGTCTCGGCGGGGCATTCTGCGATGCAACTCAGGAAGGGGCTTTCAGATCTTGCACCTTGGCCCGCACCGCTGTTGGGCGAAGTAAGAATGGTAGCCAGAGCGATAGAAAGCACTTTGGAGTTCTTCGACGGTCTATCTTCATCATCTGGTTATCCTTTGATATCGGATCAAGCCGGGCACTTCGAAAAGTCACAATTTAGATGGCATATAGACACACTTCGACAGGGGAGAGTTTATTTCACGGTACACAGACTGAAAGGGGGGAAATGGGAGGCTCCCGAGGCCGAAATTGAAGCAACACTTTCACTCTGGAGCTATGGTGCTCAGATCCGGGAGCCGGAAGAAAAGCCAACCATGAAATGGGGGACTACCAGTGACAGCACCCTCGGCACGCAACGCACACTTCGGCTTCTGGGTCCCGAATCAGCCAGACTTCGACGTGACCTGCGTTGGTGGCTGCCAGAAAATGCAGCGAACATCATGGCTGTGAGGCTTCATAAACCGAGCGGAGAAACTGCAAAGCGAGGCAATAAAGAAAGTTGTCGTAGCCTCATTGGATTTGGTCCGACAGACTACTCTCCCGGATGGGCGCGCATTTTATTGACTATCAGGCCGAGGAGCTTTCCCAACCATACGAAATAACACTTCAGTCTTCGAGTGAGGATCGTGGAGATATCCTTTTGGCTACTGTGTCCGACAGACCTACTACACTTCTCTTCTCCCAGCACGTGTTCACCGCATTTATCTAGTGCTTTCTAAGGTCGACAAATAACTTCATTCCGGGCTGCGCTGACGTCAAGCCGTCAGACGTCAGTGAACCAGGCCCATGGGCTTGGCAGCAGTTCACTCTTGAAAATTTTCACTTATCGAAGTTGGTGCAAGAGATTCGTACCACTGGCCTCGGGAGTCTTGAAGAAATCTACCTTTGCATCATCCCCCCGCTTAGCCGGCGCCATCGACTTCCATCTGCCCACAGAGTCATCGACTGGGTAGACAGGCAGGTTGCGGGCCCCGGTTACCGAGAAATACAATCGGAGCGGAATATTTCCGAAGCGTGGGCCTGGCTCCTAGCCGCCTTTCCAAACGGCAATCTCGTTGCTCAGCGGGTTGCCTGTTTACTGTTCTCTAGATTGCTGGGGCTTGCTCTAGATTTAGCAGAGGTGGACAAAGAGCTGGTTCCGCCTCCTTGCCTTCGCGTTCGTCAGTACGCACCGAAGGACGCCTTGCGATTGCTAGAAGCTAGACTCCGTAAGTCTGACTGGGCACTCTATCCGCTGGAAGTATTCCACACATGCTGCCCCATCTGACTTGCTCAAATTGCGGACATCATCCAACTCGGCACCCTTCCGGCCCGTCCCGGATATGGGTACAGCAAACGCTACAGTGTAGCACAAGCAGATCCGTTGGGCCGGACCGGGCTTCATCACAAAGCAGCACGAAGCCCTCGGGGACCCGGAGAATATACGAGTCTGTCTTCGTGGGAGTTTAAATCTAAGAATGTGCAAGATACCTTTGGATGGACCCCGCTCCACTACGCTGCTAGTTGTGTGATGGCAACAGGCAGAGTGCTTGATCTCATCAAGGCCAGAGCGGATGTCAATTCTCGTTCTAAAGATGGGCTGAGTCCTCTGCACTGCGCAGTGATGGCCGTGAATCTTCCAGCGGTGACTCGGCTAGTAAAAGCAGGCGCAGACGTGAATGCACTAGATTCGTGGGGATATACACCATTACATCGAGCGGCACTGAACGGACATGCCGAAATATTCGACTACTTGCTCCCATTCATTGATCAGACCTACTCTGCGGACTCTGAGAGGACAGACCGCACTGCATGCGGCAGTGCTTGGAGGTATACTCACGGACACACGTTTGTGGAGTATGCTAGAGAAGGGCTACGATGCGTCCGTGGAAGACAGCGCTGGCAGTACGGCACTACATTTCGCTGCATGGAAAGGAAATATGAAGGCGGCATCAGCACTGTTAAAGAGTTTCGATGCAAGAGATTCTGAAAATCATGAACACATGCGGCCGGCCGATATTGCTACAAGTCAAGGCTTCGGTGACCTCACCAAGCTTCTTCTCGGAGGAGACGATGATGAGGGCTTCGGCAAACGATGCCGTTACGTTAATATATCAAGAAAAACAATCCTAAAATGGGCCATCATGGGGAACTGCGAAAAGCTGATATCGGTCCTGTTGTCAGTTGATGGCATGGAACTTATACATGTAATGGGGGATTGGCATGAGCCCGCCATTCATCTCGCAGCGTCACACAGCACTCCGCAGGTTCTGAAGTTCGTTGACACAGGAGTTTGAACGAAGAGGCGTGAGAAATGCGGTGACGGCTAGAAATTTCCCCTGGGAACGCGAGCCGCTCCATGAAGCAGCTCGTTATGGAAATCTGGGGTGCGTTATGCTCCTTTGCTCAGAGCTCCAGCTACATAAAGGGGGGGGGGGGGGGGGCGAGCAGTGGCCGCTCGATGCAGCCGAAAGAACCCCGTTACACGCAGCAGCGGAGCTCTGCGGCAACACCACCATTCTACGACGTTTGCTGGAGTTGGGTTGCCCCATTTATCAGCAGGACATCAATGGCTGTACAGCACTGCACTGCGCCGCCCTAACCGGGGACACAGGCATGGCAGAACTTTTGCTGACCTGGGACCAGCAAGGTGACCGAGTGAACCTGTTGACGACGACTAAAAGTGACGCTCTGGGATGTGCTGCGAGGCGCGGCTAAGTGGACATGGTCAAACTCTTGGTCACGCGTGGCGCCAATATCGAGAACCGAAACGTTACGGGCGAGACAGCTTTCCTTTTAGCTGTTGATCCCGACCTCATGAGACGAACAGGCGTCAGCGGTGTTCGCTGGACCCCGGATTTGACTGAAAGGAGAGCGGCAATCATGGAGTTTTTGGTCCAGGTCGGAGCTGACTCAACGGCCGCCGACGATAACGGGAGGGATGCGCTCGCGCAGTTTAAGACATGGATTCAGAATTACAATCGGGGACGTGGCGGTTATCAAGTCGAGACGATGAGGCCCGTGGGGCTATACCTCCAGCTTCTATCACTCTCGTCTGGGCAGTCATGTATCAGGTCCTCCATTACAGACCACTGACGCTGAAGCTCCCACTTCTGTCTTGGGTGAGAGATTATGGGTGCGATCAGCCAACAGCTGAAGATATCAGCAGTGTGAGAATGTTGAGGGTCTTGGGCACACCATTGAGCCTAGGTAGGCAACACAGGTAGCATGGTTTCTCCATAACCAGTGGGTCTCAATTGTGAGGACTAGGTACCTTGACCGGCTTCACTCTTCTGCTCAGACGGGTCCAAGAAAGCGATTGTGACCTTCTCAGGTTCGGCCCGTGGTGTGGTTCCACAGCATATCTTTCCGTTTGGGACTGCGGGGAATATTAAGTCTGGGTCCTGAAGCCGGGCGAGGGGCTCTCAATATGTTTTAATTACCAATCAGGATAGAAGGCAGACTCCGCTCCAGAGTCTGTAAAGGAACAACCACCAAAAGGGGGTAATCCCAGTTGGGGGGGGGGGGAACCCGAACCGGCAGGTGAGAGAAAGAGAATATGAAATGAAAGATGGGCTGGTTTTCTGGCTGTCTCACCGGCTAGCGAGCAGCACCGAATGAGGTGGCGTAGGATTGGAGGAGGTTAGATTTACGTGAGTGGTATCAGCGACTGGTGGATACCCAAGTACTACCTATATCTACCTTAGCTACCTAAGATACCTTGGATAAGTACCCTAAGTAATAGTAGTGTGGTTATAACACGTCTGGTTCCACAACACATCTACCCACTCCGAACTGCGGGGGCCGGGGAACAATGCAGAAGAGTGTTGGGGCCGGAAGCTGACATAGCAGCTGCAAAACCCGGGGGCAAACTCTGATGCTCCGATGTGGCTTGCTAGATCGGACCCCGTCTGCATGAAATATGAGAACATGAAACTTGACTACCTACCTGGATAGACTCCGAACGACATGCTTGCAGTATGGTGCTACAAGAAACTATTATGTTCTAGTAGCGTGCTTGTTTGTCGTGTGGTGGGACAGGACGGGTGGAAAGTAAGTGGTGGGTTTCAGCCTCTCCCCGCGAAAACGGCAAGTCTGGGGCGGAGCGGAGCTGGCTGGCGAGTTGAGTTGACCTTGACGGAACTACCTAGACAGAAATGAGTGTGGTTCCGCGACGAAAATTAGTACGGCTAGCCGCATTCTCACATTCTCTTGCACACAACATGAACCATATCTCCTCCTCCTTCCTAGTGTCACATGGAGTTTGCTCGAGAACAATATGATTTCGTCCCAATCAGGGCGGCCCCAACCCGAGATCGGGAACTAACCCTTGAGGCAATAAACAGCTGCAGTGCGGAAAACACCTGCAGGATCGGAATGGGATTCCTCGCTTGCGATTGTGAAACCTTGAAGTACCCATCAGGGTTCATGTTCGCTAGGCACCTAGGTAGAGAAACAAACAGTAGAGACGCTAGTAGACTCACAGAGCACAAGCAAACCCGACCTGCTCGTCCTAGCGTGGCAGTGACTCGCGACGACTCACGACTCATTATTTCTCTGCTGGCAAAAAGTATAAGTACCTGGTTTGCAGCCAGTCAGTTCATTGTACTCTTCCCCCCCCCAACAGTTTCTCCTCTTCAAGCAAGTTCAAGTTCAAGTTCTGTTCTAAAGACCACTCCGCAGTGGTCAACCCCACCCACATCATTTCACCACCTTGTGTCCTGACATAGCTACATAGCTACATAGCTACATACGTAGGTAAGAGGTATAATGGCCTCAAGCGAAGATATCACCCACCAAGCGATAAGCGCCTACTTTATCGGCCCTCGCTGCGAAAACCTCACCGAATTCCGACGAAACCTCACCACGCTGCTCGACGAACTGCAGCTCGCTCGGGCGGAATATTTCCCCCAGGATTTGCAAGAGGGATATAACTTTATTCCCGAGTCTATCAAATCCAGCCATGAATTCCGTCGGGTTACCTCGCGCGTGGCGAACGCAGTGCAGCAAACGGCGCGGATGCTGGCCGAGCATTCCATCCCGTTTTGGTCGCCGCGATATCAGGCGCACATGTGTACGGACCTATCCATGTCGGCGATGCTAGGGTATTTCATGACCATGATTTATAACCCGAATAATGTCGCGCTCGAGGCCAGTCCCATCAGTACCGTGGCGGAAATCGAGGTTGGAGAACAATTATGTGAGCTGTTTGGGTTTAGAAACCAAGAAACAAAGGGGGGGGAGGGACCGGTCGGGTGGGGACACGTTACCTGTGATGGAACTGTTGCGAATCTCGAGTCCATGTGGGTGGGTAAGTATTTCTTTTTGGAGGGGGAGAGAGAACAAGAGAGAGAGGGACACTGACGTTACATGTTCACAGCAAGAAACCTCAAGTTTTACCCCCTATCCATCCGCAAAGCCATGGACGACCCCGACGGCCCTCTCCGTTTTGTCTCTGACACATTTCGCGTGCGGACCTGCCAGGGTAAACTCAAGCCGTTTCGCGACCTGACGACGTGGGAGCTGCTAAACCTTCGCCCGAAAACTATTCTCGATATTCCCGAACAGCTCCACGACCAGTTTGGCATCACGCCGACTTGGCTGCAAGAAGCGCTGGATCGGTATAATATCCAGACCATTGGCAAGGATTCGTTGGAAAAACATTTTAAGATGCAGGAGAGTCCGGCGTATTTGCTGTCGGCGACGAAGCATTATTCTTGGCCGAAAGCGGGAGGTCTGTTGTATTCCTCACTCATCCACCATCTATTTTCTTTCCCTAAATAAACTGAGCTGACTGAACTGACAATCCCCCCCCCCCCCCCCCCCCCCCCCCCCTCACCGTCCCCT
>Ga0247765_1000700_pt1 | contig 23270 bp, 26 predicted proteins | sample UWRJL106311C6_FD_179949 | JGI IMG/M metagenome (GOLD analysis project Ga0247765, IMG submission 179949) | Plant litter microbial communities from Arlington Agricultural Research Station in Wisconsin, United States - UWRJ-L106-311C-6 | ecosystem: Environmental > Terrestrial > Plant litter >... | reverse complement strand
GAGCAGGCAAAACGGATGCCCCGCCGGGCCGAGCTGCACTCGACCATCGTCCAGGGGCTGGTACTCGGCCACGGTCGCCGCGAGCTCGACCGCGCGCGCGGTCGCAGCGTCCAGGGCGGCGGCGTCCGGCGCGTCGAGAACTGTCGCGGACATCCGGTAGGTCTGGGCGGATGACGGTGTGGTCATGGGTTCTCCTTCCGTCTCCGAAGGCTACGCTCGAACTCGAATCGACCCTAAGGAGATCTCGTGCCTGGTGCCCTCGTCCTGTCCGGTGGCGGACTCGCTGGAATCGCGTGGGAGGTCGGTGTACTCGCCGGCATCGCCGAGCAGTCGGCGGCCGTGTTCGCCACGCTCACCCGGCCCGAGACGACCTACCTCGGAACCTCCGCGGGTTCCGCGGTCGCCTCGCAGCTGGCGGGCGGAACACCGATCGAGCAGCTCTACGCCCAGCAGGTGGCGGAGGAGACCGCCGAACTCGGCGCGGAGATCGATGTCGTCGCCTTCGGCGAGCAGATGACGAAGCTGATGGAGGGGGTCGCCTCGCCGCAGGAGGCACGCCGCCGCGTCGGGGCTTTCGCGCGGGCGGCAGACACCGGGTCGGCATCTGCCCGCCGTACGGTGATCGAAGCGCGGCTGACCGTGCGCGAGTGGCCCGATCGGCGCCTGTTGATCACCGCGGTCGACACCGACACCGGTGAGCTGCGCATCTTCGACCGTGACTCGGGGGTCGACCTCGTCGACGCGGTGTCCGCCAGCTGCGCCGTTCCCGGCATCTGGCCCACGGTGGAGATCGACGGTCGGCACTACACGGATGGCGGGGTGCGGTCGACCAGCAACGTCGACCTGATCGCGGGCAGCGATCCCGTTCTCGTGCTCACCCCGGCACCGGAGATCGGGCCGCTCGGTCCGACGATCGCGCCCGAGCAGATCGACGCCATCGGTATCGGCGCGCGAACCCTGGTATTCGCCGACGAGGCGGCACTGACCGCCTTCGGCAGCAACCCGCTCGACCCCGGCGTGCGGCCGGAGGCCGCGCGGGCCGGGCGGGCGCAGGGCAGGCGGCTCGCGCCGGAGCTGTTGGGCATCTGGGCGTCCTGACCATCTCGCCGTGCCGGCGCTCCGAACCACCACCATGGTCAGCACCTCAGCAACAGTCGACGCCGTCACCATCGCACCCCTCGAGCGTGCCTGGCAGATCTCGACGCCGCTCACCCCGGTCGGGTTCTACCCGAGGTTCGGCCCGCTGCCGGCCGTGATCGAGGTGCGCGACCAGACCGGCGCCTGGGATGCGGCGGGTCAGACCCGCCAACTCATGCTCTCCGACGGCGGCAGTGTCATCGAGCACCTCGAGCTGGTCGATGCACCACACCGGTTCGAGTACCGCCTGAGCGATTTCCAGAAGCTGTTCGGCAGGCTGGTGTCGGGTGCGCACGCGGAGTGGAGCTACACCACGGTGTCGGGCGGCACGAGCATCCGCTGGGCGTACACCTTCGAGCCATACCCGCGGGCGCGCCTCGTGGTCGGGCTCATCGTGCGGCTGTTCTGGGCGCCGTACATGCGCCGGGTGCTGCCGGGAATCATCGCCGAGATCGAGCGTCGCGCCTGAGCCGGCGCGACGCTCGAGAAGAGCGCCGGGTCAGTGCCCGATCGGAGCTTCCGTGCCCGCGGGGGTGGCGATCTTGCGGATGAAGAACGCGCAGGGGATGGCGAACAGCGAGATCACGGCGCCGTAGAGGAACGCGGTGTGGACGCCGTCGGCGTACGAGTTCGCGATGCCTGTGGAGGCCTGCGCGATCTGCACCGATGACATCACCGTGACGAACAGTGCGGTTCCCGCGGCTCCGGCCAGCTGCTGGATCGTGCCGACCATCGCGCTGCCGTAGGAATACAGCTCGGGCTTCAGCGAGCCGAGGCTCGCGGTGAACAACGGCGTGAAGATGAGCGCGAGCCCGATGCTCAGGGTGACGTGGGCCGCGAGCACCATCCAGACGCTGCTGTGGGCGTTCAACAGCGTCATCGCCCACAGGTCGCCGCTGACGATCGTCGATCCGGCGATCAGCAGTCCGCGCGGTCCGACCCGGTCGTAGATGCGCCCGACGAAGGGGGCGAGCAGACCCATCACCAGACCACCCGGCAGCAGCAGGAGTCCGACCTGGAGTTCTTGAAGTCCGAGCACGTTGACCAGGTAGAGCGGCAGCAGCACGATCGTGCCGAACATCGCCATCATGCTGATCGCGAACATCGCGATCGAGAAGGTGAAGGTCGGAACGCGGAAGGTGCGCAGGTCGAGCAGCGCCCGGTCGGTGCGCTGCAGCTTCAGCTGACGGAGGATGAACAGGGCGAGTGCGACCGCTCCGATCGCGAGGGGGGTCCACACCTCGAGCGGTGAGCCCGCGGTGCCCGCGTTGCTGAGGCCGTAGACCAGGCCGCCGAAGCCGAAGGCCGACAGCACGACCGACAGGACGTCGAAGCTCACCTTGTGCGTCTCGGTCACGTTCTTGATCAGCGCGCCACCCACGAACAGCGCGACCAGCGCGATCGGCAGCACGAAGATGAACATGAAGCGCCAGCTGAACGCCGTGAGGATGAGTCCCGAGATCGTGGGGCCGATCGCCGGGGCGACGGAGATCACGATCGAGATGTTGCCCATCATGCGGCCGCGATTGGCCGGCGGAACCAGGGTCATCACCGTGGTCATCAGCAGGGGGAACATGATCGCCGTGCCGCTGGCCTGGATGACCCGGGCGACGAGCAGCAGCGTGAAGCCCGGGGAGAGCGCGGCCACCAGCGTGCCGAGGCTGAACAGCCCCATCGCGGCGATGAAGAGGCTGCGCGTGCTGAAGCGCTGCAGCAGGAACCCGGTGATCGGGATGATCACGGCCATGGTGAGCAGGAAGGCGGCCGTGAGCCACTGCCCGGTGCTCGCCGAGATGTCGAGGTCTTTCATCAGCTGCGGGAGGGCCACGCCCATGATCGTCTCGTTGAGGATCATGACGAAGACCGAGATCAGCAGGATGCCGATGACGAGACGGTTGCGGCGGTCGAGGGTTGCGGCGTGGTCGGCGGCATCGACGGGCGAGCCCGTCGTCGTTGCGGTGTTGAGGGTTTCGGTCATTGCTGTTCCCGTCGAAATGGCGGTGGAAATGGGATGCGGACGGCCGCGGTCACGAGGACCGGACCGCACAAGGCTGGAGAGGTGGATGGGTGATGCGGCGACGTTGCCAGCGGCCGCGAGCGCACAGGGTGCGCGGGCCAGCTATCAGGAGAGCATGAAGAGAGTCTGGTTTATTCCACCGACATTGGAAACGTTTCATACCGGTGCAACGAACGGAATCGCCCGAAACGGACAGTCCCGCCGAGATCAGCCGAGATCGACCGGGATGTCCGGAGGTTGCTCCGGCTCGGTGTCGGGGACGGCCGCACCCGCCGACGGCTTCGCGCGGGTGGGATGGACGACCGCCTCGGGCGAGAGGTATACCTCGCGAGGCAGCCCCGCATCCGACACCTTCTCCGAGGAGATCCAGATCGCCTCGGGGTGAACGTCGTGGCCCGCGCGCACGTCTTCTGCCGTGCGCAGCTTGGCCACACGGTGAACCAGGCCGCCGAATCCGATCTTGACCAGCACATCCGTCACACAGAGCGCGATCTGGATGATCGTCGTCCACTGCCCGCCGAAGCTGAACACCTGGATGACGAAGATCACCGGATAGATCACCCAGCCGGAGAGCAGCAGCACGGTGGCCGAGCGCAGCAGCACGGCGGCCTGCGGGGTCAACGAGCCGACCGAGCGGCGCACCGCCCAGATCAGCACGGCATCGGTGAAGATCCAGAACACCGAGCTGATCGCACCCCAGATCAGGATGGTGCTGCGATCGTCGCCGCCCACGACGAAGACGCCGATGAAACCGGCGAGGATCATCAGGAATGCACCGAGCGCCGCCAACCGTTGCACGGTGCGCACCGCCACCCCGCTCACCGCGCAGACAGCGAGGAGTTCGATGGCGAGCAGCGGTACGGTGACCGACCAATCCATGTACCGGATGGCGAAGGTGAACACGGCCTCGCCGTTCGGTCGCCAACCGCCGGCGACGGGGGTATAGCCCCGCACGAACTCGAGAATGACGAAGCCGTACGACACCAGCGCGATCGCGACGATCGCGAGGCGGGCTACTGTCGCTGGCCGATATCGCGAGCCGACCTCGACTCTGGAGAGCACGGTACGGACGAGCCCGGCGAGGAGCGCCAGGCCGGCGACCACGAGAAAGTACAGCACGAGCATGTGTTGGCCGTCGCTGAGAGTCGCCTCCCAGGGCGGTCTCGACATGCGCGTGAGGTCAAGCATCCGTCGCTGGCCCGGCTCCCGGTTCTGGGGTGAAGAACAGACCGCCCGGGCTGTTCGCCGATCGCGTCAACTGCTCGATCCACTCGCGGTTGATCATCGGCTGGCGGCTTCCCGAGTACCGATACATCAACGTGCTGCTGGCATCGAGCCAGATCACGCTCCGCCCGCTCCCGCGTTCGACGGAATTGGTCCACGAGAAGACGAAACTCTCATGACGTCGCAGCTTGGCGGTGATCACGATCTGCAGGTGGGCGAGGGCCCGGTCGTCGAACGTGATCTCGACGCCGGTGCTGCCATACAACAGGCTTCCCACGCAATAACTCCCAGATCACGACCCATGCTAGGCACGCGAAGTTTTCTGCGCGGGGGATTGACCCTACGCCGCGGTCCGGCTAATAGCGAGGGTGGCCCAGTTATCGACTGCCCGAGGGCGGAGGACGGGCGTACGGTGGTGACAGTCACCGAACAGAGGATCGAGATGTCAGACGCCAGTAATCCGTCAGTGAATATCAAGGTGATTGGTCTCGCGGTGGCCGGAGCCGTGGGTGGCTTCCTCTTCGGATTCGACTCGTCGGTGGTCAATGGCGCTGTCGACGCGATCGAGACGGATTTCGACCTCAAGCCCGCGCTCATCGGCCTCGCGGTGGCGAGCGCCCTGATCGGATGCGCGGTCGGCGCATACTTCGCCGGTCGCCTCGCCGACCGCTGGGGTCGCATCCCCGCCATGATCATCGGCTCGGTACTGTTCCTCGCGAGCGCGATCGGTGCCGGCCTCGCGTTCGGCGTGTGGGACCTGGTTCTCTGGCGGGTGGTCGGTGGCTTGGGCATCGGCATCGCCTCCGTGATCGCGCCCGCCTATATCGCCGAAATATCGCCGAAGCAGATGCGGGGACGGCTCGCATCGCTCCAGCAGCTCGCCATCACCATCGGTATCTTCGCCGCCCTGCTCTCCGACACCCTGTTTGCTAACGCCGCGGGGACGGCGAATTCGACCTTCTGGTTCGGTCTCGAGGCCTGGCGTTGGATGTTCCTCGCCGGGGTCATCCCCGCCGTCGTCTACGGGCTTCTCGCTATCGCGCTGCCCGAGTCACCGCGGTTCCTCGTGCTCAAGCACCGCGATGAGGAGGTGCGCAAGATCTTCGCCCGCATCTGGCCGGGGGAGGACGTCGAGCGTGCGATCCGCGACATGCGTGATGCCATCAGCGCCGATGAGCAGGCGAGCCAGAAGGGTGCCCTGCGTGGCAAGGCATTCGGCCTGAAGCCGATCGTCTGGATCGGCATTATCCTGTCGATCTTCCAGCAGTTCGTCGGCATCAACGTGATCTTCTACTACTCGACCACTCTCTGGCGCTCGGTCGGGTTCCAGGAAAAGGACTCGTTCACCATCTCGGTGATCACCTCCGTCACGAACATCGCGGTGACCTTCGTGGCGATCGCGCTGGTCGACCGGGTGGGACGCCGGCCGATTCTGCTGTTCGGCTCCGCCGGCATGACCCTCTCGCTCGCCACGATGGCCATCGCCTTCAGCCAGGCGGACATCGTGAAGGGAGCACCGTCGCTGCCGGGCGGGTGGGGACCGGTCGCTCTCATCGCCGCAAACGTCTTCGTCATCAGTTTCGGCGCATCCTGGGGTCCGGTGGTCTGGGTGCTGCTGGGCGAGATCTTCCCCACGCGGATCCGCGCGCGGGCGCTGGGAGTCGCCGCGGCCGCTCAGTGGATCGCGAACTTCGTGGTCACGATCACCTTCCCGCCGCTCGCATCCGTCTCGCTCGTGCTCACCTACGGTCTGTATGCACTGTTCGCCCTGCTCTCGTTCCTATTCGTGATGCGTTTCATCCCGGAGACCAACGGCATGTCGCTGGAGGAGGCGAACACCCTGCTGCCGCACAAGAACAGCGCGAAGAAGGCGTCGGCGTCGGCCGGATCGGGTGGCTGACCGGCGTTCGGGTCGGTAGCGGATGGCGGTGACGGTCGGCGCGGCCGAGATCCTGCGCCTCCGGTTGCTGGCTCAGCGGATCGAGGCTCCGCACGCCGACCGACTCACGGTGCTCGACGTGGCCCGGCAGTTGTTCGCCGTGCAGGGGCAGGACTTCATCCAGGGCGGGTGGGCACTCGGCATCCGCGCTCCCGGCTCACGCCTGAGTGACCTGAACGCCGCCCTGGACGGCGGGCTGATCGTGCGGGGAGCGCCGTTCCGCGGCACGCTGTTCTTCGTCGCCGCGGAGGAGCTGCGCTGGGTGCTTCGCGTCACCTCACCGCGTACCCTCTCCGGTTCCGCCACCCGCCAGCGCCAGCTCGGGCTCGACGCCGCGGCGCTCGACCGTGCCCGCGAGGCGACGATCGCCGCACTGCAGGGGGGTCGGGCACTCGCCCGCGACGAGTACTTCGCTCTGCTGCGGTCGATCGACATCGACCCCGCCGCGCAGCGCGGGTACCACGTGATCTGGTACCTCGCGCAGACGGGACTCCTCTGCTGGGGACCGACGAGCGGCACCCAGCAGGCCCTCGTGCTGCTCGACGAGTGGGTGCCGCACTTGCGCGACCTCGGCGGCGACGAGGCGCTGCGAGAGCTCGCACTGCGCTACTTCACCGGTCACGGACCGGCCACACTGCGCGACTTCGCCTGGTGGGCGAAGCTCACCCTCGCCTCGGCACGCACGGGCCTTGCGCTGGCGAGCGACGAACTGGTCGAGCTCGACCACGGCGGCGAGGCCTACTGGGCCTCGGAGCGCGAGGTCGATCGGGCGGCCGGGCGTCGTCGATCCGCTGCGGTGCACGCGCTCCCCGGATTCGACGAGTACCTGCTCGGGTACACCGACCGGTCGCTGCCGCTCGACGACGAGCACTTCGCCCGGATCGTGCCGGGAGGCAACGGAATCTTCCTGCCGATGATCGTCGCCGGTGGCCGCATCGTCGGCACCTGGCGACGGGCTGAGAAATCGGGTGGGGTGACCGTCACACCGGATGCGTTCAGCGACCTGAGCGAGCGGGAGTCCGCCGCGTTCGCCCGCTCCGCCGGGGCCTTCGCGCGTTTCCGCACCGGCTGACCTCGGCCGCTGATCGAGGAGGCACGTCGATGGGCGCGACCTACCAGTCCAGCGTGCCGGGCTCACCCTTGAACGGGCCGACCACGCGTGAGGTGATCCAGCCGCCGTAGAAGTCGCCCGCCTGAGCGGTCACGGCCTCTCCGGCGACCTCGCACTCGTCCATCGCGCTCGGGTACACCGCGACCCTGCCAACGAGCTGCTCGTAGCCCGGGCTCGGCGAGGGGTAGAACCAGGCGGAGCGCACGGCATCCGTGTCACCGCCCCGCACCGTCAGGTACCGCGCGCCGCCCTTGAACTCGCAGAAGCTCGCGCCGTCGGCGGGCAGCAGCGCGCCCTCCGGGAAGGCCGAGCGAGGCAGATAGTAGACCGGCGGATGGCTGGTCTCCAACACCCGGACGGCATCCGTCGTGTCGACGATGAGCTCACCGCCCAGACGGATCCGGATGCGGTCGGTCGTCGTCTCCACCCGCGGCGGCCGCGGGTAGTCCCAGACCGATTCCTGACCCGGACCCGGCACGACGGGGCTCACGCGGGCCATCCGCTCAGCACCACCTTTCCGATGGTGCGACCGGTCTCCACCAGGCCGTGGGCTTCGCGGAGTCGTTCGGCATCGAGCGGCGCGAGGCGGGTGGTCGCGGTGCTCGCGATCCGTCCGGCATCCACCAGTGTCGCCACCTGGTCGAGCAGCTCATGCTGCGCCACCATGTCGGGCGTCTTGCGCACCGGGCGGGTGAACATGAACTCCCAGTGGAAGGCGATGCTCTTCGACTTGAGTGGCACGATGTCGAGCGTCTGCGGATCGTCGATCGCGGCGATCTGCCCGAACGGTCGCAGGATCGACGCGTAGGTATCGATCTGGCCTTCGGTGTGCGAGGAGAAGATCCAGTCGATGCCCCCGGGGGCGACGGAGCCGACCTGTTCGAGCAGGCCTCGGCGATGGTCGACGACCTGGTCGGCACCGAGCTCGAGCACCCAGTTCGCCCCCTCGGGGGTGGAGGCGGTGGCCACGATCGTGACCTCCGGCGCGAGGGCGCGGGTGAGCTGGACGACCATGGATCCGACCCCGCCGGTCGCGCCGACGACCAAGAGATGGCCGGTGCTGTCGGCGGTGAGGCCGAGCCGATCGAACAGCAGCTCCCAGGCCGTGATCGTCGTGAGCGGCAGCGCGGCAGTATCGGCGAAATCGATGGTGCGCGGCTTGTGGCCGACGATCCGTTCATCCACCAGTTGGAACTGGGCGTCTGACCCGGGCCGATTGATCTGCCCGGCCCAGTAGACCTCATCGCCGACCTCGAACATTCCCACATCCGACCCGGTCTCGCGCACGATCCCGGCACCGTCGTAGCCGAGGATGCGACCGCCGAGCGGCGCGGGGGACGCGGCGCGCTGCTTGACGTCGACCGGGTTGACCGAGACGGCGACGACCTCGATCAGCAGATCACGGCCGCGCGGTGACGGCCGCGGCAGGTCGACGTCGATCAGGCTCTCCGGATCGCTCACCGGCAGGTTCTGCGTATAGACGATCGCTCTCATGACGTAATCATCGTCGGAGACTCCGTGCGACGCGAGGCCTTGCGCAGCGCGCCGGCCCGGCGAATGCTGAGGAGGTCAACCACTTCGAAGGGCACAGCATGAGCATCCTCCTCACCGGCGGCACGGGTTTCGTCGGATCATCGGTTCTGCGGGCATTGATCGCGGCCGGCTACCAGGTCGACGCGGTGGTGCGGAACGACGCCGCCGGAGAAAAGGTCGCAGCCGAGGGGGCCCGCGCCATCGAGCACATCCTGCCCGATACCGACTGGCTGACGCTCGAACTGGAGCAGAGTGACGGGTTCATCCACCTGGCGACCCCGGGTGACAGCACCGACGCAGAATTCGACGATGCCGTGATCGACTCCGCCATCGCCGCCTTCACCGGAACCGACAAGCCGTTCATCTATACCGGCGGCGTCTGGGTGTACGGCAACGGCCACGACATCACCGAGGAGGCCGCGATCGCCCCGCCCGAACTGACCGCCTGGCGCGAGGAACGCGTGCAGCGGCTGTTCGGGTCGGGAATCGCCGCGAGCCTCATCGAGCCCGGCATCGTCTACGGCTACGGGAAGGGAATTCCAAACGTCGTCTCCGGGGCGCCGCGCACCGAGGACGGGGCGCTCACCCTGATCGGTTCCGGGGACCAACACTGGACGACAGTGCACGTCGACGACCTGGCAGACCTGTACGTGTTGGCACTGCAGAAGGCGACCCGTGGCGAGCGATATCTCGGCGTGAACGGCGAGAGCGTCACCACCCGGCAGCTCGCCGAGGCAGTCGTCGGCCCGGATGGTGCGGTAGCACCGGGCGATCTGGAGGTGACGCGTGCCGTTCTCGGCGACGGCTTCACCGAGGCCTTGCTGCTCGACCAGCGGGCAACGGGGTCGAAGGCGCGCACCGAGCTGGGCTGGAATCCCCGTCGGCCATCGATCCTCACCGAACTCAGGGGGTGAGCGAGCGGCCCGCTTCGGCGATACTGTCGTCCTAGCGTCGGCACACCCGAGTCCGACGGGCGAGGGACGCACGGATGGACTCATCGATCACGACGATCATCTGGATCGTCGCGTTCGTGTTGGTCACCATCACCGTCACGGGATTCACCGGCCGAATCGGCTGGTCGACGCCGGTCTGCCTGGTGATCGTGGGCGGCATCGTCTCGTTCATCCCCGGCATCCCGCCGATAAGGATCGAGCCGGATCTGATCCTGTACGCGCTGCTGCCGCCGCTGCTGTTCGCGACGGCGATCCGCTCGTCGATCGCGGACATCCGTGCGCGCGGCGACAGCATCTTCGTGCTCTCGGTGGTGCTCGTGCTGCTCACCGTGGTTTCCGTGGGCTTCTTCACCTGGTGGGTGGTGCCGGCCATCACGCTGGCGACCGGATTCGCGTTCGCCGCGGTCGTGGCACCGACGGATGCCGTGGCCGTCACCGCCGTGGCCGGTCGCGGCAACCTGCCCCGCCGACTGCTCACCGTGGTGGAGAGCGAGAGCCTGTTCAACGATGCGGCCGCCCTTGTCGCCCTGTCCGCCGCGATCTCCGCCATCGTCGGCGTGATCGATCCGCCGGTCATCGCCCTCGAGTTTGTGCTCGCCGTCGTGGTCGGCGTCGGCTTCGGGTTCGCCGTGGGTTACGGCACCTCGTTCATCCGCAAGCGCCTGACCTCGCCCGTGATCGACACCGCCCTGTCGCTGGCGACCCCGTTCCTCGCCTTCATCCCGGCGCAGCTGCTCCACGGTTCAGGGGTGCTCGCGGTGGTGATCGCCGGGTTGATCATCAGTTATCACGCCCCGGTAGTGCAGTCGGCGGAGGCGCGGATCGCGAGCTCGATCAACTGGCGCACCATCCGCTTCCTGCTCGAGAACTCGGTGTTCCTCTTCATCGGACTCAATCTGAAGGGAATCCTCGACGGCACCGCCGAGTCGAAGGTGGGACTCTGGGCGACCATCGGCATCTGTGTGGCCACCCTGCTGTTCCTCGTGGTCTCCCGAACCCTCTGGATCCTGCTCGCCACCCTGGTGTTCCGCCGCGGTCCCCGGCAGTTGCGCGCCCGGGGCTGGAGTTGGAAGATCGCGCTGGGCGTCGGTTTCTCGGGAATCCGCGGGGTTGTCACCCTCGCAGCCGTGTTCCTGTTGCCGCCCGAGACCCCGCAGCGTCCATTTCTGCAGCTGCTCGCCTTCGTCGTCGTGGTGGGGACGCTCATCCAGGGGCTCGCACTGCCGCCCTTCATCCGGATGCTCAAACTCCCGCAGCCCAACAGCGATCAGGAGCATATGGAGGCCCACCAACTCCTGGTCGAGGTGCGCGCCGCCGGCGCGAAGGCCCTCGACGAGCAGACACGTGGGCTTCCGGACAGTCCTCTGGTCAACAAGCTCCGCGCGGATGCGGAGCTGTTCACCCGTGCGATGGAGGGGGCGATACCGCAGGGAAATGGCCCGAAGACGGTGTCGATGGCCCGACTGCGCCTCGGCATGATCGAGGCGGAGCGCGCCGCCGTTCTCAAGGCCCGCGGTGAGGGGCGCTTCCAAGACAAGGCGATCCGCGACGTTCTCGCGTCGATCGATGCCGAAGAGGTCGCGGTGCGAGTGCTCGGGCAGAAGTAGTGCTGGGTCAGGCCGTTTTCATCACGTCGGCGGTGAAGTTGTTCACCCGCTCGAGCAGACCCTGGGCCCGGCGCGCGACGATCTCGGCCGGGTCGGGTTGCATGGGCAGCTTCGGCGGCGTGATGCGGATGATCAGCGAGCAGGCCAGGTCGGCGCAGATGTAGGTGCCCACCGAGTTGCCGTTGCGGCCTGCCTCCCCCGCTCGCGCGGCGGAGAACAGCGTGACCTGGTCGGAGGGTTGCGGGGTGCGACAGAGCGAGCACATCGCCGAGATGCCCGGTCGCATGCTCACACTGGATGCGCGCAGAACGACACCGACGGGACGCTCGTCTACCCAGTGCACGAGGTAGCCGCGCAAGGGGGCGCCGTGATCGCGCCACCCGAGGTACTCCCGATTGGACCAGAGCACCTCGTGCAGCCCGGGAAGGGGGATGCGCGCGATCTCGCCCTTGGTGGCATTGACGAAGCTGGTGCGGATGTCCGTCTCGCTGAGTGCTTCCACGTTCCCCCTCATCCGTCCGGCGTCGATTCCAGCCTAGGTCAGGGTGCGCGTACGGTGCGCAGCATGACAAACCCCGCAGTGCTCTTCGACATCGACGGCACCCTCGTCGACTCCAACTACGCCCACGTCGCGGCGTGGAGCCGCGCGCTCGACGATGTCGGGCATCCGGTCGACTCCTGGCGCATCCACCGGGGGATCGGCATGGATTCGCAGCTGTTGCTCGACGACCTGCTCGGTGGGAGGGCGGGCGATCTGGGGGAGGAGGCATCGCGATTGAATTCCGAGTACTACCTCGCCGCCGCTGGCTCACTGCGGGCGTTCGCGCACGCGCGTGAACTCGTCGACGCGGTCGCGGCACGAGGCCTGCAGGTGGTTCTGGCGACCTCGGCACCCGACGACGAGCTCGAACTGCTGCGCTCGGTCATGGGTATTGACGACACGGTCGCCGTGGTCACCTCGGCCGGCGACGTCGACCAGGCGAAGCCCGCGCCCGATGTCGTGCAGGTCGCCCTCGCTCGGGCCGAGGCGCAGCCGGGCGAGGCGATCATGGTCGGCGATTCGGTGTGGGATGTGCGCGGCGCCGCGGCTGCCGGGGTGCCCTGTATCGGCCTGCTGAGCGGGGGCACCGGTCGACTCGAACTGCTGGAGGCCGGTGCTATCGCGGTCTACGACGACGCAGGGGATCTGCTCGCCCACCTCGACGAGAGCCCCATCGCCGGCCTCGTGCCGTGAGCTGAGCTGAGCGGAGGTGCGGCGCGGCAACCCCGATGCAGTTGAATTGCACGGTGATGTCTCGCGCCCTGACCCCGAACGCCTCGCCGCCCCTCATCGCCGCACTGCGGCGTGACCTCGTCGCCGCCCAGTTCTCGGTCGAGGCCCTCACCCGACTGTGGGGAGCGGATGCCGCGGCCGCCCTGCATCGTGGACAGCGGGTTCCCGCCCTCCGCGCGCTCGCCGGTCGAGCGGACGCGCTCCCGACCCTCGCCCGCCTCTTCGTGCTCGGTCTTCCGGCGGCAGCCGAGCACATCGATGCGGCGCTGCCCGGCCTCGGCCTGGTGGGCGCCGTCGAGCTGGGGCTCGTCGATGCGACCGGGGTGCCGCTGATCGACCTGCGGCCGTACAGCTTCGTCGACGCGCACGGGGTCGGCAGCTGGTGGATCGCCAGCGATCTCGGCGAGCTGTCGACCGGTGCGCCGCTGCGGGTGGACCACGTTCTCGGGGTGGGCGGAGCCTCGACGACTCTGAGTGGGCTCATGCTGGGCCGCCCCGTCGCCACCGCCCTCGACCTCGGAACCGGATGCGGCATCCAGGCTCTGCACGCTGCCCGGCACGCCGACCGCGTGGTCGCCACCGATATCTCGCAGCGCGCCCTCGACTTCGCCGCCTTCAACGCGCAGCTCAACGAGGTGACGACGATCGAGTTCCGCCTGGGCAGCCTGTTCGACCCGGTGGTGGGGGAGCGCTTCGACCACATCGTCTCCAACCCGCCGTTCGTGATCACTCCCCGCACCGCGGGGGTTCCGGAATACGAGTACCGCGACGGCGGCATGGTGGGGGACGCGCTCGTCGCATCCGTCATCGCCGGCCTGGCCGACCACCTGCAGCCCGGCGGCGTCGCCCAGCTGCTCGGCAACTGGGAGTACCGGGCCGACGACGACGGCCTGAATCGTGTGGGCGGGTGGATCGACGACAGCGGCCTCGGCGGCTGGGTGATCGAGCGCGAGGTGCAGGATGCCGAACTCTACGCGGAGACCTGGATCCGCGACGGCGGCACGCGTCCCGGCCCGGAGTTCGATCGCCTCTACGGCGCCTGGCTCGACGACTTCGAGGCCCGCGGCGTGACCGCGGTCGGCTTCGGCTACCTCACCCTGCGCTCCGACCCGCGCCCACTGCGCCGCCTGGAGCGGCTCGATGGTCCCGTGGGTGCCGGCCTCGGCCCGCATATCGCCGAGGCCCTCGCCGCGCATGACTGGCTCGCCGGTCTCGACGATGAGCAGCTCGGTCGGCAACATCTCGTGGTGGCCCCGGACGTGACCGAAGAGCGGCACTACTGGCCCGGTGCGGAGGATCCCACCGTGATGAGCCTGCGCCAGGGCGGCGGATTCGGCCGCACCGTCGCGCTCGACACCGGACTCGCCGCCCTCGTGGGTGCGAGCGACGGAGACCTCAGCGTGCGGTCGATCATCGCCGCGATCGCGCAGCTGCTCGAGGTCGATGAGGCCGCGCTCTCGGCAGAGCTTCTGCCGCGCATCCGTGATCTCGTCGTCGATGGGATGCTCACCCACCCCTCGTGACCGGCGCCTCTTGACCGGGAGCCCACGACAGGAACAAGCTCGGAGCAACAGTCGGGCGCAGGGCCCCAGACAGGAGCAGCCATGTTCAGCGCAGCGCGTGCCTTCAGCGGATTCTCGATCGACGACCTCGAGGCGGCCAAGAAGTTCTACGGCGAAACCCTCGGTCTCGAGGTCACCGAGAATGCGATGGGTTTTCTCGAACTCCACCTCGCCAGCGGGGCGACGATCCTGGCCTACGTGAAGCCCGACCACGTTCCGGCGACCTTCACCATCCTCAATTTCCCGGTGGACGACGTCGAGTCCGCCGTCGATGACCTCAACGGTCGCGGCGTCGTCACCAAGATCTACGGGGAGGGATCGGGTACGGACGAGAAGGGGATCTCACGCGGGCGCGGCCCGGACATCGCCTGGTTCATGGATCCGGCCGGCAACGTGATCTCTGTGCTGAAGGGCGACTGACCGTGTCGACGATGGCGTTCATCAACCTGCCGGTCGCCGATCTCGCCCGATCGACGGAGTTCTTCGTCGCGCTCGGCTACCGCATCAACCCGCAGTTCACCGACGACAACGCGGTCTCCGTCGTCATCTCCGACGAGATCGTGGTCATGCTGCTGCTGAAGCCGTTCTTCGCGACCTTCACGCCGACACCGATCGCCGAGGGCGTGACCGAGGTTCTGCTCGGCATCTCCTCCGTCTCCCGGGGTGCGGTCGACACGCTGGTGGATGCCGCGCTCATCGCCGGTGCGACGGAGTACAGCGAGCCGAGGGACTACGGCACGATGTACCAGCGCGCGTTCCGTGACCTCGACGGCCATCACTGGGAGATCATCTGGATGGAGTCCGGCACCGTCGGCTGACCACCCCAGAGCCGGGCAATCGTCAATACCCCGTTTTTCGGCCACCGCAACGCCCTCCCACCGATCGCCCTGTCGTTCTACTGTCGTCGGGGTGGCGTCGAGGGGCGCCCGGAAGGACGTGAACGCGATGTCGCGCGCAGAAGCCACGGACGGGTCGATGGGGGACTCGGTGAAGAGCCTGGTCCCGGCCAGGATGGACCGTTTGCCGTGGACCAGATTCCACTGGTCGATCGTCGTCGGGCTGGGAACGGCGTGGATCCTCGACGGTCTCGAGATCCAGATGGTCTCGGCAAACGGCTACGCCAAGATGCTCGACATGTCCTCCACCGAGGTCGGCTTCACCGGAACCGTGTATCTCGTCGGCCAGGTGGTCGGCGCTCTGGTGTTCGGCCGGCTCGCCGACAAGCTCGGTCGGCGCAAGTTCTTCATCATCACGCTGCTCGTCTACCTGATCGGCAGCGGCATCGCGGGCTTCGCCCCGAACATGCAGTTCCTCTGGGTGTTCCGCTTCATCGCGGGCCTCGGCATCGGTGGCGAGTACACCGCCATCAACTCGGCGATCGATGAGCTCATCCCGTCCCATTACCGCGGGCGCGTCGATATCGCGATCAACGGCACCTACTGGGGCGGGGCGGCGCTCGGAGCCGTGGCCAACTTCTTCCTGCTGAACCCCTCGCACCCCGACTTCAGTGAGAACTGGGGTTGGCGGATCGGGTTCTTCCTCGGCCCGGTGCTCGGCCTGATCATCATCTACCTGCGCCGCCACATCCCCGAGAGTCCACGGTGGCAACTCACCCACGGCCAGGCGGATGCCGCGAACAAGACGGTCGACGAGATCGAGCAGCGCATCCACGACGAGGGCGTCACCGACCTCCCGCCGGTCGACGAGAGCAAGGCGATCGAGGTGCGCTCGATCGAGAACGTGGGAGCGCGGCAGATCCTCGGCGTCTTCTTCAAGAAGTATCCGAAGCGCGCCGCGACGACGATCGTGATGTTCGTCACCCAGTCGTTCCTGTACAACGCCATCTTCTTCAGCTACGCGCTCGTGTTGGAGAACTTCTACGACGTCAAGAACACCGCGATCTACTTCATCCCGTTCGCGATCGGCAACCTGATCGGCCCGCTGGTGCTGGGTCACCTGTTCGATACCTGGGGCAGGCGCAAGATGATCTTCCTCACCTACGGGCTGGCGGGAGTCGTGCTCGCCGTCTCGGCGATCCTGTTCAACATCGGTGCGCTGACCGCGGTGACCCAGACGATCTTCTGGTGCGTCGCCTTCTTCTTCGCGTCGGCGGGGGCGTCATCCGCATATCTGGTGGCGAGCGAGTCGTTCCCGGTCGAGTTGCGCAGCCAGGCGATCTCGTATTTCTTCGCGATCGGCCAGATCGCCGGAGCGCTCGCACCCGTGCTGTACGGCGCGCTGATCGGGGACGGCAGCGACCGCTTCCCGCTCACGATCGGCTACTTCATCGGCGCGGCCCTGATGATCGGCGGCGGTATCACGGCCTTCCTGATCGGGGTGGATGCCGAACGTAAGTCCCTCGAGGACATCACAGAACCGCTGTCGGTGGTGGGGGCATCCGCCACCAAGGAACGCAAGGCGAACTAGCCCTGCAAGAACCAGGGCGGCGGTGCGGCGTCGCGGAATAGGCTGGCTGCACCGCGCAACGCTGTTCGATTACGCGCGCCCGTTCGATCACGAAAAGAGAACCGTGTCTGACAAAGCTGTGCCCCAGAAAGTGTGGTTCATCACCGGAACATCGCGTGGCTTCGGTCGCGAGTGGACCGAGGCGGCGCTGTCGCGAGGGGACAAGGTCGCCGCGACCGCCCGCGATGTGCGGAGCCTGGATGACCTCGAAGACAAGTACGGCGATCAGCTGCTGCCCATCGCCCTGGACGTGACCGACCGCGCGGCGGACTTCGCCGCCGTGCAGCAGGCGAAGCAGCAGTTCGGGCGCATCGACGTCGTGGTCAACAACGCCGGCTACGGCCAGTTCGGGCTGATCGAGGAGATCACCGAAGAGGAGGCACGGGCACAGTTCGAGACGAACCTCTTCGGTGCGCTCTGGGTGACGCAGGCGGCGCTGCCGATCCTGCGCGAGCAGGGCCACGGACACATCATCCAGGTCTCGTCGATCGGCGGAATCTCGGCCTTCCCCAACATCGGCATCTACAACTCGTCCAAATGGGCGCTCGAAGGCTTCTCGCAGGCTCTCGCGCAGGAGGTCGCCGGCTTCGGCATCAACGTCACGCTGGTCGAACCGGGCGGATTCTCCACCGACTGGGGCGGGGCATCCGCTCAGCGCGCGACGCCGCTGCCCGCCTACGCGGAATTCCACGAGCAGGCGGCGAAGCAGCGCGAGGCACGGGTCGGCAGCCAGGGTGATCCGCACGCGTCGTCCGCGGCCATCCTCACGATCGTCGACGCCGCCGAACCGCCCCTGCGGGTCTTCTTCGGCACCGCGCCGCTGGGGATCGCGAAGGCGGACTACGCCAGCCGCATCGCGACCTGGGAGAAGTGGAACGACGTGGCGATCGAGGCCCAGGGTTAGCAGCACTGGGTGAGCAGCACAGGGTTAGCAGCACTGGGCTAGTGATGGGTTCGTGGCGGACGGCGCGCACTCCATAGACTGGGTGCACACCGCTCGTCCCTGGAAAGGTCCACCATGAAGTACTTCGCCTATGTCGTCTCAATGGTGCTGTTCGTCGGTGGCATCCTCCTGTTCGGCTATGCCTTCTCGGTGCCGAGCATCGAGGCGATCCTGTTCTTCCTCGGCATCATCGCCGTCTCGCTCTCGCTCTTCCTGCCGTTCCACGTGCACAAGCTCGGCGACCGCTGACCCGTTAGTCGGGGAACCGGTTCGTGGAGTTCGATCGTTTCGGTGACGGCCGGGTCGAAGACAGTCGTCGTCAGCGCGGGCTGACCGTCGCGCCTGAGGTGTCGGCTACCGCTGGCCTCGAGGTCGAGGAGGGTGCGAGCGGCTTCTACGGGGTCGTGAACCGCATCGAGGGAAAGCTCGTGCACCTCGAAGACTTCGACGGAATGACCCGCGTCTTTCCGCTCGGTACCGGCTTTCTCGTCGACGGGAAGGCCGTAACCCTGGTCGCGCCGAAGACCACGAAGAGCGGCACGGCCCGCACCGCGTCCGGGTCGTTCGCCGTGTCCGACCAGCGCGCTCGCGTCGCTCTGCCCAGCCGCATCTTCGTCGAGGGGCGGCACGACGCCGAGCTGGTCGAGAAGGTCTGGGGCGCCGACCTACGGGTGGAGGGTGTCGTCGTCGAATACCTCGAGGGCGTCGACGACCTGGACGCCATCGTGAAGCGCTTCGCTCCTGGCCCCGGTCGGCGGGTGGGGGTACTGGTCGATCACCTCGTGCCGGGCTCGAAGGAGAGCCGGATAGCGGATGCGGTGGCCCGCGGACCGTACGGTCGCGACGTGCTCGTGGTCGGGCATCCGTTCGTCGATGTCTGGCAGGGCGTCAAGCCGGGCCGCCTGGGGTGGAAGCAATGGCCGGTCATCCCGAGGAACATCGAGTGGAAGCACGGCATCTGTGCTGCCCTCGGCTGGCCGCACGCCGAGCAGGCGGATATCGCCCGGGCGTGGCAGCGCATCCTCGGGCAGGTTCGCAGCTACGCCGACCTGGAGCCGGTGCTGCTGGCGCGGGTCGAGCAGCTGATCGACTTCGTCACGGAGCCGACGACGCGCTAGGCGGGCCTAGGAGGTGATCTGCACCAGCAGGTTGATGGTCGAGGCGACGATGACCGCGCCGAACACGAACGAGAGCAGGGCGTGCTTGAGTGCCACCATCCTGATCTCCTGCGAGCTGATGCTGGTGTCGGAGACCTGGTAGGTCATCCCGATGGTGAACGCGAGATAGGCGAAGTCGGTGTATCGGGGAAGGGCCTTCTGGTTGAAGTCGACCCCGCCATCCACCTTGTAGTACTCCCGGGCATAGCGCAGCGTGTAGAGCGTGTGCAGCAGAATCCACGACAGCGCCACGCTGAGCAGGGTGAGGGCCGCCAGCAGTGCCTTCGCCACCCCGTGGGTGTTGGCGGCGTTCACCAGCACGAAGATCACCGAGAACAGGCTGGCGACGGTCAGCAGCAGAACCAGGGCGTCGGCGTAGCCGCGGTAGAGCTCCTCCTGGCTGGCGTGGGATTTGGTCTCGTCGCCGTCCAGCTTGCTGATGTAGACCCAGGCCCAGATCGAGTACACGGCAGAGGAAAAGCACCAGCCCACCGTCGCGGCGTACGCCCACTCGCCGAGCAGCCCGGTCGCAATAGCGGCAACCACCCCGACAGCCAACATCACGGCGAGTCGCAGGATCGTGTTGTGTTGGCGCATAAGGCGATTAGACCACAATGGTCGGATGCTCAGCCTCCGCTCCCTGACACCGGATGACCTCCCTCGAATCGTCGAGCTGAACGACGCCGCCTACCCCGCCGTTCCCATCACCTCGGAAGCGGAGATGGCCGAACTGCTCGCACTCGCCGGGTTCACCTTCGGCGCGATCGACGGCGACGTGCTGCAGGGATTCCTGATCGGGATGACGCCGGGCTCTCCGTACACGAGCGAGAACTACCGCTACTTCGATGGGCGCGGCACCGACTACCTGTACATCGATCGGATCGTGATCGATGCGGGAGTGCGGGGTGGCGGGATCGGCCGCACGCTGTACACGGCGGTGTTCGACCTGGCCCGGTCGCAGGGCCGCATCGAGGTGGACTGCGAGGTCAACATCGACCCCCCGAACCCGGAGTCTCTTGCCTTCCACGATCGGATGGGCTTCGCACGGGTGGGGGAGCAGGGGACGAAGGGCGGTACCGTCGAGGTGGCGCTGCTCGCCGCCCCCGTGCCGCAGTAGTTACCCCATCTCCGCTTCTCCACGTTTGCCCGAATATGCAGGTCTCGGGTGCCCCACACCTGCATATTCGGGCAAACGTGTTCGCTCAGGTGCCGCTGGTGGCGCCGCGCTTGCGGGGCTTCATGTTCTCGGCGCTGACCATCCAGGCGTACTGCTCCAGCACCTCGAGCGTCGCATGCAGCAGGTCGGCGGTGGTGGGGTCGGCCTCGTCCACCTCGTCGTGGACCTTCCGGATGGTGCCGGCCGCGGCATCCAATCGCTCGGTGATGAGGTCGACCACCTGGGTCGTGTCGACCTGGTCGTCGGGGAACTTCGGCAGCGTGGTCGTCTTGGTGACCGTCTCGGAGCGGCCATCGGGCAGGGCGTGGAGGGCGCGCATCCGCTCGGCGATCACGTCGGACTGCAAGCGGGCAGCGTCGATGATCTCGTCGAGGATGAGGTGCGTGTCGCGGAAGTTCGTGCCGACCACGTTCCAGTGGGCCTGCTTGCCCTGAATGTGCAGCTCGATCAGATCGACGAGCACGGCCTGGAGGTTGTCGGAGAGTTGCTTGGTGGCTTTCATGCTGCGGACGGTACGCCGCGAGCGACTTGCGGCCAGGGGTTGCTTTCCCCCGCGTTTGTCACCGAGTTGCCCGAATATGCAGGTGTAGGGGGTTCAGACTCTGCATATTCGGGCAACTCGATGACGAACTGCCCGAGACGGCGGTCGAAACGGCGCGCGGGGCAGCCATCTCGGGCAGTTCGGCGGTCTAGCGTTCGTGCGCGAGCTGCCAGACCCGGTCTACATCGAAGAATTCTCGGTTGTAGCAGAGCTCGCTTGCTCCGGAGCTCAGTCCCTCCGGGGTGGGATTCGGGCCCAGTACCGCTGCGCCGACCCACAGCGGCTCCACCGGATACCCGAGCCCCGCCATGCAACCGGCATATCTGCTGTAAGCGTTCTCGTATTCTGGGCGCGTGATGTGACCGTCTTCGACGTCACGCTTCGACTGAGCCGACGGTGGGGCCGCGAGGCTCTTCACCCAGACGGCAAAGAGCACGTAACCGGCTCCGGTGTCTGGCGTAACCGAGAGAGTGTGTGAGCTTGCGGTAGAGGTTTTGACCATCGTCACGCCACCGCAGTCGCCAGACTCCAGCATTTGCCCGTCCAAGGTCAGTGTTGCTCGGCCGCCGGGGCCACAGTCGAGACTCACTCGAAGTCGATCGGCGCCATCTGGAGCACGATCGATTCGCAGGCTGCTCGGGCTGGAACCGTCGAAGAAGTACGACGGCCCGAGCACCTTCTCGAACGGTCCTGCAGAAGCCTCCACCGCACTTCGCATGACTGACTCGCTCGGGCCATCGCCGACTCGAGCCATCGCCGCAACGGCACCGCCGGTCAGCCCGCCCGCGAGCACGAACGCGGCGAGTCCCGCTGCGAGCACCCGCCGGGTCGGGCGCCGTCGGGGCGCCGGGGCGACCTCGACGGTCGCTACGAGCAACCGGCGCAACCGAGCGTCTCGTTCAGAATCCATGGGGTGCTTCCTCTCGAAGTGACCGGGCGGGTGTTCGCGCGCGGTCGAGCTGCTGGGCGAGGCGCTTCTTGGCGCGGGAGAGTCGAGACTTGATTGTTCCGGGTGCGACGGCCAGGGCATCCGCTGCCTCGCGCTCGGAGAATCCCTCGAGCACACAGAGGGTGATCACCTGACGGTCGGGCAGCGGCATTCTGGCTAGAGCGGCTTGGGCCTCTCCGTCGTCGAAGCTCGGCGCGTGATCGGGGTGATGCTCGCCCGGCGGCAGCCTGTCGAGCAGTGCACGGTGGCGTCGGCTGCTGCGGCTGAGGTTTGCTGCCGCATTCGTCGCGGTGACGAGCAACCAGGGCAGCAGCGATCCGTCGACGAACCGCACCTCGGCGCGGCGTCGCCAGGCCTCGAGGAATACGACGGCGACGACGTCATCCGCGTCCGCAGCCACGGGAACCAGACGGATGCTGTGCCGATACACGCGGTCGCGGTGACGGTCGAAGAGTCTGCCGAACCCGTCGCCGTCGCCGCTCAGCGCTGCGGACCAGTCGGCCTCGTCGTACGTTTCGCTCACACCCTGTAGTGTCCGGCATCCACGGATCGGTTCCCGCCCTTCGTCGAGTCGCCCGAAATCGCAGGTGTTCGGACCCTACGGTCTGCACATTTGGACAACTCGGGGCGCGCACTGCCCGAGACGGCGGTCGGAACGGCGCGCTGAGCCGCCTTCTTGGGCAGCGCGAGGGTCAGCGCTTCTCGCAGAGCCAATTCGAACCGAACGCCTTGCGTACCTTAGCGATGCCCGACCTCGTGCCGTACCAGGTGGTGTGGGTGCAGCCCGCGTCGGTGGTTGCGGCTACGGTGCCGTAGATGCCGACGTCCACCCACCCGTTCGTCGGCGAGACCGTCTTACCTGGGCCGTAGGTGGTGCCGCTGCCGCTGCCAGCGGCGAGGGTGAAGCGCGACCCGTCGGGAAAGATCAGGTCGCTACCGGCGAGGCTGCAGACCGGGTGCAGGTCGTTGAGGAGCTCGACCGGGATGGCGTCACCGGTCGGGACGCAGGTCGAGGCCATGATCTCGTCGGCAGAGAGCACGAGCGCGGGCGAGTAACTGCACCCGCTCATGGCGGCAACGGTCGCGACCAGGCCCACCGCCAGCACCGCGTGAACAACCCTCACCCTGAGAATTCTTCCGCACGCGCCGGTTGGAGTCCGTCACCGACTCGGCAGTTTGTGCTGCTAAGACGGCAGTATTACAGCACCAACTGCCGACTCGGTGCGGCTATCGTCGAGAACATGCTCGAGATGCGCCCGAACTGCGAGAACTGCGACCGCGACCTGTCGCCGGGTGCGGCCGACGTGTACATCTGTTCGTTCGAGTGCACGTGGTGTGCGGGATGCGCGGCCGGGTTCGCGCATCGCTGCCCGAACTGCGCGGGCGAGCTGGTCATCCGTCCCACCCGGTCGGAGGCGAAACTGGTGACAGCGCCGGCGTCGACCACGCGGGTACTGAGCGCCCGGTAGGGGCAGACTTGACGCATGGAATACGTGCGTTTGGGTAACAGCGGTCTGCAGGTCTCGAAGGTCATCCTTGGATGCATGAGCTACGGGGAGCCGACCCGCGGCAACCATGAGTGGTCACTGAGTGAAGACGAGAGTCGCCCGTTCATCCGTCGTGCTCTCGATCTCGGGATCACCACCTTCGACACCGCGAACGTCTACTCCGACGGGTCGAG
>Ga0247765_1000699_pt1 | contig 23294 bp, 25 predicted proteins | sample UWRJL106311C6_FD_179949 | JGI IMG/M metagenome (GOLD analysis project Ga0247765, IMG submission 179949) | Plant litter microbial communities from Arlington Agricultural Research Station in Wisconsin, United States - UWRJ-L106-311C-6 | ecosystem: Environmental > Terrestrial > Plant litter >... | reverse complement strand
GGGGGGGGGGGGGGGGGTAACAAAAGGAGAGAAACTTTCTTTCTTCAGAGAGATCACAAGATCACAAGATGGAAAATCATAATATGGTATGATAGCATGAAAGTTTGATAGTAATGCCCACTATCAGAATCAGAATCGAACTGATGACCTTGCCATGTTCCTTTCCTTTCTTTTTTTTCCTTTCCCTTTCCCTTCTCCTTTCTCCTTTTTTCTCCGTTTATCATACCTTCCTACTTACCTATCCCAAGTTGGAGGAAAGAAAGTATGAGTACCTAGGTACGAATTCGAATACAAATACTAGTGACACACACGCTTTACCACTGAGCCAAGCGGGCTTTATTTGATTTTAATTGTATCTCTTATCTCTTATTATGGGGCTAATTCTTCTTTTTTTTCTTTCGTGTTTTTAGGTTTGCCCTGCGTCAGGATGGTAGCAGGATAGCAGGGTAGCAGGATTGCAGTAGGTAGATAGATAGGTAGGTACCTATAATGAGATTGGGTTTCGTGGTGGGGATTTGATGGGCTGAGATAGTAGAGTCTATGATTGGGAGAGATTGAGCGCCGATGGCGGTTGACTCGTATAGGTAATGGACCAAGTTGGTGCTGGAGTGGAACAGGGAAGTCTCCAAGGGGTTTATGACTGGCTAGCCCAGCTAGCATGTGTAAATTAGAAACTGTACATTTGTGGAGATTGGTGGTCGGAGATGGCGACACGACTCACAGGCTGCTTGGGATACAGTCGATGATGCACGGAGCAGACATCAGAATTGCATTTCCCTTGGACTGGAGGCTCGGGTGGGGTTATGTACAAGCGACAGGCGTGTACGCAGTATATATGCAATGAACACATACAGACGTGCATACAAAAGTAGATACACATATATAGGCATGTATAAGGACGACACACATATGTAGGACGATTCATACTTGCACACACATATCGGCGCGCTCTGCAAATATACCGTTCTCGCCATCTCACCACCTATATTTGTCTATCCCGACTCTACAGTGTAATGCAATCGAAGAACCCGCGCTCTGATATCCCATCCCAACGCCTTGCCGCCCAGAATCTACTGATTACCGCCATTGGCAGCCAGATTGTGAAGACTAATGTCTTCTCTATCTATCACTGTAGAGATGACACTAACAGGCCCGCTATTACCAACCAGCGTCCCCGATACATCTCCCGCAATCTTCCTACCCTCGCCACGGCCAGCATTCAAATGTTCAAAGTAGCCCTCAGGAACCGGCGTGCTGTACTTTCCGCAGAATACGCCCGCCTCGAAGTCTGTGATCTGAGAACCCGGCGACGCCTCAGCACACGCCGCTTTCAAGGCATCAAGGTCCTGGTAAATGACATCGTCGGCATTAATGTGCTTGGCAATGTCCTCTCTCGTCTTCTCGTGCGCAATGAGCTCTTGAGGACTCGCAAGATCGATGCCATACTAAGTTCTTGTTAGCTAGCGCCACCTCCGATACCTCTCTTTAAACTTACAATGTGGGGATGCTTGATGGGCGGCGCGCAGCTGGCAAATATTACCTTGCGAGCGCCTGCCTCGCGAGCCATGCTTACGATCTCTCGGCTGGTAGTACCACGAACGATCGAGTCGTCTACAAGGCAGACAACGCGCCCATTGAACTCGGACTCCATGGCGCTCAACTTGCGACGCACGCTCTTTTGCCGAGCCTTCTGGCCAGGAAGGATAAAGGTGCGGTAAACATAACGGTTCTTAACAAAGCCGTTGGAAAAGGGCTTGCCTAGCCGCTCCGAGACAACAGCGGCGGCTGTGTTGCTGGTCTCGGGCACCGGAATAATTACGTCGATCTCGTTGAGTCGCTCCTCGCCCAGAATCTCCCTGATCTTGTCAGCCAACTTTGCCCCCATGTTTTGCCGGCTGCGGTTGATGGAAATTCCGTCCATAACTGTGTCCGGCCGGGCAAAGTAGACATATTCGAAAATGTCGGGCGTGTAGCTCTCGCGTTCGGCTACTTGACGAAAGACGGGCTTGGCCCCTTTCTGGATGAAAACGGCCTGACCGGGGAGGATATCTTGGATGTCTTTGAATCCTAGTTGGCGGAGCGCAATGCTCTCGGATGCTAGCATATAGTCGATGCCACCTTCGACCGTTGAAGACAGGCGGCTTCCGATTACCAGTGGACGGATGCCATGGGCGTCACGGAAGCCAAGAATACCAAAACCGGCCACCATAGCGGTAGCAGCCCAGGCGCCTTTACATTTCTGATACGTGTACGAAAGAGCCGTAAAGATGTCGTCAACGTTCACACGAGCCTTACCCGTCTCGTTGAGGGCATTGGCAAGGACGTTGAGCATCAGTTCACTGTCCGAGTCCGTGTTGACGTGGCGGTGAGCTTCCTTGTCGAGGAAGTTGCGCAGTTCAGCGGCATTGATTAGGTTGCCATTATGGGCGAAACAGATGCCATAGGGAGAGTTGACGTAAAAGGGCTGGCTTTCGGCGCTCTAGCATCCAATCGTCAATATCAAGCCAAGCGTCGGCCGGGACTGTATCACAACAAGACATACCGAGCTTGTGCCGGCCGTAGGGTAACGGAGGTGCGCAACGCCCATGTAGCCCGGCAGATCCTTGACGCGCTTTCCATCCTCAAAGACCTATTTTAGTTAGTGGGGGGAGGTGCACCCGACTATGAGGGCGACATACCTTGGAAGCCATGCCATTGCCCTTACACTGAAATATTCTCCCGCCTGCGGCGCACGTGGCTATACCGCAAGCATCCTGACCGCGATGTTGGAGGTAGTATAAGCTCTCGTGGAGGTCAACCGAAGCGTTTTCCGTGCCCGAATCGGTATCGGCAAGGATCAGACCCAAGATGCCGCACATGATTTCTGGTCAAGCAGCCGACGCGCAGCAAATTCGAACAGGTTAACTGGCAAAAGAGGGTGTTTGCGACGCAAATCTCGACCGGGACGGACACGCGCCTGGCTCAGGGCACAGGTGCAGACACAAAGCAAGGAAGGGGTCGGGGCCGAGATCGGTTACAGTTTTGCGCGTGGAGACCGGGGGAGGGCTTGCCGCACGAAGCGCGCTGTGGAGGGGCAAGAGGGGTTATTTCTTCAATTGCTCAAGCAAGTGCGTGTGGCCGTGGCCGCAAATGAGCGACACGAGGTGGAAAAGGCGGTGGCAACTGATTACTAGAATCGGAGCCATTTTCAACAAGTTTTGTACCTTCCTTGGCCGGATAATACCTGCCTTGTAGTTACAAATAGTGGCCCATGGAGGGGGAAAATTTTTGTGAGGGGCACTGAATTGCGGGGCAGCGAGTCGTTGTCTTATCGAGATTGGCGATATCCGCTACGGCAGCGCTTATTGGCCGCCTAGATCAAGTGCTGCTCCGACTTCCGACCATGTTCAACATGAAGAAGAACGGAGCTATTCAGGTGGGTGTTGTGGATGAGCCTGTCGTGTGGCCGCTCTGCCCTCTGCCCTAATGATTCTCCGTCTACAGCCATGACCAGGTTTCCGGGGTAAACGCCAACGGCAACAGGGAGTCTCTTGTCTGCATCGTCGGTCTTAGGGTGGATCTCTTGAGGCAGAAAAGGGGCAAGATATCGAAGCGAAAAACACGACAGGCCAAACGTTGTGCACAGAGTACGCACGTGAAACGATCTTGCCAACTGCTGATCTCTCTCTGCTTGATAGTTTTGGATGAGAAGTGACACCAAGATAACCAAGCCGATCCAACGAAACCACAGTAGCTACCAATGCACGTGGCGTCTGCTGCCGACAAGGCTACGCGCATCGTCTTTCCCCGAGAAGCTTGTGATGCCAGCGTCTGTACTGCTTTGCCCATACTTTCTTCTCCGGCTTCCATGGGAAATGGGCCAAACTTCAGACACCGGTCAGAGCGAATAGGAAAACAGTTGCTTTGCAAAACCGACAAAAGCAAAAGCGCACGTACATAGGGAGTAGGCAGCGTACCCACGCCGCAGTACTGGTGTTGCTTCTACTGCCTAAAGGTACAGAGAGGCCCGGCAAATACTCAGGTCTCGTTAGACATGGAAGGCTTCAGGTCGCGCATATGGACTCCCGCACGTCCAGTCACAGGCCTGCACTGGTGGCCCCAACTCGTTCGAGATTCGAATAGTTACCGGCAGCTATGGGCTAGTGACCATCTGTGGTTATCCAGCCAAGCGTGCGCCCAGCCGCTCATTCACATTTCGATCTGCCTACAGACTTCAGGGGCCATCTAACGTAGCTCGTCGGCACTCGAATCCGGCTTGTCGGTCACGCTCGCGCTACTCAGCCCACACCATTATCCGTATTCACGCATCGTTCTTCATCCGATTACGTGGCCGACAGTAAACTAGATGCTGACTGGCGCGAGATGAGCCAGTATGGCTCAAGAAGTCATGCCGAGCCGCGGCACCATACCGAAAGCCAGAGAACTTCAAAATGTCACCAGAGACCACAGTCCAGAAATACACCTCGCCGCAATTCCTCAGAAGCGCCGCGAGTCCGATAGGCGCACCCTAATGTCGGCCAGTTGGGATTGGCACATTGGTTGCGCTGGCCCGAGCTGTCAGATCAGATGTGTCTGTTTCAGATTCTGTCCTTGACAGGGCTTTGTCGTCCAACGTAAGATAACTATCGCCGGCGACCGATCGCTACTTACTGCCCCCTCCCCGGACATTGCATTGTGACCAGCCCGTGATTATCACCCGAGCCTACTCGGGTTACCGTTGGAATCCTGCCTCATAGAGCGGGTAAGTAGGCGTGGCGGTGAAGCTACCATGACCCGTCGAAAGTCACCACATTCACAGGATGGGCCGAGAGGTCGCAGAATCGATTGACGATCGGTGATGGAACGGCGGGGATATCGCGTTATCCGTCTTTGTCAGTGGAAGGCTGCGGCATGGAGGCGCAGTCTTTCTTACCCCAATGCCCAGAATCGGCATCAAGCACCATCAGGCGACCGAGGGCTCTGATGCGACCGACCAGACAGATTCCAGAACTGCTATCCGAATTGGTGCCTTGATGAGGCTTGGGCCCCCGTTGGTGAGTGCCTGGAATCCTTGGGTATCGTTCGAACCGACCCACGCCTGAGCCCATGTATGTTTTGCGCTGGAGGAACATGTTTGTGGTGGCGCAGACGACTTGAACAAATCATTCGTCATGGCTCATCGCTGTCGACTCCCTACTGTTGTTTTGTCCTCTTACAGACGAAGCGACATGTCACCAAGGTAGGATGCACGAGGGATGGTAGGACGGTCTGAAGTAGATGAAGACCGCAGATTGACAACAGAAGTTTGCTTGCGGTTTGAAGATTGCAACGCGCTTGCTCTGGCCCGTCGACTTTGGCTCAGAAACTCGCGCAAAGCCAACCAATGATTTGACCAGGCGGTGCAATCCTGCGGCGTGTATTCCTGGAGGATTCATCTCCATGCTCTCTCGCTCGGCCCAACCTGGCGGGAAAGAATGACAACCACTTGACTTCACTCCGCCGCGAGTAGTCCCGCGACCCCCGTCCGGACTCTCTCACCAGAACCTATATTTCGCTGTCATTGGTTAGGTATTTTTCCTTATTACCCGGCGAGCGCTTTCTCACTGTGTCTTTTAACTTCAAGTAAGGATTAACGTCTCCCCATGTGCCGTGCCGCGCCCGCGCTTATCTTCACATACCTGGATGCTTTCAGTATCCTAGCCGCGACGTTTGCAGTGACTAGAGCGGCACAAGAGCGATGCCCGACGCCGTCGCATATGGTTCCCAACCACCTCGAGGCAGACTTCTTGAGCTACACCAGACGTTATAGTTCCGCGCCCAAGGGGGCAATGCCAGAACCTTGTTCTGAGGTTTGAAGAAACGCTGGCGCCGCTTGAGGGTGGCGAAACAGTTCAGTGTTTAGTTGATCGTTGGCCCCCATTTTTGCTGCCTAGTGTTCGCTGTTCCGGTTGGGTTACTTTAACGCCATGTCGACCACCAGAGGCTCCCGGTAGCTGCAGTCTGCCGCCCTATTTTCGCCCATGGGTTGAAGATAATCCATTGAGGCAGCGCCTTGCCGGCTTGATTAGGGTGCGCGGGTTGTCTATCTAACCCTACCTAGCTTCGTTTCGAATCGTACATGGTTGTCGGCTCCAGGGCGTCGATAATCATCCGTATTTGACCGGCTGCGTAAGGAGGAGCGAAAGTTGCACTAGGTAACTTACTATCCAGGGTGCCTGCTAATACCAAAACAAATTGCAAGAAAAAGACGCTCTCAACAGGGCGAGCGTGGCACTGGACCACTTCTTCCTGTAACGTAGATTGCTTCCAACGGTCGAGGGATTACAATGGGTCCGCTGTGAGCCGTATGCCAGCAGTTGTTGCTGATACTGCCATAACCTCTCGGTCGTGTGATCGTGGGGACTGCTCACAAGAGTGTAGGAGGAAGGAGAGCGGAAATAGAGCAGAGACGCAGGCTGACCTCCATCACTGAGAGAGATGGACCAATGGGCCACCCGCAGCGAATCTGAGGCTGGATACAGCCATATTTGCTTGATGTGTGCCTTTTTTTGGGTATCTGCTGAGCAACCTGCTTCGAGAGCATGGGACCAACGGATGTCCAGAATGGAAGGCCATCGGCCGACATGCAACAAACCTCGCATCCGATCACGGATGCGTTCGTTAGAAAAGCTCTCTGCCAGATCTTGACCCTCCTCAATCCTAGACCGACACGGCTGTGGGATCTTCTTCATCGCTTCAAGCCTTTCACCGAAAAACTAAGCGCACGCAATAGTTCTGCCTGGGCTTGCTCAGTGCATCGAGAAGCATGTCAGCATTCTCCATATTATGTTTAAGCATAAGTTTAAGTGAGCCACCCGGAGTATGTGGCTGATGAACGCAATACGTTTATTTTCACCCCCAGGCTCGTCCCTGGAGGAGTGAAGAGGAGGAGGCGGGGAGGAGAGACACCAACCATCTTGGTTGGTAGCATGAGTACGATTACCTGGAACACTACCCAAGGTCAAACCTGGCGGCCATGCAAGACCGATGGTGTTGAGCCCTCAGCATATTTCCATTTGGATGGAGATGGAGGCAGTGAAGAGCGTTGAGATGTGGGCCTGACCTTGATGGATTTCCGACAAGCCTGGATTGGTGAGCACCTGCGTCAGGATCAGCTCGACATTGATGAGGATGCAGCCGTTCGACTTGAGAAGGCGAAGCGGCCTCAGAACCGCAGCCTGCTCGTGACCCAAGAGTTTTGAGCAGAGCATTATCCGAGCAGTCGTTCTGGTTCGTAATTCTGGCCTTCGGAGCTCCGCAGTTCCAAGCAGACTGGGTAGTAGATGCCCGAGAGTGGCTTAGAACCCGGGGGAGTAGCAAGGCAATTTCGACTTCTTGCCAATGGGCCATTCGATGCTGATTTCTCAGAATCCTAGCAACTTTGGTGCTTGACTTCTGGGTAAGGGGACATGGATGTCGTGCTATTTTCAAGCGTCTGCCCTGTCTCCGGCTTGGCAAGTGGATGAGGCTTTGCAACATCTCAAAAGAGGGTCGGTGATCGGTGATGACGTTGCTGCTGTCTGTCGGGTCAGCGAACTTGTTTCCCAAACGGGACGGGAAAAGTCACCTTCCCTAAGTTGTCTTGAGTGTTGGAAACACAGTGCGCCTGCGACAACCCCGCCAAGTGACGGGGCTGGACTCGGAGAGTGCGAACTTGAACGAAGGGGTGACGAGTGGTGATCAGACTAGAGTCTGCATACGCACTCGGCCTTCTATGATTGCCATCTATTCCAGGCACGTTCGGCCTGGGTAGCCCCTCCGCGAGCGGTCGAGGAGCAAGCTGAGGCCCAAGCTCGTTACAGAGACATTGGGCGGTCGCACGAGAGATCAGCTGGATTCAGAGACACAGAGCTCAATCTGCCCTTTCCTTCAGTCATCCCGTCCCTCTGTGTGTGTCTGTGTGCAGGTTATGGACAGAAGGAGCAACTGGGTTGCCGATATGGCCCTGGTGCATGCTGGCCTGTGCACCAACCCACCTTTATACGGAAAGCGCCAACCAGGTATAGGGAAAAGTTAGATACCTACCTACGGACACTTACCTTACCTGGGTACCTTTGGTACTGTAAGATGACCCAAACTCTTTGCTCTCCCGGCCATCTCGGCCGCCCCTTTCCATTCCCAAGTCATAACTTCATCCGGCTCGTTGCACACCTGAATCGTTCCCAGACCCGGTGCTTGTCTCCCGGACAATTTCCCTCCTCTGCACCCGAGACGTCGGTCGGCGCCATCTTGACGAAACTCGCATGAATATTCTAAAAGTGGATACACAACAAAAGACGATCTGTTTTCTCGGCTGAAACGCCAGACCACATCTTGGCTCCCGTCAAGCTGTCTGAGCTCTCCGTGTCTCAGTTGTTGCACAACATTGGCAGGCATCCAGTCCACAACCAGGAGAATCGCCAGAACCCCACCCATCTGGAGCAGGATGCAGTGAGGTGCTAGCCGATTCGCCCCGTCCCTCCATTCCCACCCTATTCCCACCCCATTCTGGTCTCTGGCCGGCGCCGCGCCGAAGGAAGCTTGCGGTGCCGGTTAAGCCTTGGAGCAACTGCAGGTACTTCCCTCCATTCAGGACGACTTGCTTGTTCTGAAACACCACGCATCCTTCTCACAAGCCAATCGCAAGCGGCTACCGTCTGATAGGCTCAAGAAGCTTTAGGCTTTGTCTCTCTGGTCATCTCCCGCTTCAAGCAACCCAGGAAAAACTACAATAGCATTAATTGCCCGCCTACTTACCTACCTAAGTAGCTAGAAATAGTGAGACTCACGGCAGCTTACGGTCGGTCTCCGATGCGGGTGACGGTTGAAAACCGATTCCTCAGCAGGCCCAAAGATCCGCCTGTCAGCTTTGGAAGTTATCGGTGTTTGGATTACGCCCGCTCTTCCGTCTGTGAACAGGTGTCCCAATATGGCCACTGTGCCGTCTTTTTGGACGGATATGCACAAACGACAAAGGCTTCTGCTTCTGGGGTCCGGGCCGCGCAAACCTTCGCCGTCAACGCCGCCGCAGCACCATGACATAAACCCCCATGGTCCCCTGCTCAAGTGCCCCTCGCAGCCACGTCGTGGCATTGCTTGCGGCTATGAAGCGGGGGACGTCTTCGGTGCCGTTTTCTGACGATATCGTCGGCGTTGAGCCCCAGGATTCCAGATGGCAATGTGGGTGAAGTGTAGGTCAATTGATATCGCTCTACGCAATGAAATCCATGAGCTGCAAGGTCAACCCCTAAATTTGATGCCCCTGCCCGTGCTCAACTTCAATGCTGCCTTTTTCCCCGATTCTGGCTGGCGGCTGCGTGATCGCTTTCGTCCATATTGGACCCTCGAGGAAGAGGTTGAAGATTTTCGATGCCCCGCCCCCTCTTGGTCGTTCTTCCAGGGAATGAATCCGGGGTTCAGGATACGTCCTACACTATGCAGTTACAATGTGCACTACCGACCGGGCTCCAGTGCAATCCCTTCGCGTGGCTGCAGAGAAGGCACCTAAATTAGCCGCGATAACGGCTCCTGCTTGGCGTTGCTGACTGGGCTTGCTTGACCACTTTTTGAGACCACCCCAGCGAGGGAAGTCGCAACGCAAGTCTCACGGTGAGCTGGAAAGAACAGTTGTAGTCTGCAATTTCAGCCAAGCAATTGCCAATTTGGCCTCCAGAAGGTGAAGAATTGAAAGATTCGGCTGTTCTCGTTGTCCTTTCCGTGCCCCCCTGTCGCGCGTCCGCTGCTCGTCAGACGTGTCCCTCAGACGGAGTTTCACGCCCCATCCCAGGTCTCAGCTTGCCGATCCTCGCAGACAGCTGCGCCTCAGCGATTGCACTGCAACCTCTGTCGAATTTTGGACGCTCTTGTTCGCCCCGAACCACAATCCCGCCCGCCCGCGTCGCACATCCACTCTGCGTCCATAGGATTGATTGAATTGGCCGCAGCTGTTAGACCGCCCAGTGCTCAGTGCTCAGGGCTCACAGTGTTGGGTGCTCGGTGCTGGGCGGGACGCTGCGCTCACCAACGCTGGTGTCGTCCGTGAACACTGGAGCTAAGCCCTGACTCCGGACAGTCCCCTATGGAGATCATGATGCAGTGGTTCAGACGAGCATCTGACGCCATGATCTGCGACGGTCCACCCTGACGCCTGCTAAAACAGTCGGCATCTAGAGGGTAGCCCTTGGCTGCCCTATCGTGTACCCGCCCAATCCAGCAGTCGACTAGGCGCGACAAGGACAGGGCCCCGACAAGAAAGTCGGCCACTCGGGGATATCTTGGAGCCGTACCCATGCCTGGTGTGGGGAAGTTTAAACATCGACTAACAGCATCTTCAATGCACAATGCGAGGGTGCGTCTTGGTGGTGCGGCAGGCGGAAACTTTGTCAACGGACCCCTACCCTCGCTCACGCCTCTCCTAGCCTCCGCCTCGCTGAGATCAGGTCGTCTTGGCAGTTCCTGAAGTTGATTCTTCTCTGGCCGGATTCGATGCCCGCATGGCTGCTTGGCTGACCTCCTTCCACCCCCCCCCCCCCCCCCCCCCCCCCCCCCTCCCCCCCCCCCCCCCCCCCCCCCCGTCCGCCACATTCAACATCCCACAGTCGCCCTCCCAGGGAAATCCCAGTTGGCTGCTCCGGTCTCCCTAGGTGACCCCGGTGTGTATCCCTACCCGGTATCCTATCTGGACTCGCAGCACACCTCGCTGGCTTGGATCGAGCCCCAAAACATATACTGTCTTCAGACTGTGCTGTCGATTCATGCATCAGGAAGCCAAGCCACCTCCGTCCCTCCCCATACTCGTCCATACTCAGCAATTCGTCCTTTCCCTTTCTCCTCCATTCGTCTAAACTTTTTGGTTTCCCCCCTCTTGATAGACAGTTATGACTGCTCCTTGTTCTCTTCCGTTTCCTCAGTTGTAACGTGTGGTCGTGAACTTGTTGGGTCTGGTTCTTATCACTAAGACTCTTGCCGGCGTCGACATCGAGATTGAAGGAAACCAAGCAGAGAAAGTGGTGTATGTCTGTATATGTGGCCTTCTGCGAAGGCATCTTCTCATCTCAACCGTTCCCTATCGAATCGACGAGGCCTCATTATCTGCCATACTTGGACGATCCTACTTCGTGCGATGGTTCCTGTCTGCTGAGGAGATTCGGCCAGATCAAGTTGTTTAGGTCGATCAACAGGGAACTTTCTTATCTTGTTTCCTCGTCGCCCCGGTCGAGATTGAATCACTCCACACAGGAGGAGGGGATTTATTTATGCGAGCAGCAGATGTTTCCCTGGGCTCGCCGTGGTGTAAAGCGAGTTGACCACGGTTCCGGTTTCTGGATCACCGGCGTTTCGGGTGTTTCCAGCCATCTGTGGGGGGATAGTCAGTGCGAGTCTCAAACGTCGATCCCGTCGATAGGACCTTGTCCTTCCTCTGAGGGGGTCCCCTCCACCGCCATACATACGTTCATCGACACTCATAAGCCAAGGCATCTCCCACCCTGCCCGCTTGGAACCTGTTCTCGAGGGTAGCTACCGGGCAGCCCGCCAACAACAAACCCCCAAGTTCAGGCCTACCGGCTTGGTGGCCGATACACAACCACACTTGTGTGTATATGTGCTCCTGTGTGTGCACTGCGGTCGTGGAAACGTGGAAATCTGGGTAGCGGGCTCGACAACTCGGGTATATCGACTATCGGGAAGCATTTTGGAGAAGGAACTCGACGGCACGAGCTAGATTTTCGGTGGTTTCAAGGGACGGTCATCGGCTTCTCGGCGATAGGACTGACGGAGTCTGGTCTGCTCGTGATCGCGGCATCGTTGGAACGTGGTGTATCGACAACTTAGGCGTGTTCTCCGGGAACTTGACGACGCCAAGCCCCTATCTCGTTGTTTTCGGAGAGAGTTATTATCACAGCGGTAATAATACTGACGCATCTGGCCCGCTGGAGACTGTGGTATCCTCTAATTGTGGTGTTTTCGTGGTACGTTTTCGAACAGGAACTGGAGGGCTTGTGTCTCATTGATCTGTAGGACCAGACATCAGCATTGCGACCATAGGACTTCCGGAATCTGGTCTTCTGGAGATTGCTGCATCATCAGACAGCGGTGTACCGACCCCTGGGAACGGCTTTTCTAGGAGAACTCGACCACGCTCGGCTTGTATCTCGTTGATCCGAGAAAAGACCGTCAGCTTCGTGGCACTAATACCGACCGGATCTAGCTTGCTGGAGATCGTGGGATCATCAAGCTGTGGTGTTTTGATCATCGACTCGCGTCACGGCGATACTCCTAAGTGACTCAATCTCGCCTTGAGCTGGAGATTGCGGGATCGTCAACCGTCGTGTTTCGGCAATCGCCACCAGATTTCGAGGGGAACTCGACGGCGGCGGACCCTTGTGCCCGTCGGCGACCTAGAAGTAAGGCCTCGGGTGTCTAGTCGATAGGACTTGTGGCTCTTGGCCTGCTGAGGATTCCGGGATCGTCGGCACCACAGCCGTAGGACTTGGGGTGTTTGGCCGGCTAGAGAAAGGCTGTCAGCGTTCAAGATTGTAGGGCCCGCGGAATTTAGGCTCCTGGCGATTGCGAGATCGTCGGACCTTAGTGTTTCGACCACCGACACCGATTTGATTCTTTCGGAGGATCGCGACATCGCGGGACTCGTATCCTTCTCATCCCTATAAGGCAAGGCCACTAAGATCACGGCCCGAGATAAATCTGGTGTGCTGGAGGTCGCGAGATCGTTAACTGTGGTGGAACGACTTCGAGAAGCATTCGGGAAAAAACTCGCCCCAAGGCCATCAGCAGTGAGGCTATAGGTCTCGGAAGAGTCTAGCCCACTGGGAGATACAGTCTCGTGGACGGAGGTATCGTGAGGGAGCAATTGCGCCATCGCTAGCAGTAGGGAAAGGAATAGAAGCGTCGGAATCGATCGGTCGACCTGTGTGTCACTCGGCAGAAATCCTGAAGACGGTCAGCATCAAGGCCCCGGGAATCCAACCTGCTAAACGGTCTAGTCCCCGCGCTTGACGAGGGCTTCGCGAAGAAGAAATTGTCGCTTTACCGGCAGTTGAGGGCAAGCAAGGAAATTGTCGGCCTCGGTTGTCGTCTCGCCGGCGTTCATCAGCGAAGACGAGCATTTTCCGTAACTGGTAGGCCATTGACAGCACCAAGGAAGAGGGAGCAATCACTCGGATTCGGCTGAAGCTCGTCGCAAGGTCCACACCTTCACCAACTGGACGAACTCGGGATCCGGTACGAGCTAGAGCTTCGACACGGCACCGATAGGGACGAACGAGACGGGACCAACCATAACGAGACTGATCTTGGGGTTCCTGGAGGTATCTACCATCGCTTATTCAAAGTTGATCCCACTGGGGAGGTTCGCATCGGCGTCACCACACCGGCGTCAAGGAAGCCACATCACCACAACGTCAGGCCACGCTGCCAGGAATCGGGTCCTCCTGACAGCCAACCAGCCTCAACGAGGCGCGCCAAGCCCTCGAGAAGCCGAGATAGGAGTTCGGCGAGCAGGAAGGCAAGCAAGCAAACAATAGGAAGCCCCGCTTCTTCGTGACCGTGATCTTCGGGGGCTGATCTAATCTACGCACACAAAATGGATGTCACGGCGCTTCTCAACTCTTCCTCTGCGGTTGTTCTGCAGAGGAGAGACTCTGTGGGGAGCTCTACGCCTTCGGCTACAGGAGATACAACGGCTACCTCGACAGCTGTGCCGACGCCAGAGCGCAGTCCGCCTAGGAGGACGAGTGGGTCAAGGTCACCGAACCGTAACCGCACGCCGTGGGATGCTGGGGGTTACTCGCTGCCACTTACACTGGACACGAAATTGATCCCAACATTCACTTCTTCTGCTGGCCGCCCCACTCTGTTTCCCGCAGATCACTCACCCACTGAGGCCCGACTGATTTCTTCGAGCAGTCCCAAATCTCCCAAACATAAATTCTCGGACTCGAGGTCGAGCAACTCGTCCTCGTACACTTCCTGCTCCTCACTTTCGCACTCGCGAATCTCGTCGCTCTCAACAGTCAGCGAATTCCAGCCCACTTCATCTTCCTCTACCCTTCTCTTCACAGACGTTGATTGCAGCAGCAGCAATCAACCCTCAAAGCCAGCTGCTGCAACCTGCCACCGGCGGCAACCGAGTCTCCCCGCCTCGCTCGACTCAACACCTGGATATCGCCATCGCCAGCGTCGCGAGGAAGCCAACGAACCCAGTCCGAAGATGGATCCATACCACCAGCAACCGCCGCGGTCGTCGCGCCAGGCAACCAACATGGTCGGCGACGAAGAATCACCATCGCGACCAGGCTCGCCGTCGGACGCGCTCATGATCCGGCGAGGCCAAGAAAGCAGCGGCATTGCCAGTGCTGCTGCTGCTGCGAACACAGCCGGAGGCAGCTATGACAATGGCATGCCCGAGGCGAACAACACGTAAGTTCAATTCACTTTTGTTTCATGTTCCCTTGCGTATTCTTTGTTTTTACCGCCTTCCTATCCTCGCATTCCGCCTTTCGGCGGTCGAGAATTTCAAATTCGAACAATGCGATTCCCTCTCGAGCGGCTTCGATTCACTCGACACCCCTCGCCCTCGCCCCTGAATATGGGGTGCTCGGGTTCCGGGCCCGCAACCAGCGTTCCCCTGGGGCGTGGATTAGCGTCTGGGGTGCGTCTCGGCGCTTTCTTGGCGCTTTCCGCTGCGCTACACCCCCGGCTACAGCCGCCTTTTGGCGCGCGACAGTGGGCCCGCCCATCATGTTCCGGTCTTCACGTGACATGAGTCTCCACTTGTCGCTGGCCTTGTTCCAACGTATCTGGGACGTCTCAACACGAGCTAACATGGATGCAGTACTCAGGCACAGCTTACCGGCTCGGAGTTGCCTCTCGGTCCCTTCCAGGGCGATGGCGGCTCCTACGCCAACAACATGCACCGGCGGGCGGCCTCGGCACCAGAGGGCCCGTACTGGGCCGTTGTCGACGAGAACGGCGACGAGTCGAACACCCCGGCGGCAGCACGTGACCAGCTGCAACCCCTCGTCGCCCCCCCGGCAGATCCGTCGTCCCTGCCGAGAAGTCTATGGCCGCAAGGCTACCAGATCATGTTCCCGGAGGTGGCGGCCCTCCGCGACACGCTGGTCCGAAAGCTGCTCAAGAGGGAAGCCATGCGTCACGAGACGGAGCAGGCTATCATGCGCGGTGATGAGTTCTGTATGCACCCAGGCCCGCCATGCAACCTCGGTGGCCCCAAGCGAAAGGCCATCTCGCATCTGTTTGGCAGGAACAAAAAGTGCACCCGCCTGATTCCCCCGCCCGTCTGGGTCCACTACTGCCGGAAACATTACCAGCGCTCGCGCTATAGAAACCATCATGACTTTTCGCAGAAGCAGGCCAAGCTGCTGATGGAGATGATCCATCGCATCCAGGTGTGGTCTGACCTGCAGCAGCGGGAGATGGATAGGGCTGAGGCTGAAGGCCGAATTCCCACAGGCAAAGTCCTTGTTGACTGGCAGCTTGCCATGCGAAAGCGCGAGACGAAGCGCAAGGGCAAGAAGGATGAAGCAGTCGAGCAAAAGCCCCGCACCGGCGAGAAACGCCGCCGGCCCCATGACGAGGATGGCGAGCAGGACGAGGATTACGAGTCTGACTACGAAAGCGATGATGAGGCTGACGGGGATCCTAACTTTGACCAGGATCTGGCCGTCACCGGATGGCTTAAGGACTCACTCCGGAAAGGATACTCGACTACGGAGATCCTTGAAATTGCTCTGCGCATCCGACTCGAGATCAAGAACGGGACTCGTTCCAAGTGGCCCGATGTTGAGATCCTTCCCAACATATTTGTGCGTGATGACCAAATCAAACCCCCCAACAAGCTGCGCAAAACGACGAGCGCTACCGACAAAGCCCATAGACGTAGCAAGTCTACCGGCATCGCCATGCGCTCTTCCCAGAACGCCAACGAGACCAGAGTTAAGAGGCGTCGTGTTAGCCAGCCTACTCTCGGCTTCGGACAGCCAGAGTCCTCACACCTTCTTCCACCCGTTACCGATAGCCAGCCATCTAGAAACACGGCACGCGTTGTGCCAGTATTCCCACCCTACAACTCACGAGCTCCCTACGAATTTGGCACGGCTCAGGACGGCAGCGCTGCCAACAATCTTACCCACCGCTACGATGCTAGCTACTCCGGCGACCTCGCTAAGTTCGAACCTCGTCGGTATGCATCCCATCACCAGCGTTCCTATTCGGAAGCTTCGTCCCATTGGCGCGTCGCGCCCCAGATGGCGCACAATATTTCTGATAACCCGTATGCGCCCTCATCTTCCAACACATACGGCGTATACGACAGCAACGTTGGTAGCAGCGGTTATAACACGAGCCAGAGGCCCGGCTTTGGCGTTTACTTTGGCCAGGGACATGCCCAGTCTTCGATGACAAACCCCTATGGCGCCGGCGGCACTAACCAGCATGCCCCGGCTCTGCCCAGCCTGTTCCCTGAGCTTCCGCCCTCGCACTTTCAACCGCCTATTTCATACGGTCGTCCGAGCACTTCTACCAACAATGGGCCCGCCTATCCTGGCGCTGCTAAGCACACGCGCCATCTCAGCACGCCCATAACGCGCCCTCACGACTTGTCGACGCCTACTCCTGTGTCGTTGGCACCGCTCACGAATGTCTCAGCTTTGACCCGCGCCTCGCCATCGGAGTCTCTGAACCGGCCCCCTTACCACCCCACCGGAGCCGCTGGTTCCGGGACGGATTATTTCGCCTCGGGCCATTTCGGATCATCCAACCGCTCAGAATACCAGCCACACCCATACAACTCGCAATCGTACCCCAACCGCAACATGTGGTACGGCCAGGGTCCCAGCACCCACACTAGCGCGTTGCCCACTCATAGTCAGCATGGTATTTCCTACTCCAATGACCACGGCGCTTCATCGGCCGGAGCCGACATCAACGGCATGACGCAGGCTGTCCAGAACTCAACCACATCCTACCCTAGCAGTGTGGGATATCCGAACTATGCGCCGCGTCATCAACGCGTCTACTCATCAGGGCAGGTCCAGATCAATATGCCCACTGTCAATGAGGCCGAGGGTGGTTCTAATTCTAGATCCGACGGCAGCGGCAATGGGAGTAACAATGAGAATGTCCATGGAAGTGGTTACGAGAACAACTACAACGACTCACACTAACCGATTCATTCCCGCCGTCACCTCATCTATCAGACGACAACCCACGATTGTCTCTCATTTCATCACGAGAGTTCTGAGCGGACTTTCATCGGCGCAATTTTTGGGCTGATCATCATCGGCACAACTTTCTTCTAACTTTGGGCCAATATTTCGGCACACTTCGTGTTCTTGCTGGCTTTTCCTCCGGAAGCTTGAAGACCTCCGACATCATAATCTCACCATAGAGCGCGCACCCAAGATATCAGATCGGTGCGATTTGGAGTCTGATTGCTTTGAGCCTCGTTTTCATTCCGATTTCCTTCCGGCTCGATATTTCTCGGTTTCTCTTGTTTCGTCTTTTTCATCTGGCCGGTATGGTAACGGACTGGATTATGGACAACAAAAAGGAAGATACCCCCGTTTTCTCTCTTACGGCTCAGTGGAAAACCGGCTTTCCAGTTCTTTCGCGTCTTAGGATTTTCTTTCGGGCTCTTGTTCTTTCTTCCGGTCCCAATCCTTGGTCCCTGGCCCGCGTTCTTGGTCTGACTGGCCGACCAAACCACAACCAACTTATCGCGGTGAACAACAAACGTTTTCTCCCACTGTCTCCCTTGTTGGGAGCTCTTTCCTTGGGATGATTACCTACCAACAATTTTCTGCCGGGCCGCGGTTTTTTTCTCCGTTTCGACTTGAGGAGACGAAATTGAACACTCTGTTGCCTGAGCGTGGTTATTGATTGAGCATCTCATGTTTGAGAAGCAGCCGGGCTTTATGATATCCAGATGGGCGGACGGGTTTTGCTTCATCGGAGGTGTTTCGGAATTATTGTACAATTAGGTAGCGGGGTTTCTCTTATTTTTTTCCCTTTAGAGTTTTCTGAATTGTCGGTTTACTGTTGATTCCCTGGCTTTGCGTGTGTTTCTTGCTGGTCTCGTCTGGTGCGTTATTGGGTCTGGCTTCTGGTGAAGGCCATGACATGGGCATTGGCATGGGCATCAATGGGTGATATGGGTGATGACACTGGTGATGATGCATGTTGGAGTGGGATATACCCTCGTTTAAAGATTTTTCTTTTCTGTGTTATGAGCCATTGCTTTTCGATGCTAATGTCCGTTCCGTGTATCCTTTGTCGTTTTCCCTCGCTGCGTCCTGCAGTTGCATGTTGAGAGAGGGCGGTATGCTCCAGTACAAAGACAAGTGAAGGCATTACCTAGTAGTACGGGTACAGACGGTGTCCAGGCATAGGATTAAACGCAGGCGCAAGTAGAGTAGGTATGAATACAACATGAGAAGGAACGCTGGGTTACCCCGAGGTTTTATGTACATGCAGGTTCCGTTTTCTTGGGACCGCGGGCATGACAAAATTTGCTCAACTAGACTATGTGATGTTTTCTTGCCCCTCCCCCATTTTGCTTGCTTTCTTGCTTATTTTCCGCCTGTGCATTACCAAATAGGTACGAAAGAGGGGCTGTTTTGATATGACTGGAGTAGAGCAATGGGCTGGACGTCCCTGGTAGGTAGGTATTCTTACCTACGTATCAAATGCAAAAATCTTTTCTTTGCCTTGGATTGGATTTGTACCTACCTACCTACCTTATACAATCGTGTATCCAGGCGAATACGCACGTACATACATATACATGCATACATATAACTCGAACCAGGTATTCGTAATGCAGACGTCACTCACTAGTGTATGTAACTTGAGGTAAAATCATCTCGTCACACACATACCGTCTCACACGAGAGCAAAATGTTGGTTCGTCCCCATTGATTTGATGTCTTGCAAGCAGGTGCCGTACCTAGGCAGGTATGTTGTTGCCCCCTTCAATTCTCTCCCCTCTGCCCTTTTCCCCCTTTTCCCATCGACTCCAGTCAAGTCGACTTTATTGCGAGAGAGTGATGTGTGGGCCTAGAGGGCAACAGTGAACATAACATCAAGCAAAACATGACACACACACATATATATCCCTGGCTAGGTAGGTAAGTGACTATTGATGTGGACATGGTAGGTTTGAATCATGACTTCTTAACTGGCTTATCCCCGCGACATAATGATCCCCCCAAAACACTTGCAGCAAAAGTGGCCGCACTGTGCGGGGAAGAGAAGGAGGATGAGGATGAGGAGGCAAAAACATCATGACTTCGGATGTGTGCTCCATCTCGTCCAGTTTCAATGGCCAGGCCTGCGCACGTACATGTATCATGTATTCGTACTGTCGTACCAGACACGTGTGTATATATCATGCACCATCTTTACTTTTTGAGCGGTGGCGTCTCCACAGCAGCGGCGAGTTACAACTAGCGGGCACGGTAAAAAGCGGAGGGAGGACTGGGCAGTGATAGCGAGGATGACTGGATTGAGTTGTGTCACATGCATCCCGCCTCTCAATCAACACCTTTTTTACCTTTTCAAGAAGGGTAGGTAGGTTGGTCTCCTGGTGCAGGCAAAAATAAAATATGCTACGACGACGTCTTGAATCATGAGGGTGCATCTATCTATCAACTCATGACTCTCCCCATCTGGAGAAGTCGATGATGATGATGATGATGATGTTTTCTGGTCAGGTTACAGCTACCCCACCCACACACAGGGTGGGTTAACCACTCCCTTACCCCACTAGCCCACTCACCGCGCACTCCACGGCGGCGACATCATCATCAGACGGGATATGGGTCCACTGGGAAGGAATACCCCTGTCTGACTTTAGTTAGTTGGTTCCCGAATAGACACACGCCGATGTGAGACGAGAAAAAAAAAAAGAGAGACAGGGGCGGAAGTGAGTACCGAAGTACCTAGGTAGGCAGGAAGCATGCATCCGCCCAATCTGGAAAGCGAAACGATCAGACGCAAAAGAAAAGGACCCCCCAAAGTGCAACGTTCGATGCAGAAGCGTAACGGTACGCGGCTTGGCGTTGGGGTTGATAAAGACGACCCACGGGGGGGGTGCTGCTGAAACACCTCGTCCTCATCAGGAGGTGACTCTCGAGAAGGACTCAGGGAGGAGCTTTCCATGTTGCCCAGTCGAGCTGATCGGTGTCACGTAAGATGAGAACTTTCAATGCTAGGGACACCACGCAGTCAGCTTGTTAGCGACATTTGATTCAATATCTACAAAGCCGGTGTGAGAAAGTAGCAAGATCCATGATTGGCCTTTTCCTAGTGTAGGTAACTAGCCATCGTTTTGTTGTCGTCGTTGCCGCCGGACCGTCACCGTCAAGTCCGAATAGCGAACCACACACTGCACGGCCCTATACTACGCAGTAAGCTAGGGCTCGTTCAGGGTCCAAGCTCCAGCGTCTTTCCCTCGGGTCTGCCCACATTGGGTGCGTCAACTCAATCGGCAGCCCGTTGTTGCCGTCCGAAAACGAGAGCCGCTGCACTCCTTGCGGATTTGCCAATAGTTAGCTCCTCCGTCTTCCCAGCATATATTTTTTTTGAACCCATCATTCCCGGTTCGCTCGGATTCTTCATCATCACCTTGCAGCGCGTCTCGACCGTCCATCATTTCTGTGGTTTTTATTTTTTTTTATTTTTTTGGAGGGGGCTTCTTCACAACCTGTTCCTGTCGAGACTTTGTCTCAGCGAGCCCCACTTGATTGAGCATCGTCCCATTTCTCGCAGCGCCATATCTCTGGTCTAGTGTACCGTCCTCAGTAGGTACTCCACCGTGTCGCCGCCATGGTTTCGACCATCGCCCTCGCCGTTGGTCTTCTATCGGCGTGGGCCGTTTTCAAATACATTTCGTGCCTACAACGCAATATTGCCATTGCGCGCAAGACAGGGCTGCCCTACGTAGTGTACCGTAAGTAAACACTCAAGATTTGTTTTGCTTGTGGTAAAGTGCCCGTTTTGCTCAACACGCACTGTGTCGGTAGCAATTCATCCCGTCAACCGTGCCTGGCAGACCACCTGCGATCTATGGCTGCCATGGATTCGGAGACTTTTCCCCAAATCGTGGTGGAACGGCTGGATAATGTGAGTTGATTGCATCCAACCAAGATCTGTTTTCTGACTGTTGGTTCAGACCCCTGTCGCGAGACTGGGCCTTCCACACCAACCAAGAGTTCTTTGAATGGGCAGGGGGGGACTCCGTCCTGATGGTTGCGCCCGACGATGTCATGCTCGTAACGCAGGACGCGGAGGCCATCAGTCAGATCATGGCTCGCCGGGAGGCATTCCCAAAGGACATTGAGCGCTATGGTGTGCTCAACACGTTTGGTAAGAACGTGGTCACGACCGAGGCGGCGGTGTGGCGCATGCATCGCAGGATCACGGCTTCCAGCTTCAACGAAAAGAATGCGGCGCATACCTTTGCTGAGAGCCTCCGGCAGACAGAGGGGTTGATCAAGTATCTTTTTGGTCAAGAGGGCGGGAGCAGGGACAGCACCGGCACCATCAAAGACGTGGAGCATCTGACCATGCGTTGGGCCCTCAACATCATCGGCTATGTTGGTTTCGGCCTCCGCTTGATCTTCCCGGGCGAGAAGTTGCCTGAAGACCCTAAGCTGGCCAAATACGGGAGCCTGGAGGCTCCGCCGGGATACACTCTGACTTTTGCTGAGTCGCTGGGAGGTCTTCTCGAAAAGATTATTTTCTTCTTGTTAGTCCCTGACTGGCTGCTCAAAAGCCTGCCGTTTGAACTCACTCGCAAGGCGTGGGAGGCCAAAGACAACTACCGCAAGTACATGGATGAGTTCCTTGCTGACAAGATCGACGAGGTTCGCATCGGAGACCGCGAAAAGGTTGGCATGGACATCATGGGGGAGCTGGTGCGATCGTCATACGGTGAGAAGGAATCGAAGACGACTGCCACCAAGCTCACCGACGGCGAAATTATCTCCAACGCCTTCATCATGACGCTTGCAGGCCACGAGACAACGGCCAATGTTCTGCACTTCTGTCTCGTGTTGCTGGCTACCAACCCCTCGGCGCAGAGAAAGCTGCAGAAGGACGTGGATGAGCTGCTGGGAGACTCGGATCCGTCGACCTGGGATTACGACCGCAATATCAATGCTCTGCTTGCCAACCACGTCGGTGCTTGCATCAACGAGACGATGCGCGTCATGCCACCAGTGGCAGTTGTGCCCAAGATGGCGTCGCCGGTGGCGGATCAAAGCATTACCCTCAAGGGCGAGAAGCATGTCATCCCAGCCGGGATAAGCCTCAGCATGCTCACTTCTTCGGCACATCGCAATCCCCGACAATGGCCAACACGACCAAGTGCGCGGACGGGTAAGGCACATGACCTCGAAGACTGGCTCCCAGACAGGTGGTACAACAACACGGCCAAAGCCGGAGGTAACGAGAACGATAACGGCGGTGATAATCTGGCCGATTACGGCGGGTTCCAGGGGAGCGACACGAGCGCGTCTCTATATCGGCCTGTGAGAGGCAGCTACTTCCCATTCAGCGATGGAGCACGATCGTGCTTGGGCCGGAGACTGGCCGTGGTCGAGTTGGCGGCAGCACTTCCTGTCATCTTTCAGAAATACAGCGTTGAGCTAGCTGTTGACAAGTGGGCGAACGATGAAGATGTGGAGAGGATGAGCGTCGAGGAGAAGAGGAAGGTTTATGCCCAGGCACAGGAGAACAGCAGGAAGGAATTAGCGAGTGCAACTGCCATTATCACGCTCAAATTCCACGATGGCCAGCACGTGCCGATACGGCTGGTGAAGAGGGGGAGGGAGAGGTTTATTGGGGATCTAGGCTTGAACGATTGGTGAAGGAGGAAAGAAATTTCTTGGATATTTTGAGTCGCGATATTCTGCGCGGATTTCCTTACAGCTGGGCGCCACACCCGTCCGCGATGTCGTCGTTCGGCACACGTATTATTACCATCAATCTGCTTCGTACGAAATACCTGGGTAGTCAAGTTAACCTGTGAGCAGACCTCAGTGATCCAAGATGACTAAGGTCCCCAGCCACCGCTTTTCTGCTGGATTTCCTCCCCAGCCACCCCGACAAGTTTGGTCGCAGCCCCACGCGGACAGCTCGCTCCCACGATCGCCCAGTCGTCTTGGCAGGTGCTCGCCCCGTTCTCCCGCTCTGTCTCCCACCACAACACATAAAAAACATAAACAACGCACAGTTCCGCTCCCCCCCTCCCCACACCC
>Ga0247765_1000698_pt1 | contig 23302 bp, 17 predicted proteins | sample UWRJL106311C6_FD_179949 | JGI IMG/M metagenome (GOLD analysis project Ga0247765, IMG submission 179949) | Plant litter microbial communities from Arlington Agricultural Research Station in Wisconsin, United States - UWRJ-L106-311C-6 | ecosystem: Environmental > Terrestrial > Plant litter >... | reverse complement strand
GCAAAACACAAATCAACCCCCTTTTTTTTTTTTTTTCTCTGTGAGAAACGAGATTACTGCTTGTGCTGTGCTGTGCTGTGCTGTGCGTGCAGAATGATGACGAACCCGACCGCCAACCCCCACGCCAGTTCCATCCCTAGACTTCGTTTTCCGGAGGGTAAAAAAAAAAAAAAACTTGCTTTACCATGTCCCAAGTGAGAGCAGAAATCAGAAGAAGGGAAATGGCCAAGATATCGGTTAATGCCTGTCTGGGTACCTCGGTAGATGTGGTGCCCAAGTACAGCAGGCACCTCTCACCACTTCATCCAGAGAACACATCCCAATGCCTCATGTCTCAGCATTTCTTCAACTCAGATCAAATTATCCACTAAAATCACGCCCACTAATTGATGAACACAGAAAGGCTTCACCCAAGGAGTCAAGAGGACACGTTCCACTCGTCTCCCCATCCACCCGCCGGTGTCAGCCCCGGCTCGCCTCCTGACGCTTCATCGCCCTCAGTCTCGTTCTCGCCCAACCACTCAGTCCCATCAACCTCCACCTCCATCCCCGTGGCTTTTGCCCGCTCTTTTGCCTCCTCCTCCTCCTTCTCCCACTGCGCTACATACTTTTTCCAAAACCCCTTCCCATTCTTAACCTGTCCCTTTATCTCCTTGAGTAACACTCTCCCTTCCTCCCTCACCTCCTCAGAGAAGCTGCGCGACCATTCTACCACAATCATCTCCCTCACTTGCTTGACCACCTCCATATCATTGGGATCGTCTGCCTTGCGGATCAAGTGTTGTGCTAGCGATAGACGCATGTATTCCTCTGGCGTAAGCCGGCGGGCCTCATCCGAAAAGCGGTCCGAAATACCTTGGGCCAGTGCGAGGGCAATACGAAGAAGATCGGATCCGCTAACAGGGGGTCGGATGATGTCTGATCGGAGAGACTCCCAGTCGCGACCTAACGGGGTTCCGGGCTCGGCGAGCTCTCTGATAATACTCACGATTTCATCCGCAAAGGTAGTAATATCGGAGGCTGGAGCCTTTTCCTGAAAAAAGGTGGATGGGAAGGTCAGCGTGTGGAGGCGTATCTTGAAAGTGTCCGGCAGGCGGCGCGGGCGTCGATGGGGATCGCAGTTCCACGCTGGGGTGCGGAGACTATCAATACGTTGAATGATGCGCTGGAGAATCGGCAGGCTGTTGGTTCTCCAAGCAAGCCAACATTCTTTGCGCCGGTAGCCGTGGGAGCGGGGGATTTCGTTGAGCCTCCCGACGAGAATACCAATCTCGTCAACGTTGGCCCGGTCGATCCACGTGTTGGCAATGGACAAGGCGAGGTTTTGAACCAGCGGGATGGTTATACCGTTATCCCCTGAAAACTTCTCCCACAAAGAAGCAGGTGAATTCAGAAGAGCAATGGACTTGTCAATGCCCCAACCCCAGGCTTCCCTGCCAGACCCAAAAATGTTGAGCCAATGTTGCCCGGCGGCAGACTTGGCCAGCGCGCGATCGGCTTTGACTTTGGAGTTGATGGCGACAATCTCCGGCAAAGGCAGGATTTTGTTCATGGTCAACCTAGCCATCATGTTGAAGACTTTTGCCGTCACGAACTCGGGTCGTCTTTCCAGCAGGCTCGAATACAGCGCCGGGTCAACCGGGACAGGAGGCAGATCACCCCGCTTATGTTGGATGGCGTTGATACGCAAGAACATTGCAAACCAACGGGCATTATTCTCCACTGACTTCTCCAGGATTGGGATGAGAATCTGCTCTGTCCAGGAACGTCTCCACTCTGGCGTGAAAGACTTGTGGTCTAACCCAGTGTTGAGTAGGGTTTGCAAAAGAGGCCGGTCCCAGAAACCTCCAGCCTGAATCTCGGGAAGTTCTCTCTGAGCCTCGGCCTCTTCCCAGTCCTTTTCTGTCAACAGGCGCCGCTCATCAAAGGACGAGGCCATGGGCACAGCGTGGGTAACTAAAGACTGCATGATTGTGGCCCGGACCGAGTCATTGTCCGTGCTGGCAGTAAAAATCTGCAGCAGACTCTCAAGGGCTGCCATCTTTATGTCAGGGTGGTTGGACTTTGACAGAATGTTGCACAAGATGGAAACCGCAGTCGACTTGTCGATAAAATAAGAGTCGTTCATGATCTGCGCCAGCATCTTGACTGTGCTGACCTTGACGATAGGCGTCTGGCGGGCCTCACCATCCGGTTGCGGCTCAGATGTCTGCGCCTTCTTCTTGGCTTGCTCTTCCAGACGTTTGATCAGTGCATCGGACAAGCTCTCGAGAATACCCTTCGCTTCTCTTGCCAGAAGAAGGTCAAAGAAGCCTCGGTTGAAGAGATGTCGGTGCCATGAGCTATCACCCTGCCCATCGATGACGACGGCGTGGATGAGCTCGTATGCAGCCGACGGTCTGTCGCTCCGCGACAAGAGATTGATGGTTCGCATGGTCACCTGGCGGTGATACCCGATTGATGTGGCATCGCTGTGAAGTCGTTGGAGCATCGAGGACGCCAGCTGCTTCAAAAGCAAGGGCGGCACTCTGGATCGATATCGCTCGAGAATCCCGACGCACTCATACCAATCCGGCTCGCTGCGGGTCGACCGCAGCTGCTCAAGGAACTCGTCAGAGAGGTAAACTGCCGGGAATCGAGTGTCCGCGGGAGAGGAGGGAAATGGTTTCATCAATAACGACGAGTCGGAACCGGCCTTGGTGTTGAGGAAAAGCGCAGCAGCGGCAATGTAGACGTCCTGAGTTTCGCCCGAAAATGGCTGCTCGTACTGGTCTGTTTCCCAGATTGCCGGGGTACCACGGACGCTGAGCTCTCGATGCGGGGGGCGCTCGGTGTGTCCCGTGATAGCCGTGACCCAATCGTAGTGGCATTCCGTAATGTGGTCTAAGCAAGTGATATCGCCCTCCATGGTCCGGTGGACAGTCAGCGCAACTGGTCGAGGGCCTGGATACCACTCTGCTGGGGACGAAGGATCACTACTGGAATCCGGGAAGACAGGAGCAGGCAATTTGCGAGCTTCCAGCGGCTCAGGGGGCGGCGTCCACTTTGAAAGCTCCCCAATTAAATTATCTCTTTGCCAGAAATTGCGTGCCTCTTCCCTGGACATGCCCCTGGAAAGGTGATCCATGGCATACCTCCAGACCTCGGCAACACGGTCGGGCCGGTTCTTGCCACTGTTGACGTAGAGGTTGAAACAAGCCTTGTAGTAGTCAGAGATGCACCCGATTGCGTCCAGTGTCTCCTGGTCTGTGGGCAATTCTCTGAGCAGAACCTCCGGGTCGGCAAACAACGTGGCTTTGGCCCTCGACTCGAGATATGGCAGTTGCAAGGTCGTCTCCTCCGGTTCGAACTTGAAGTCGCAGAGGTGCTGCACCCCAAGGCCCTTCGGCCAAGGCGCTTGGAGGTCCAACACAGCAGGAATGCGCTTGACACGCTCTTGTTTCCAAAGCTCATCACGGGCCCTGGCGAGATTGTCGAGGAACTCCCAGGTGTGGTCCCTCAAGTTGGTAAGCGTCAAATCTTCCAGCAGACCGTTCCGGTTGACAAATTCGAGCATTTCGTGCTCTTCTTGAAGGGTAAAGCGTTCTGCCTCGATCAGCATATGGAGTGTCGGCTCCCAGATCCAGCCGTAAACCTCGTCGTCTGTCAGGCCGTGGTAGGACTGGAAGGCGTTCACCAACCTGAGTCGATGCTTGACGACGTGAGAGAAAATTTGTCGCACGTCTGCCCAATGGTAGCGATTGAAGTGCGGCTCTTGGGCGGCCGCCGATGCAGCGCTAAGAAGTTGCAGAATAATCTCGTTGCCTGTGGCGATATCATCTCTCACACCGTCAACTGATACGGCCGGGAGTCGAGCTTTGGTCGGAATTCCACACATGAGTACAGCTCCTTCCCGTCTTAGTATCACATCCGACCTGTACAGTCCATTGATGACAAAGGGGTCCTTGTCGAAACGCCTTGCCCAGCGTAGGGTATCAGAGAAAAGAGGAAGCGATGAGGCACCGATGCACAGCAGCAGCGCCGATTTGGCCCAGAGAAGGCGGTCTCCCCATTCTCGAGCCCGGTTGGCCTTGTCGATCCGGACCTTGACATGACTTCCAACATCTCGCAAGATATCAGATCCAAGTCTCGCAGGGTCGCTTGGCGGCTGGATCGTGTGAAGAAGGCAGTGGAGGATCTGGAAGTCGCCGTGCTCAGAATTGGGCTCCGCGGATTGGTGGGCAATGGTCAGGAAAGGGTCTGACGGGTCGAGAGCCTTGAGCTGTATGAACGCTTTGTCTGGTCGTATTTCCGCAATGAGATCTAGAAGCGCGGCGGCCTTGTCCCCCGGGAGAGACAGAAACAAGGTATAGGGTATGGTCTCCTCCAGGACCTTGTTTAACTTCGCCTTGTCAGCGTCGCTGGGGGAGTCAATATCGATGCCGTATTTCCCCGGGAGGCCGACCAAGAGGCGGAGAAGGTCGTATCGCTGCGAGCGAGTCCCCTGCAGCAAGCCAGAGCGGCCCTGCAACAGACTAGAGGACAAGGAGGGGATGTGGGATGCCGGAAGAAGCTCGAACAGTGACCGAAGCACAAGCCCGGCATTTTCACGACGCTCATCGGCCGGAGCAAAGATCCACCGGCGAACGGCGAGGCGTAGCAACCCATACTTCTCAGAGCGTATGAAGTCAGCCAGGGAAGGCCACCGCTTGAAGCAGGAGAGCAAGAACGACCAAAGCTTGGAACGAACTCCAGCTGGGTATTTCCGCTTCGCCATGCGTCGCGGCATCGGAAGAATGAGGTTGGAATAAAAGAAGATAGGCTTGATACGCAAATCCTTGACATCACACTCGGCCAAGCGAGCGAGCGTGCTGACGTGGTCCTCTTGTAAGCCATCCAGGGACTTCAGCCAGTCGAAGCCCTCCAACTTGCAAGTCCCCGGCCCAATGACGATGCTGGCGTGGTAAACTTCCTCTTGACCTGGTTCGAGGTAATGGGGGTAGTATGGCTTCGGTCCCTCGGCGGATGGTTCCGTCGCCCTACGCCACTGCTCCCGGGTCTCAACTGTACATGCTGGAAGAAGACGGGCGTAGAAGTGACGCAGAGGTCTGGGATCCCGGCTTGGGGCGTTTTGCTCCGTCTCCTCTGGATCGAGCCGGAATAGCTGACCGAGCAACTCTGACAAGGCCTTTTCCCGGTTTGCCGAGGCTTTGCGGAAGCCCGACGTGCCCAGAGTGCGGCACAAGTAGTCAATCTCGCTGACGCTGAGCTCCTTCATGACACCGGCGAGCCCTGAAGCTCCGCCCAGTGCCGCCCATATTGGCTGAAAGCCATCTCCTTGGCGGAGCACGGCCCCCAGGCGCTTGATAGCAGAGCGGCGGATTGAGAAGCTGAAGGCCTGCTTGAGCCCTGCGGCGAGGACGTGCGGGTCTTTGCTGAGCGTGATGAATATGGAGAACGCTACAGGAGGGATTGAAGAGGTCTCAACCGCGGAGAGGAGATGCGAGGTCAACGTTGCGGCATCAGTGGTCGTGAGGGCCTCGGCGAGAGTCCCAGCAATCTCGGCTGGGGTCCCGGTCCGGAGCCGGGCGCTGAAAGTCGCATCAATCGCCATGGTTGATTTTTGAGAAAAATTGTGAGTGTTTGCCGATAACACTTGGCAGCACAGAGTATGCGCCTGAGGTTCTGTCTGTTGGTTTTTGTAGAAATCGAGTCGGACCAAAACAGGCGGTGAGTCACTGGCCGAATGGTGCGCTGGAATATGTAGCCTGTTGAGGACGGACTGCTGCAGTATTCGTATCGTATCGTGGTTTCGCTTGTTGGTGGCCAAACTCCACTTTCTGTCCTCCTTAGTGAGGCAGGAGGATCCAATTGAGGACGGAACTCGTTTTCAGGCAAACGCTGCCTTGCCACTCGGAATTACTGTATCTTCCTTGCATTGTTGTTCCCGATCACGCCAACGGTTTTGCTTGATGACCCCGCATAATTCCCAACCCCGCGATCCTGTGAACAGGGGTGCACCTCGTATCGCCAGTATCGCCATGTGTTGTTGCAAAAAGTGTGAGGACAATATTCAGATATGGAACTGGTGAGATCTGTCTTGCTTGTTAGTGTACCTAGAGCACAACCCCGCGCTGGCTGACAATTTGTCTTGGGGGGGGACTGTCAAGGCCGACCCTGCCATTCAACCCCATTCAGTTCGGTTCAGGGGTCCCCGCTGACGTCGGAGGATGACCCCCTGTAAGGAGCCAAGGAGCCAAGTCAAGGGAGCCACCCCAGCGGGTCGCCCCTTGACGCTAGGGCTGGTGCTCCTCCTAAAAGGGGGATTCTGATCACAAGCCACATACACCAAGAACCATGACTTAAAAGGGCGACTAGTATAGTGGTTAGTACACTTCGTTGTGGCTATGACAGTAAAAATATGGTCCCGAAGAAACCCAGGTTCGATTCCTGGGTCGCCCATCCCTGGAAATGTTTCCTTTTTTGCTCGCTCGCACATGGGCACGTGATTCCCGCGGCTTGGGAAATTTGATGTCAGATCGCGAGAAATTTGATGTTTGAAGTTGAAGATATGCGCCAAGCTTTTCACTGGCGTGGAAAATCTCCCACACCCCAAAGGAAAGCACCTCGATATCCTTCAGCTTTTCTTGGGCCAGGCAGCCACATAAACTCTAAGCTGATGAAATGGCTGCTAAATACATCAAATGTATGCAAAAGATGTATTTTTATAAATGTTAGACTAGAATTGCGTTGCGTCCATGCATCTGCTGCTAATAAGAAACGACCATCACAAACAAAAGAAAAGCCTGTTCCATGGCGTACGCCTTCATTCTTGTACATGTATCCTCCATCCAGTCAATACGCCAGAGCTTGTCAACCTTGATCTCCGTCCCCTCCCCCCTAAAAATAGCCACAACGCCAGACTCATGCATCATTATCCTTACACCCCGCCCCCGATTATCTCCATGTCCAAAGAGTAACGGCAGCAACAAGAACAAAATAAAACCCTCAGCGGGAAAGAGAAAATATCATCCACACATATCTATTGAGGCTCCACCAGACATGGCCCTCGTCCGGCCCGGGCAGTCTCATCAAAACCCCAGATCTTGATCGGCCGGCAGGGAATAAACCCCTTGCCACAGGAGCTTTTGACGCAGAAGGAGGACAATCGCAGTGAGTCCGAGGGCGAGAATAAAGAGCGTCGGTAGGCGAGAGGTAAGTGGCAGGTTCTCGGGTGAGTGCGTAACGTAGTTCTTGAATTTGGTGGTGGTAGCGCTTTTAATGTCGGTGTTGTGCAAGCCGTTCTGGGCCGAGAGGTTGTTGATCTCACGGATCTCGTACCCGGCTTGTCGGAGCGAGATGCGTCCGATGCCTGGCATGGTTGCTTATGTTGACGGGTAGGTGGATAAGTACTGGGGTTTGGCTTTCGTCTGATGTTTTCCAACCCGGGACTTGGACGGATTGTAGTCTGTCTCAGTGGTTCTGTTGCAGGAGAGATCTTTTTCACCTCACGAGAAAGAAGATGGATGGGTATGAGATTGAAGATTTCGAGTGAAACAAAAAACCCTCGGGGCAGCGCCTGAATTAATAAATCGCGTTGCCGCCTGATCGTCATGTTTCTTGCGACGTGGTCGTGTTATCTTCGCTGACTGGAGGCGCGCCCATAAGCCTCTACACTAGTATTAACCTGGAATGCGAGGTTCGGATTGCTACCCATTGGTTTGGGAGTCCTAGTATTAGGTAATGCTTGGCGTCGAGAAATACGTGGGAGACTGCGAAAAGAATCCTGGAGAAGCCAGACCCGACAGGGCGACCAATTGCTGACCGGACATGTAAAATAAAGTGCTGAGTAGGTGTATTCCTAGAATAATGCGTGCCAATCGGGTTCATCTTTTAAGCACTGGCGCTTGCAAGACAATTACCGGAGTGGGCTGCATTCATCGGATCCCATTCAACGTTCTGCTGGGAAGAGGCGCGGGTAATGCCGTAACAAGCTCCAACTTTGCTGCCCAGTCTTTGCACGGAGCTACGGCGATTACTCAGCGGCGTACCGATGCAGAGTACTGGCTAAGGTCTTGCCCTGGATAATTCCGAGGCTTTTAGATATATCCGGTGGGCAACAGTAATCAGCGGATTTGTTGATATTTCCTTTTTCCACATATAAGTTTGGCGATGGATTGCCCACCTTCGTTGGTATCTGTCCTGCTACCAATTCCCACAAGTTCTACTACAACCTCATCGAAATGGCAACAACTGCAGATGTCTTTGACCACCTGAAGGTGCTGTATGAAAAGTACCGTGCCACGACCGATATGGATCTCAGGGGCTTGTTCTTCTCACCCCAGTGCGTCCAGATCTGCCGAACCAACCCGGACTACGCCGCGACCAGTCGTGAGGGTATCGTCGAATACATGCGCGAATCGCACGATTTTGTGCCCTCCAAGGGCCATTATACGATCCGCCCTCTGCGAGATGATGAATTCACGTTTGAGACCGACGATGTTGTCGCTCCGACGGGACTCACCTCGGCTATCCTCGAACAGAGAGCAAAAGCCGAGAGTTGGGTCGGAACTAGGGTGGATCTGTGGTGGGAAGCCGCTGAAGAAAAGAACGAGATACTTGTCAAGGTGCAGTACTGGTGGAGGAAGGAACAAGACGAGTGGTTGCAGGTCTTGCATGACATCATGTACATGGGTCCGCTCGACGGGACCGAGGGGCAGGAAGGTCAAGTTTTCGATTGTGTGGAGAAGTAAAAAGAAAATAATTTTTATAAATAATTATCTGGGGTACATATGAGCCTCATCCAGGTTCTCGGTAACAATTATGAGTCGTGTGGTGAGTTAGTGTCTGTGGTTGGTCGGCGCTGGAGCTCTAGGGGATTGGTTGGCGACCCCTGGCGCGCAGCGAAATAAATTGCTCAAACCTGCTCGGCCCCCACGTACGAAGCACGCTCGTCCTCCTCATTGGGAGTCTGCGGAAAACAGTTGATACCAGTCTTGCTCGGGAGATCTTCGCAGTCTGAAGTCGGCTCTGTGTAGATTTATTTTTTGTTATTTTACTCTCCTCGTCACTTCGAAGAGCGGCTGCCAATCAACCCCTCTCCGTTATCTCTCTGCCCGGCACTTGCCGTTCTCGGCATGGCGACACGGAACCATGATGGCAGAGCGCCTGCCTCCCTGAGGGAGCGAGGCTGCATGGCTCAATCTTAAAATCCAGGGGTCTTGAGCACATTTGCGCGGGTACGACAACGGCGTCAGCATGCTCCCTCCGAGTGCATAATAGAGTCCTGAGCCCAGTCCCAACTCAACATGAGTACGTCGACTCGACTCGACTAGACCCGGCGCGAAACACGTCATCGAGACAAGATGGCGCCCCACGATATGTCGACTATGTCGCCGCCATCGACCGAGGGCGAAACGCATGGCAGCACCGTGGCGGCCATGACAATGACCTTCATTCAGTCCACGGCAACCCCTCTCCTCTCGAGTTCGTGGCAGCCCAGAAACTCGGCCGAATATGCTGCGACATGCCTCTTCCTTATCGCCCTTGCCGCTTTGACGCGCGTGTTGGTGGCCATCCGACCCGTCCTTGACGCCGTGAGCTGGCGCCGACGTGCACCGTACCAGCGCCAAGAGGAGGGGAGCACGAATAGCACTGAGCTTCATACCCAAGGCGACACAAAAGACACGCTTCCACCTCGTGGGCGCCCTGCCGGAAGTAGACGGGCCGTTATGGTGGCGATCCGCGACCACTGGAACAATGCGGCTCTCTCATCGAGGTTGGCTCGAGCAGCCTACGATATGGTCATCGCTGGGCTGGGATACCTTGTGTACGTCATGTCTCTCTCCACTTTCTTGCCCTTGCATCCGCAATGTCCCCAACTGACATATTCTTCGTCTCTAGAATGCTTGCTGTCATGACCATGAACGTTGGATACTTCCTCTCGGTACTTGGCGGTGTCTTTCTCGGCACTTTCCTGCTCGCTGTTCCCGCCGCTGATGCTCACCGCGGTCCAGACGACTGTGGGTAACGATATACACACCTAGGTACCTAGTTGGAGGTTCTGCAAGCTGTTTTGGGGTGCAATACTGTAATGATATCCAATAATATATATTATCTTACTTGACGTCGGGTACAGTTACTCGACTTACTTCGCTCGGCATTTAAGTTCCCGCTGGCTTTAACCCCCCCGAATCTTGCTCTCAAATCCATGCAAACATGACAAAACTAGCTCTGCCGCGTGGGGGCAGGGCGGGGCAAAGGCCCAAGTACATGTCAGGTCCTCAAAGGTAGGGTGTACTTCTTGCCATGGCCCGTCAACCCTCCCCTCCCCCTCACCACTCAAGTCTTCAACTACCCAAGTCGTCTTGAAATATATACCCTGAGACCAGGCACAAACATGCCCATCATCGACGGAAAAAAGGTTGCTTGGTGAGTAGCACCCTGTTTACCCCCCATCACTCCTTGCTGTCTGTCCCCTTCCTGACACATGGATTTCAGCTGGCCCTGCATCCGTGGTCACAGGGTAGCTTCTTGCAACCATGTCGGCGAACGGCCCATGATGGCGGTACGGCGACCGGGACGCCCCCTCTCTTCTTGCCCCCACCTCCCTAGCGCGAGGTGTGATTGCAACCGACCCACGCCTAGAATTACCGGACAAGTGAACCTCCCGTCTTCTGGGGACTATTCGAGTTTAGGTTCTTCGGATGCGGCCCCAGCGGCTACATATGCAGCATCTGCATATCCCACAACCACCACTACCACGACGATACTTCCTAGTCAATCACCGAATCTATATGGTTCTCCTAGTGAGAGCCTTTTGTCCTCGCCCTCGCACCTCTCAGCCGGGAATGACACACTAGACCCCATCTTTCCGGAATTCACCACCTTTTCCTCCTCTCTTGGTGGTGGTAATGCCGACCATGCCCGTGACGACTTTAGCACCCGGACATGGACATTCGACCACCACCACAACCATCATCACCACCACTCCTTGCAAAGCAGCAGCAGCTATGTCATTCCTAGCCCTAGCCCATACGGCCATCCTGAACCCGAGTCCGAGTCTGGACACGCACACGCAACAACAAGTGGGTTATCACTTCTGTACCACCGCAGTCTAGACGAGTCAGACGAGCATCATTATTCGTACCCACGTGTTCATGGACATGGAGCAGCAGGAAATAGCAGTTCAGAATGGTGGGCATCTGCAACTGAACAGGAACACCCAACCTCAACCTACAGTCACCAAGATGACGACGACCAAAGTCACCATGGAGAGTCAGGGGGGCTATTTCACGCCAATGCTTTGTTCTTATCATCCTCTCCGGGATCACTACATGACCACGGACATGACCATGGTCATGGGGGAATGGAGACAGGGACGGACATGGATGACACTGTGGGAGAGGACTTTAGCAGAGAGGGTCCTGGAGGCTTTTTGAGATAAAGTGAGGTGAGGTGGGTGGAGGGATATGAAATTGCATACCTAGGTAGGTAGGTAGGTAGGTAGGTAGGTAGGTAGGTAGGTACCTACCTTGTGATATATATCTCATTCTCTTCTCACACAAAGTATAACTGTAGGTATCATATCATGATACAGGTACATAAGGTACCTAGGTAGGTAGGTAAATAGATAGTATCATCACCTTGCTGTTATAAATCCTCCAACCCGGCCGTGCGTTAACGGGTCGATCTCAAATTCATTGAGGTATGCATGCATATATGTAGACATATCCCACGCGAGTCTGATGGGATGGGGACTGGAGTCCGAGGGGCCGACAATCGAGAACCCCGTCCGAGACGGGAGATAGGAAACAGGAAATGCCCCAAAAAAAATGGTGGCATTGGCATGCAGTGTGGTCTAGAACCAAATACTTTCTCAGGGAGGGGGGGGCGGCTGCATGTGGTGCGTGTCAGAGGTGCAAGCCGCCATAGTAGCTGAACAGCTGAAACTCACTAGAACGAGAATAGAGCCTAGGCCAGGCCAGGCCAGTCGTGAGGGAATTATCTACCCATGTACCTTAGGTAGGCACGTTAAAAAGGTAGACACACCCACAGAGTAGAACTAGAGACATGTTGCAATGGCATTACAGAGGCAAAACAGACAACGCCCATGTCCAGTGCCCCCAAGAAGCCCTGCAAAAGGCACAGGGAGGAGGTGAGGGGATTCCAGCCATTCATGTTCCACATAGAAAGAGGCACAAAAGGTGATGGACGATTATTCTATGACTTCTATCAGTTGGATTTTGCCTGTCCTTGGGTGGGTGTTTGGTAGGGCCCCGACTCCTGAAGAAAGAAAGAAAAAAGAAAGAAAGAAAGAGACAGAGAGATGGACTGGCTAGACTCTGCATGATGATTCATCACAATCTCGAGACACAACGCAGTGTCACCATCACAATCAAGTAACCCCTCAGCTGTCTGCCCCTGTCCTCAACCCGGGCGACAAACTCCCCCGCACAAAAAGACACCGTCACGGAATAAATGACCTCCCACGTCGGAAGTTGAGCCAGTCTATTCTATTCTATTCTATTCTATTCTAGTGGTGGTTAAAAGACATATACCAGAATCCGCCGCACCAGTGGCAAGCCGCCGTTCAGCCGCAGACAGAACTTTTTGCACATGTTCCCGCTTTCCGATATCTCGATGACAACATTATCGAGACCCATGTTGTAATCGACAGCCTGACCTCTCTCTCTCTCAAATGTGGGTTGCTTCGGCTTTCCAACGAGGAAGACCGGAAAGATGCTGCCGTTTTAGCCGTGGTCCAGACCACTAAACCAATCACTAACAAAATGCCGTGCTACACACGCTCGGGTTTGAACACGCTGAAATGCGAGTAGTGACAGCAAAGGTCTGGAGCATTGTGTAACGCAACCCGGGTAGGCACTGCCGGAAGGAGAACAACAAGCAAATGGGTGGCTGCAGATATCGGAATCAAGAACAAGGAAGATCCCGTTTGCTTCAACCACTCCGGCCGCCAAACCTGGCTTAGCTTCCCAATCTCCTGGATACTGCGCATGAGAGCGTTGCAATGTCTTAGACATTTCCTCTCTGTCGGAAACGGGATAAATCCCGAGACACTCCGGTCGGTTGGTCAGCTTTGCCGATCTGGGTCAGGGCGTGTGCAAGGTGAACCAGATCCTCTATTCCCAGCCTGTCGGGTTTCGTGAGCGGCAAGAGATATCTCTCTCAATAAAGTAGGTATTGCTGTTTGTCAACTGGACGAATTAAATCAGAAGCTCTCAAATTAGCGGTTATGTCCTCCGTTCAGAGAGCTACTTCCGTCATTAATGCTTGCTCTCGACGGGAATCCGCATTGCCGACCGGGGTACTTCCAAGAAATTTGATTATCGTGGGGCGTTATGTGTAACCGTAGCAGCTTCTGCAGTCTTGCACACAGTCCCTGATCGGCACGGCGACTTCCGAATTCAGCAAAACCACCATATTTGTGGCTGATTTGTTCCGTCCGTGTTGACGACCCTCCCTCTCTGAACAGCCTTGCCGACAGAATGGCAGGCCGCCTTGATTCGACCTCCTTTTTCTTGCTTCTCGCCTGTAACTTCCCGAGAGCGTTGCTTCCATTGGTCGATGGTCCTTGTCTTCCGAAAGTCAATGACGACGAGGACGGAAATGGGCTAGACTGGTGGTGCGGCTGGAGGAGGAGGAGGAGGTCGACGGGGCCGAACGTTGTGAGAGTTGAGGTCGTTGGATTTTGCAAATTTGTCTATAAGAAGCTCGCCCCCCCCCGTCCGTCCGTTGAATCTTGGACTCTTCAGAGCATCGAGCATCCTCCAAAGCATCCAGCGCCCAACACACTCTCTCAGTAGCCTCCACAATAACCATCAATCACTCAACTTGACCACTCTCTGCAGCAGAGTTCTCAAGAACGCTCAATTCAAAATGCAGTTCAAGAACGTCCTCGCCGTCTTTGCCTCCGTCATGGCCACCTCTGCCGTTGCAGTCCCGGCCCCCGTTGACGCCGCGCCCAAGGTCGAGGCCCGCAGCGGCGAGTGTAACAGCAACCAGGTTCTCAGCTGCTGCCAGTCATTTGGTCTCCTAAGCTTGATCTGCACGACTACAACCGTTATCGGAGGTCTCAACCCCACTTGCAGTGACAATGGCAACATCCAGTGCTGCCCGAACACCTCTAACGTGAGCTTGCCGTTGGAGGTTATTCTTGAACAACATGACACTAACACTGGTATCGCAGAACTCTGTCTTTGTCATCTCGCTTTTCCAGTGTTCCAATATCCTCTAAGACGACTCACGCCGCCCCGCTGGAAACTCGGCGTCAATCGGTTGATCGTTGTGGATGAAGGCGAGGACGCGGTGCATTGCATCGTCAATCTCATGACTTTCTACTTAACCAGGCCTGGTTTGACATTCGGTACTTTTCAGACACACACTCCTTTGGCCATTGGGCTATTTATTAGTTAATTCGAATTGATATCTTTTGCCGGCAGTATTTTGTGCATCTTCTCTCCTTGCTCTTCATGCGATGTGCCGGATGATTAGAAGTCACTCATTTCGAACCTTTGAGGTTAGCTTATTTCGAAACATCTCTTTTATTCGATGAAGTCGGATGACAGAACTTGATCTGTGAAAAGGGGGTGGTGCGTGCTGAGAGGACTCCCAATAGAGTTCTCGGTGGTTGATTTGAGGATGGACCCCTGTCCGTCCCCCCACGTTCGTTTTAAAGCCCGCACAGGATTCGATGTAGTAAGGTGAGGGAGTGAAAGGGTACCGGAACCCGCCGAAGACCGCGCCGCTGATCGCATACAATTCTGGGTTGGCCGCCTGCAATAGTTGAACACTGTTAAAATTATTTCATCTTCAGTGTTGCGAGCACTGATAAGACGAAAAATCGTGCTGCCTTTTTAGTCCAGGTTAAGACCTTGGCTGGCTATTTGGCAGGGGCTGGTTATCTCTGCCTTCAGATAGTTATTCCATCCCGTTGAAGAAAGATCCTACATTGCGAAACAACTGGTGCCTTGTCTTCGTTCATGAGGGGTATATCAGCTGCCTGTTGTCCCTCAGGGCGGCCAGCCCTCTCAAGCTGGAGGCCAAATCTAACCTGCTCTACGATGAGTAACCGCTTCGCACCATGATCACGTCAACGTCACCCGATTTCATCCTTGATCTAGCTGTCTGTTCGTGGGTCTTATGGGGGTTGGCCCTGATTTCGGCCGTCAGTCGTTTCGTCTCACGGCGGCTACAAGTCGGCCCGTCTTTCTTCTTCAGGGCATTCGAGGCCGATGACTACCTGATGGTGCTGGTCGCCGTTGCACTAACCGGGGTTGCTGTCTCTTCCAACCAGGTGGCTATCAATGGTAGCAACTACGTCCCACACGGCGAAACAGACGAGTGGTCGGCTGAGCAGGTGGATCGGGCGGCGTGGGGAAGCAAGATGCTTGTCACTCTCGAGGAGTTCATGTTGGCAACTCTCTGGCTGGTCAAAGCGTGCCTCCTGATCCTGTACGCCAGGATGACGTGAGTATTTGAAGTGCGGATGTACATCGTCTCATCTGTTCATGCTGACTGTTTGTAGGGTCGGACTCCGTGAAGCCTTGGTAGTCAAAATCACGGCGGTGTACTGTGCCATTACTTTCGCGGCCATCCAGATCCTCTACCTCGCGGTATGGTGCCGGCCGGTTACCAACTATTGGGCTGTGCCCATCCCTGAAGGCAACGGTAAGTTTGGGTCCTGTCACTTCTCTTCACTGCTGACTCTGGGGGAAAAAAAGAACAGTGTAAAACATACCACAACCACCTTATCACCGTCACTGTGCTCCATGTGTCGTCGGACATGCTGATGCTCGCAATTCCGTTACCCGTCATCGCCCGAGCCCGTCTCCCACTCGGTCGAAAGCTTGTTCTCTGTGGCGTCTTCGGTCTCGGTGCCGTCGTCGTTCTTCTCGCGGTACTAAATCGCTACTACAACTTTATCATGCCCCACGACCTTGTCTTTCTGGCCTGGTACAACGGCGAGGCCGCCACTGCCGTTCTCATTGCCAACGTGCCCTTTTGTTGGGCGCTGCTGAGAAAGGTATTCGCTCTGGGACCTTGGAAGGATTCGAGTGTGGGAATCGGAAAAGGCACACATGCTGGCCCTCGGACGATTGGAGGTAGTGAGGGACGGGGAAGGAGGAGAATAGCTGATAGCGAGTGGGTTTCTCGAACTGATGGGGAAAGCGAGAGCACCGAGAGGATTGCCAATAATGATGGTGTTGGAGAGGTGGAGTTGGCGGACAGATGCCGCGAAAATTGACCGAATTGGAGAAAAGAACTTGGGGAGGCGGAATTTGGGAGCGACAGGTCTGTGAGGATGGGATAGAAGTTGGCTAGCGCCTTTCCAAATATATGCATGCACAGCACCAGACATGGTGGTTCCTTCCTTCCAGCAGTGTATTGCCCAAGACTTCGATGCACCCCTAACCCCCAGTCCAGACCCTAATCAGCGCTCCCCGAGACCAGGTTGACCCAGGAGATGTCATCAATGTCGTGACGTCAACCAAAAAAAACAAGACATTATACACTGACGAAGAAACCGTTTGTCCCTGGATATACCGTGAAGAAAAATCCCACATATCCCTCAAGTCATTCATCACGAGCCAACATTAAGATTGATAATCAGTACAAAGATATGATCACATCTCTCTCTCATAAATGTACACACACAATCCACCCCTGGCAAAATGACAAAAAAAAACATCAAGAATATCGCGCGACGCCCTCGAGTGCAAATTTCAGAACAAGAACTAGAGAACTAGACAAGACTAGAGATTAGACCCTCTACCACAAAGTGGGAAAAAAAAAAGATCAGAAAAAAGGAGTATCAAACTAGAGGGTATCTTGTCAATAAGCATGAACGGAACCAAAAATTTCCCCAACTCCCTTTTCTGTGCCCTTTTCTTTCCAGTCCTTGCAATTCCCTCAACTGGGCCTCAACTGGGTATCAAATCCTTTGTCCTTTTTCTTCCATCCCTTTGCCGCAATACGCTAACATGAACCAGACCTGAACCCATATACCTAGGGACCTAGGTTAGGTAGGTATGCACCGTCCATGTCATCGAAATCGTGTGTCGAATCTGAATCTGAATCGCAAAAAGACCTTGACGTACAGACTGACAGACAGACAGACCAAACTGTCCCTGTCTCTGTCCCGTATAGGTGTCTCTCTCCCTCTCCCTCTTCTCGATAACCTTTAATTTCCCCCCTTCCCAAAGTATCAAGTAAACTATTTCATTCATCCCGAATGATTGTTGTTTGGTTTGGTCTGTCGTGAATGACGAATCTGGTCAATCTGACTGACGACGAAATTACAGCGAATTAATGAATCAATGAATGAATGAGTGAGTGAGTGAGTGAGTGAGTGAGTGAATGGGTGACGATGACGGAAATGGACAGACTGTTTTTTTCCCAGGGGGTTAGACTTGAGACTCAACGGTGTCTCTCTTCCATGATATAGTCAAGCAGCCTTGCATAGTTAATAACATCCATAAGTTCACCGGCTGTATTCATGTTGGGCACATGAGCCCACTCATCGCCGTCGTTAGGACCATACACGCTGGCCCACTGAGCTTGAAACGTCCGAGTACGTTCAGACAATTGACTCATGTATGTCGTCTCAATGTCATGTCTGTATCCGGGCGGAAAGCGAGCCGTAGTAGTATTAGTAACCTCAGGGATCATCACCACGGCTTGTGTAGTTATGTGGCGGCTCTTCTCAGCTGTCGGATCGCTGCATGTGGTCGACCCACGATTCATGTTCCGGGTAGTCGTCGCCCGGCCCCGGCCACACTCTCCGCGAGTACCTGCCAGAACACTCATGTTGGAATTGTTACTGTGAGTGTTTGCATTGCTGTTGATGTTGTGAGCCGTTGCCGGTCCCGCCTGGTCAAGCACCTCCCCGGAGGCTTTACGAGCATACATGTGCACCTCATCTCTTGTGAGAGAAGGAGGAGGAGTTATAGCTGCAAAGGACGAGGCGAGATCGTTAGTATTTGTAGTGTCAACGGCAGCCATCATCTCTGGTCCGGTTTCAATGGTTGTTAACATCCAATTTTTGTGTAGGGTAGGTATCCAAAGAAGAAAAAGAAGAAGAGAGGGGACTGGAGGAAGAAAAAAAGTAGAACGATATATGCCCACTCTCTGAGTCACTCAACGCCCCCCCCCTTCGGTCAAAGTCAAATCGGCAAACAAATCTAAACCTTCATGGCCCTCATCTTGCCAACGCTACACCTAGGACACCTAGGGCTTTTTGAAAAAGAAAGCTAAATCTTTAAAGTTGACAGCAAAAATAGCAGAAACCTTCTCTTCTTTCCACCCACCTACCCACTAGACCCCACATAAGCTACTACAACTACATGTATGGCCTCGAACTAAGTAAGTAACATACGCTTGCACCCCTTGCTCATAGCGTTCGTTGGCCGACATGTCTGTCAATGGTTAACCATTGATGCCCTGGGGATGGGATGGATGGGCTTGGCCGGCCTGAGAAAGTCGGGCACTGGAATTATATGTTGTTCTGATTGAACCAAAGCTTGGGGGAAAAAAAATTAGCAGAGAGCTCGGTCGAAAAATAGGTAGGTAGGTATCTAAAAAGAAAAATTACTAGCAATTCGCTGCTAGTTATGTTAGGGTGCCGTAGGTGGTCATCGGAAAAAAACTAGGCCTAGTCGTCGGGACCCACAGGGTCGAAGCCGTGAACCTTCGCCAGTTCCCAGGTCTGGAAAAGCATGACGTTGTAGCCCACATTGCTCCCGACTGGTGACCTTGGACAGGGTAAGGTAGGTCCAGATGCAAGGCTGTACAGGGCTGAATAAACCTGTTTCTCCCTTCTGTCCCGATATATTATGAGCTGTTGACCCAGTAACCTCGTCCCGGGGTTCTTTCAGCCGCAGTTATACGGTAGGTACCTAGGTAGGTAGAATTAATTGCTGGAATTTTTCCTCAACGGTTTACTTCTCGCCAAACTACCTTGGCACTCGTACCGGGGCCAGATCAAATCCAGGGGGTTTTTACCCGGCCTTACCTAGGTGTGGAGAACTGTACGTGTACATTAAAGGAAGGAATAACTTATTTCTACAGTCACCACAGAGCTACCTTGACTAGGTACCTTGACTACCCTGACTACCCTGACTACCCTGACTACCCTGACTACCCTGACTACCTTGACTGCCCTGCCCCGATTGCTGCGTTGTGTGTGTGTGTGTGTGTGTGGCTGGCCTTATGCAGTTGAGTGCGTCAGTTGAGTACCTTCTACGAGAAGAACGAGACCATGAAGCGGACAGACTGCTACAAAGAGGCACCAGACATTTATGTCACTGGCTGTTCATCAAGGACATTAAAGGGCAGTTCATGAGTTGGCACACAACTTAGTCTACCCTCAATACCTACATGTAAGCTGGGCCATTGTTGAGGTTGGCAAGGGACATCTTCACAGCTTCTACAGCACCCACGAGGTTCAAGAGCCTTGCAAACTTGGAACTAAACTTGGAACCAATCCGGGACATTATATTATATGGGATTCCAAAAACGACCAAGGAAGAAGAGAACATCTACTATGGGATACGGGGAGTAGACACCGAGTAAGCAAACTCACATCTGAGGTGCATTTCCTCACATGTACGACTACACTGTCTATTATGGGGATAAGTACGATTTCATTCTGCACGGGTAACTTTATGATTTCTGACGGAAAAAAAAAACCCCTCCCGCCGAGTATGGCCTCCCTTAGAGGTAGGTACCCATGCGTGCTTGCGTGGGGTGGCCTAGGGTTTGGCCATATTCCAGTTTGTCAATGAATTTTGCCTTTGAGCTTCAAGTCGAATTGATCGAAAAGACATACATACCTAATGGAGCTCATTCTCCTGGGAAAAAGCACAAGATCAGGCACTGCAGCGTCTAGGTTACAGCCAATGCGGCGTGCGCACAGTTGTAAATCGCGAGGATGCGAAAAAGGGAATTCTCACCAACAGACATTGGCACATCCATTGGTGCACACGCCAGCCCAAGCCCATGGCGAAACAGCCCACAACCCAGCCGATATTTCTGCAAAAGTTCACACAGTGTCATAGTGCGCTAGAGCTTCAAAGAAACACCTTTACTCACGAGGTGCAATTATTTGACACGAAGCTTAAAAGAAAGAAAGACGCCTAAGCCAGGGGCGTGTGTTGTGCGGGAGCTCGCACGGCCATTATAGTGACAGACAACTTGACCTAATAACAGATCTCAGGGCATATGGTCTAGTGGTATGATTTCTGTTTTGCAATGCCTCAGTTGCATCGGCACTTACAGACGGTCCCGCGTTCGATCCGCGGTATGTCCAAGTTCTTTTTTAATTTTTTCAATGCTTGATTCAATCTGTTTCTGCATGTGTCAAGCCGGTCGCGTCTGATCCGCAATTGACCACTTTTCTCTTTTTTGTCAACTCAATTTGCAGGATTGTTTGTAGCCTGAAGACATCCGAATTCACAGCGCCTTTCCCGCGATCAAGGCCTGCAAACCCACTCAAGCACCTCACATCTCAACATTTAGCTTCCAAGTACGCAGATCACGTCGTGCGAATAGAGTCATGATATCGGTTCATTCTTTGCTACAATGCATTTATACAATAATATACCATATACGCAACAGAGTGCATCCCAATTGCGCCGCCAATGCCCTGTCCACCATGCCACCACCGCCGGTTCCAACGCCAAAAATGCAAAAGCCACTGTGCGCCGGTCGCACTTCCTATGTACAAGTTCGTCGTTTCTGCGTCAGCGTGAAGCACATTCGTGCAACCATTATTTTCCTTCCATGCCAATTCCGGCGGGCAAGCGCTTGCCGGATCTTTGCCGGCAACAAAAGCATGGCACTTAGAGGCACCAGTTGCCGAAATCCTGCCGGGAACTCGTCACCACCGGCAATATCCATCAAGATTCGGCCGGCAGCCACCCAACAGCCAATCCCCGAGCAGTTCCATGCCGGCTGATGGTTGCCGGAAGGGACAAACTGCCTGCCGCGTCCTGTACCAAAAAAAACCCTCAGTTGCCGGCGATTGCCTCCGGCAGCTTTTTTATCCGCCGGCAGGCAGATATCTGGGTATTGCTGTTCCAAACTCCATAAAATGCAAATGTTCCCAATGTTTGTGACCCGTCTCCCCACTCTCAGGAGCAGCCTTGTGGGTCCGATGCAAGTGCATGCTGATCTTCTGGACACACGTCGTGTGCAAACTCGGCAGCTTTGGCGGGCTTGATCGGCTCGGGCTCAATTGACCTGCGGCAGACAGGGCAAGTATTGTGCTGCTTCAGCCATGGCGTAACGCATTCGCCGTGAAAGAAGTGGCTGCAAGGAAGGACTGAAGCCTTGTCACCGACTGACATCTCATCAACACAGATGACGCAACGCGATTTGGTTTCGCCGCCAAGCATCTTTTCGTCAACTTCCTTAACCTCAAGCTTGTCAATAGCGGCTTGAGACGCGGGCGGCGCGCCACCTGGGCCGCTCTGCTCCCGAAGCTGACTGATAATGCGGTCGAGGGCCTCGTTTGAGAACACGGCATCACCCAAAGCGATGTTGGAAGGGTGCATCGCGCCAAGCAGCAGGTCAAGCCATGAGAACGGCAAAGATGGCGTTTGTCCAGCTGTGTGATGCGGGTTGCCGGCTGCATCCTGTTCCTGGCTTGGCGTCTCGGCGCCGGCTGGTGGGCTGTTGACACCTGTGGAAGGAGGTGCCGCTGGAGCAGGCGGCGATGGGTGTCTGAAGAATGGCGGAAAGAAGTTCATAGTAAAGTGGGTTACAATTGGAGGGCCCGCCGGGCCGGCAGTGTTCGGCGGAGGAACATGGGTCGGTTGTTGGATTCTGGTGACAAAGGTCACCATTGGTGGAGGAAGGACAAAGATGAAGTCTGGGCGATGGTCATGGCCACTTTGTGCACCAGCATTTCCAGCATCGTTGTTTGCAGGATTGGCAGTGTTGCCCGCCTGTTCGTCTGCTGCCGGTGCATCGCTCATTTCTTGATCCACATCGCCGGAAGTGGGCTGCGAATTGGCGGGGTGCGGCTCGGCAGGCGCTGATGCAGCAGCGGCAGGCACGGCGGCACCCACATGGCTGTGGAATTGGCATGGGTCATCTTCAGGAGATATCTGTTGCTCAGTCAGCTGTCGGTTCGTGATTCGACGATGAGGGAACTCGCGAACGATTTCTGTAGATGCGCTTCCACAGGTAGGGCAGTTGATAGCATCCGACTCTCCCTGCCACTGGTGGTGGCAGGCGTGGCAATACATTGCGTTGGCGGGCATCTCCGCTTACCTCTTTCTCAGTGATGAGTCAGCAGGTGTTTGATGTGCGGTGAAATGCTTTTTGCGGGTGTGAATATATATTCTCAAGCGGACTTTTGGAGTGCGATGGCAGATATTTGGGTGGTGAAAGAAGAGAATTATTTAGGATTCGGTCGTGGTGAGGATTTATAATGAGCTCTTGCCATCGCAGCAGGTTTCCCTGACGTCGAGAGAGATTCTGGAAGCTGCCATGAGCGGCTGACGGCTTCCTATCGGTACTGTGGGGCCAGTATGACCCAATCAGAACGCGTTTTCAGTCCAGCCCCCATGAGCGCCTCCGCGCTCCCGCACGAACAGCGACGCCAACTTAGAACGTGTAGCATTCAGATTCGCAGAGCAGCAATCGCAGAACTCAGGTGTTGACAGCAATTTCCTTCGATCTGGTGTACAGCATCAAGAGGATCCGCCGTCGTACCGATGTAGACAAGCGGATACATTGCGTGGCGAGTTCCACTTGTTGCACCGCGCCGGCCCCGCTCCTCGCCCCTGCCCCACCTTTCCCGGGATGGCGCCCGGAGCTTTGGGTTGCGTGGGGGCTCTCCGCCAGACCTTGAAGTCGGACAAGTGAGGGTATTTTTTGGGGGCGCTGGTCCATGTGACAATTTCACCAGGTTCTCCCAAAATCTAGGCAACCAGGCTACCAAAACGTCTCTTTGACAGCATCCATATACATCGGCTTTCCCGATAGAGACAAGACCGGAGTCGAACGAAGCAGTTGCGCGGCATCGATCAAGCGTTGCCAAACAAAATGCCGTGCGCCATGGCGGCCTCAGGGCGGGAAATGGCGGGGAGGGTGTGGATGACGACGCCCCTCCCCAACTCGGATTGGATCCGAGCTGTCGGGCGCGAAATCCAACCAATCACAGAGGGAGATTGTGACAGTCAATACCAGGCCATAAGACGGATACATAACCATCCGCCGCCTCTGGTGATGTTGTAGAATCGAACTACTGTTCACATTTCCAATTCTCCAGCCAAAAAAAAAAAAAAAAAAAAAA
>Ga0247765_1000696_pt1 | contig 23359 bp, 18 predicted proteins | sample UWRJL106311C6_FD_179949 | JGI IMG/M metagenome (GOLD analysis project Ga0247765, IMG submission 179949) | Plant litter microbial communities from Arlington Agricultural Research Station in Wisconsin, United States - UWRJ-L106-311C-6 | ecosystem: Environmental > Terrestrial > Plant litter >... | reverse complement strand
TTTTCATTCTCATCCATAGCGCTTTGCTTGCTCCGTCCTCTCTATGATTCTCCTCCGCCCATCTGGATTGCTAGTCTTTGGCGCCCGTCGCTTTCCTACCGACACTAATCCAATACGATCTTCATGCCTACCACCCTTGTCTGCCACAGCATAGCCCACACACTGACTACCAGCTATTTTCTTGCGCAGCTGCGCATCGTTATCCCAGCAAGTGGTTTCGCCTTGCAACTGTTCTCTCATCACCTCGGATAAATCCAAAATGGTCCTCATGTTTCCAGTGATGGGCCTCTTGCGTTTAACCAGCATGCTGCATTGTTTCGGCCACGTCCAGAGACTCACGCAAATCCAGACCCAGAAAGCCTCGAGGATGATGCCCACGGTGAGAATGAGATGGGAATACCCTCAAATTTATCTGTTACCGCCGGTGCAGGCTCGGCGGTCTTCTGTGGCAAAATCTTTGGAGAGAGGTATGTCTTTGTAACAGATACAATGCCCGACTCGGAAGCGAGGCCATTTAGAGCTAGATTCATGTGTTGTTGTTAGTGAACCTTTCCAACCGGCATGGGTTGCGGTGAGGATTTTACCATTCAAAGCTGCTGTTGTCCGGCTTGGGAAATGGTGCGGGAATATCGAACCTGGCCCCGTTGAACCATAGACTTGAGTTGTATCAATGGAATACTAGTACGAGGAAGAGAGAAATTTCGGTGAAAAGATGAGAGAGCCCATGTTTTCCACCTCCTGGAATCGATGCGATTAATATTACGCACCTCTCCTGTGTCAGCCATAGTCAGGAACTGCTGTTAGGATTCGGATTTACATAGGATCATCACAGGCCTCTCTTTTGCTAACTGTGGCTTATGCACAGTAGTTATAGATTCTTACTTTGTACTGATGTGTAGTTAGGTACTTAGCAGACCCAAGATATGTTACAGATGAGGAAACATCTGCAGCCAGGCCGGTATCCAATACACTCCGACGGGGAGCGACCGTATGCTAAGAAAAGACTCTATGATAATAAAAAATCGAGATGCAGCGTAGATAGGCAAAGCCAGAGCCAGAAATGCATACAAAGCAATACCAACAACCTTGCCAAATATCCCGTCCTGGACGCTAGGCCAACGGCTACATAACTTCTCGAGGCTGGCTGCAGAGAATATCCCAGCACCGCAGGCACAAAGAAGCCCTAACATGATAATGTAGCACGACGTTGCCCAGAGCTTTGATTCAATAGGGGTTGGAAACTCGTACCGCAAGGCTGTCAAGTGAACGCCACCGTATATCGCAGGAAGGAGCAAAACAAGAAGTAAGTTGACACGGCTGTGCATTGGGAAATCGATTAAGAACCCGAGCATAATGTCAAGAAGATCTACTTTCCAGTAGCGGTGGTCGTCGATATGCATGTGAGAAGTTGGATTGAATCCCTTTCGGTATCTCAGCCGGGGATACCTGTACCTAAACATATCGCGGATGTTCGGAGATTTCGAGCTGTATGGCCCCGGCTTGGTGACTGGCCCTTTGTCAACAAGGCGGAGAATTTCGACGACCCTTTTCGCGCGGGTTATATCTCCCGAACTTAGGGCGCATTTATCCTCGCGAGCGTGACGCCAATGGAGTCGGGCGAGCGACGGAGAACCGCCGTAGCCCCATCCGCAAGCAAGGGCCTGGCCGGTTCTGACGGTGACGCCAGATTCATTGTCGTCAAGCCACGCCACATGCACCGCCTGCCCGTTTGTGTCGAGTAATGGTACTAGTCCCCTGGAGTCGTCGTCGTTGCGAGAGGACATTCGCGAGGCGAAGAGTGCTATTCCGTCGCTCTGATTCTCGGCCGGGCGGGGCGGGTATAACACGGTTTCTTCGTTCTGCCGGGCGCAAAACTGCTCTTGGATCATCAAAGCAATCACTTCCTGGAATGCCTCAGTGTTGACAAGCTCAGGGCCAACAATGTCAAATGGCTTCTGTTGCGGCGAAGTTAGATGCCTCCGGCCGGGGGGCTGGAACCGTCAAGATAAGTGAAGGGCGGTAAGTAGGTACCTTAAACCAAAAGGCGTACATCCCGACGGCGCACATAACGTGGACGAGGGTGTGAATCTCTAAAAGGCAGATTGGGAGGCCCCAGGCTGCCCGAACGGCGCATTGCACTGCCATCCACCCCACCTGCATAACGACGAGGATCTTCTGCAAAACGTTGGCCTTGCTCTTGTCCCGGATCTCCTCCTCAGAAATGGTGACGAAATGGCCCAGCTCCGCGAGTTGGAGGATGCCATCCGTGGAGAGCGCGACCCTCTTCGGCACAGCGAGCCACGTTGCTACCGCCCTCTCACTGGGGTAAATGTCCTCGATGGACACTTGGAATCCGCCCATGACGACGAAGTAAGAAAACATGACCGAATACGTGCTCTTGGATGCAATGTTAGTACATCTTCCAGGCCAAGATCGCCAGCTTCCACAGGGGACTGGACGCCATCGTACCTCGTCTGGGTCGCCCTCCCTAGGCCCCCGCTTTCGGAGAAGAGTCCTCATCTCCTTTTGAAAGCTCCGGGCCTCGAAGAACTGGGTCGAAGCCACGTACAGCACCATCTCGGGCGCGAAGAGCGCAATGGCGACCCATTTGGCCTTGTTAACCAACATGGCCCACGCCCCGGTCTTGACGGGGATGTTGAGGTGGAGGGCCGTGTAGACGCAGGCGATGAGCGTCACGAGGCAGGACCACACGATGCTCAACGTTCCGCGAACCTCGGGCGACGCGACCCACGACGGCGCCGTGATGTGGTGTAACGCGGTGCGGTTGTCGAGGTTTGCAGCGATAACCGCCTGCACCTCGGCGGTGCTGTTGTCTTGGGCTGCTCCCGTGGAGGCCAGGAGCAGTGCCGTCGCGGTGGCGGCGACGAGATGCATCCTGTGGTTGACAGCCCGACATGCAGGCCGAGAACATGGTGCGGGGCCTGTCGAGGTTTATCGGCTGCCTGGGGCGGTGTTAAGTGGCGTTTGCGACTTCAGCTGAGGCTGTGTGGCTTAACTGCGCCAAGACTTGTGACGTCACAGGGCATCCATGGCGTGAGAGGGCCGTGGGCCGCCGACAGCACTCCCATACCGGCGCCAGGACCGAGACCCACTCTCGCGTGGTAACGGAGTTGGATCCTAGTTTCACGTATGCTCGCCTGCGCAGCCGGCCGTCCGACCTGTCGTCCAGCCAGAAGACTGAGCTGAACGTGGCATGGCGCCGAGCAAAGTCAACAGCCAGCTGCGTCTTCCCGATGCCCCCGAGCCCTAAAGGACGAATACCCACTGTCTTGGCCGGTGAGAGTGGGGCGGCCGAAGGAGGTATTGACCTAACTCGGCCGCGTCGGACGGTCTGGTGACGAATCTATTTTGATCTAGGGATGCCATGTAGGCTGAACGGAGTTCGGTAGGGGCCACCATCTGATTACACAGCGTCAGTGAATATGTTATTAGAACCCCGTTGGTGGCTAGGCGTACCGTTACGGTCCGCAGCCTCGGCAATCTTCTTTGTGCTGCGCAGACCTGGATCTTCTCGTAACCCGTCTTGTTCTTCCCCGTACCGTCGACCAAGTCTCTGAAGGTGGCCTCCTCGGTATTTGGGCCCCAAGTGTGTGACAGTATGGCATAGCTGGTATGTAGCGCCAGATTCTTCGTCAGCCTGAGCTCGCCTTCGCTGCATTCTAGGAGAGGCATGATTTAGCGGGGTTTTGCCATCAGACGAGGTCGGGCGGGGTCGAAAACGACGGTCGCCATCCGAGTTCGACGTCGATACCGGGAGGAATAGCGGGGTGCCGAAGAAATATGCCCCTGATGCCACGTGGAAGAGAACCATCGTGCCAGATGGCAAGCTAAGGGTGGAAGGCAATAGTGACGATACCTCAGGAGTACCAATGATCGCGGTACACAGCCACATAAGTCAGCAGCAGGTATTAAGAAACAGACTATACGCACTAATAAAGTTAACTAAAAATTAGGTAACAGAAACAAAAATAAAAATAAACCGTTGCGAAGCTTATCCGGTCAAAAAGACATGACAACTGTGAGATTCGAACTCACGCATCTTGCGATACCAGAATGCTACCTGATTAACTTCAGGCAAAGGAAAGAGTGTTTAAACCTTGAGTCTGGCGCCTTAGACCGCTCGGCCAAGTTGCCCCTTTGTTATTGATATTTTACCATGCCTCTAGTTCTCAATTATATACACACAAACAACCCCTTTAGCTTCTCCAACACCACCTTTTGATCTTCCGCGCTGGCTGTCGTCTTATCCCTCGCATCACCTACACTGACCGCCACATAACATGCCCCATTTTTATTCAGTATCACATCCGTCTCGGTTGGTAAACGCGTAGATCCACAATGCATGACATCCGGACCGGAAAACAAGCCCAAGTTTATCCTCGTCAGCACAAACTTGAACTGGTCCGCTCTCGTGCAGGCACCACCGCCCTCTTCAACTTTGGGAAAGTTGACGTTAAGCCACACGTTCGGCGGGAGGTACGGTTTCCCAGAGGCAACTAGGGCGTTGGTGAATTTTGTAGCTAGTTCCGCGTAGACTAAGCTCCGCGGCGGGATTGGCGCTGGGGTATCCCAAGGGAGGGTTCCTTCCGATGCTCCCGAGAAAGCTACGCCCGGAATTCCCGATTTCACTGCATGCACGGTCGCGCCGACAGTTCCGGAGAAATGCACGGCCAAGTACAGGTTGCTGCCGACGTTGGGACCCGCTACCGCGAGGTCAGGCTTGGCGCCATTCCAAGCTTGCGGACCAAAAAGGTCGATGCCATAACGCATCGAAGTGACAGGGAAGGAATTCACCCAGTTGAGTCGCGGGGAGGTGGCGTTGCGGCCGACGGGACCGCTGGAGGGCGCGCAGCTGTTGTATTGGCAAGCGCTGGATCGAGGGGAGGGTTCCACGTCGGTAGAGCCTGTACAAAAATCAGCCTTTCACTCTCTGGAGGTGTAAAGAAACATGGGGAATAGCCTGCGGGATTGATGATGATGATGATGATGATGATGATGACGATGATAGAATTGACTTGACTTACCCGTGCCGGATTTATTTTCAGCTGGCGCGGAAAGAACAACATCATGGCCCGCGGCGATTAAGCTGTCGTGAAAAGACCTCACGTAGAGTTCGGCCCAGCCATCGTCGTTGGACTGGACGATTCGTACTCCCTGCACGTGGGCGGCGAGCGGCAGTGCCGTTGCTGCGACGGCGACAAAGGTTTTGGTGCGCATCGCGATTGAAGTTCTTGGAGTCTGAGACCAAAACACAAAGTTGACAAAGATGAAACTCCTTAGTCGTCGTTAACCGGCAAGGTTAAGTATCGCGATTTCGTAAAAAATCTCATTACCGACAATGCCCAATCATTTGGGCATCACCAAGCCCGTGACGCGTGGATGAAACTTTTTGCTTTTTCGAGGTCATCCTGCCGTCTTTGATTCGTCAGGGGGGGTTGCTAGGGTCCGTATCCGTGTGGCCAATCATTGCCGTGCTTTGCCTTTCACGTGTCGGGTCATCGGGACCAAGGAGGGAGGGGGTGTTGCATTGTCGGAAACAGCCAGCCAAAGTTGAATGAGGCCTCAGTAGCATCAGAAAAGGGGTTCCCCGGCTTGGGCAGTATTGGGAGAACACGTGCATTCAGTGTTGGATACAGTTTGTGATGATTGAGTTGGTTGATGGGTAAAAGTCCTCGCTTGACCTTGCCGAGGCTGCTTGCGATACATTCAGCAGGGGGTCTAGCCACAAACCTGAGTCTCTGTCACTGTAGGCCCAACGCCAACATAAATCCCAGGGATGATGTATATTGACCTAACCTAGATATGCTGCGATAAAAGAACGAAGAAAACATCCACAAGTCGCCGAGTTTTATGTGTATGCGTGTCACCAGCCTCCTCTCAACCCCTCCCAACTCTCCCCCCAACTGCTAGCTACACTGTGTTGAGGTGGTTAGTTTAAGGGCAGCCGCTATAGCAAGAGCCTATCACGAACATAGTCAGCACATTACTCAAAAGCATCTGGCGTGAGAAATCATTGTTGGATGGACAGTGATAGATAGAAAGTGACATACTCTCAATGGCCCGGCAATAGGTATCATCGCCGTTGTTGGCGCGGCAGTCGCGATAGACGTTCTTGCAGGCATCGCGGCACGGGTCTTGGGCAACAGTGGCAGCGACCATGCTGAGGATGGTGGCGACAAAGATAGCGACCTTCATTTTGATGGTGATGAGTGGTTTTTGTTGGTGGTAGTAGTAGATGGTAGTTATGAGTTCTGGTTGTTAAGCAGTGTGAAGAACAGGAATCTCTAGAGGCGACCGAGACTCATTATATACATGTATATTCCATGTCAAGAGTCCACCTTGCTGCGTCGATGACGTCCAGCGGCCGCCGCCGAGAGTCCGAGGAAGTCTGTGCCTCTGTTGCGATGATCAGCCGCTTGGTTGAAACATGCACCAACAAGGACTTCACCGCGCCGCGAAGACCCCGTGGATGTCGGTGTGGCTTCCCTGCCTGATGTGCGTTTGCAGGTTTCCAGGTCTAATGGAAACTTGCGACATGGCAAGTTCAGTTGCATTCAGTGTTGTCAACATGGATGTTCATGTTGTGATCAATCCTGTACTCACTTGAGGCATCTCAGACATTTAACAAGTCTTCGAAATGAGCACTGCAAAACTCATTGCAGCTGTGTTCTCAGGTTTCCTAGCCCTTAGAAGAGACCGCCAAACACGGGATTGGTCCCATCCAGAACTCCAGTCTCACCCAGTCAACGCCAACTTCCCCATATCCCCGCCACCGGCTAGCCCGGGCCTTTCCAAGTGTCGGAATTGACTCCAAGAGGAAGCCAGGGTCTTTTCCTTCGGTCAATTTTCTAGAAGCCAGTTCGCCAAGCCCTGTTGGTGTCAACTGTCAAGTCAAGTGTGCCGTGCCGCTTGCCGTGTCCAAGTCCGGGGTGGATATTCATGGGTTCTGGTAGTAACCAACCCTGGTACATGAGCTCGGAAAGCCTAACAGGCAAGGTAATGCAATGCGACGCTAGTGTCATGGTTTTTATGGAGTACGAATTCCGAAAAGAAATTGGGATGGGCAAGCAGTGTGACACGCGGATGCGGCGATGCGGCGATGCGGCGGTGAACATGAACTTTGAGTTGTTATGCACTGCGTGATTCATGACACTCAGATCAATTCAGGTGTTTAGAGCATAGGGATATTGATGATTAACTTTTTTCTTTTTTTTAACACACCAGGTACAGCTAGGTTGAGAAGGGAGGTAGTTTCGTATTTCTTTCCCGTCGAGTCATGTGTTCCAAGAGTGGAGCGATAAGTGAGAAGAGTCAAATAACCTGTAGCTACCATTTAAAAGGGCTCTTACTACCCAGGTTACCCTACCTACTTGCCCTGCTAACAGACCCGGCGGACCCGGTGGCGGGTACAACCCAGATAGCCCGCGCGGTAAGGGGCTGCTGTGCCAGACGCTGTCGGCTGCTACCGAGCTTCGGATGTCTTTTTGACTCCGATCGGCCTACCTAGGTAGTCGCATATCCCATTCCCATGTCGTAGACCTGAGTTTTGGATCTAGGCATGGTACCCACGGAATGTCGCCGCACGGCGCAACTCGGCGAAGGCGGGCGATGATGACCCGAGCCAGAACAGGGGGGGAAACCCTGCGTTGTCCCGCGGAAACGAGGACGTCGGAGGCTTTGGTGGCGATTTTTTGTTGGTTGGTCATGCTGATTATCCGCCGACAGGGAGATGCAGCATTTCATCCAGTCAACTTTCTTGCAATTTGATAGACAACTTGAACTTGATATGTGATTATAGAATGAAAATCTAGTATGTAAAACACGGAATGCCCGGATGGTAACATAAAATTACTGAATATAATGCAAACACTTTTTCGTCTTCTCCCCACATAAGCACTCACAACCCCCAAACGTGAACTCCTTATCAACCCCCTTGCTGCTGCTCTGTTTTACAACTTCAAAGGTATTCTCCATCTCGGTCGGTGCATCCCCAAAGCTAATCTTGTTTGCAGTAGTCGCCACTTCCGCCTGGAAATACAACTGCGCTTGCGCCGTCCACCTTGTTATGGTCTCGCGACTTGCCAGGATACCTCCGGGAACAGAAGCCGTGTAGAACTCCGGGATGAAGTATCTTCGGAATTCGAATCGGCTTCCTCTGCTGAGGAGGCTGCGGTTGCGGTTATTAACTTGAATTCGTAACGTAAGATGTCTCGGCCGGGCCCCCGTGAGCGTGACAAAATCATCGTGAATTTCTCCCACCACAAGTATCAGCGGGGGCGCCGCAGACGCAAGCTGATGCCAGGAGGTATGTTCAAAGCGTGGCGGCTTCGTGGCCTGGCAGAATCCACCGCGCAGGACGTCTTCCATCAGCCAGTAGACCAGCGTCGCGTCCTCGGTGTAAACCCGTTTCGCCGTGTCCAGCAACTCGGATACCTTTTTTGTGGCCTGGCGGACGAGGTGGTCCCCGGTAAAGCGGGTTTTTCGCGATGACACAAAGACAGAGTTATACCAGGTTTGCATCCGCATAAGGGCTGTGGCGTGTGAAAAGGGAGGCAACTTGATATCTTCGGTGTCGCATCCCATTTCCCGCAGAAACTGCATACAGCACATCTCAATGACGTCGGCGCCATCCAGAGTGAGATGGATGTTTCGTTTTTCGTCGAATAACAGCACCACCGCGGCGGCGGCACGTTCCATGGCGATGATGGATTCCGAGTCGATCGAGTTGGCCACGGTAAAGTGTTGTTTCGCAAAGGATATGGCTCCGCCAAGCTGAGGCGCCACGGCCAGAGGCACGCTGAGTTGGGCGAGGGCTTGGATTTCCTTGACCTTGTATTTGACGAGCTTTTCCCGCCTAAACCGCGTCGTTACTGGCATGGTTTTCCATATCGGGCTGTTGGGGCTGTCTCTGCCCTTGGCCAACCAGCCCAGAGCACAGGGTGTTCTCGAGTCCAATCGAACGCCCTGTTCTGTTTCGGAAAGAGCAATGCGAATGTTGTTGGCATTGCAACCCTCGTCTGTTTGTTGACAAGGACAAGTTCCCGAGAAGGTGTGCCACAATAACCACCCGTCATCCCAGCCCTGGCATTGAAGAAAGTCTCCGCCGGCAGACTGGAAGGTACAGAAGCAGTTGGGGACTCGTTGCAGTGAATTATCGAATAAAGACCAGAGGGCCGCGGCGGTAAGTAGGAGGAAATCCTGGTTTTTGATACGACTCGACAATACCGGTTGCCCCGTGGTGAAATCTTGCTCTTTTGGTGGCTCTGGGTCTGCGTCGGGGAGGACAAGGACCCTACCCGAGACAATCTTCTTTCTCCAGCAGCCACGAAGAGTTGATACCGGAATAGAATCGAGGTCAAAAGATGAGAGCCCGAATGGCAAGGGTCCCGACACTGGAAATTCGGTTCCACCCAATACCGCCTCTAGCCATATCGACAGCATGGCAAAAACTCGATCTTCCAACCCAGATCGGGAAACCAGGAACCACTGGTCGTCCTGCTGTCGCAAGCCGATATCGGCAAAACACTTTTTGTAACGGTCCTCGGTCTTTCCTTTTGCCGCTTGTTTCGATTTCGTCCCAGGATCGAGCGTCTTCCAGGAGTTGCTGTTGTTGCTGCTAGTAGTTGACGAGTCGGTCGACTGGGTTGGTCCAACTCGATTTTTACCCAGCGCCCGGAATTTGAATCCAGCCGCTGCGTTTCTGCGCTCTGCAAGCTGGAGTTCGATCTGAGCATCCTCTTGACGGGCTTTGGCGGCATCTTGAGTCTCATCAACTCCCCTGTCATCATCAACATATTCGCCCATCATATCTCGGGTCCACTCAAACGTGCAACGCCCCCGACCGCCCGCTCTAAGTCCCTTCTCAATAGTACGGACCATAATCCAAAGCAGCTGGCAGTAGCTATCGTCCATGACCACGGTGGCGAGTTCTGCAATGGAAATCATGGCGGTGCATCCCGGTGAAAATTCAACAAGCGTTGCTTGGCCCAGGAGTTGCGCAGTCGGGAGATGTTGTGCAGCGGTAATTGTCCGGGCGTATACCCGAGTCCATCTCCAAAACTGGTCATCGGGCTGTATGAAGTCGTTGTTATCGTTAGTGTTATTATATCGACCTTCGAGCTTGTAATTATTTCCGTTTAGCTGGACGGGAGGCGTCGGACCTGTCATAGGCCATATCCAGGGAGGGAGCGTCGTGCCCCGGACGAGGACTCTAATCGAGATATTTTGCTCGGCCATTGGGCGGTTGCATGTGCGATTGATGTCAGCCCCAGGCACTAAGTAGGGAGTGACTGGCAGCGTGATTCAGATTCAGATGTGGGCCTCTGGGCTTCATAAATCAATGAATCAAGGGTTGCACATTTATTCCGCTCTTCCGAGAGTCAAGGCAGACGCAAAGGCAGACATGCAGTGCAGTCATCAGTCGACCGCGGCTGAGAGCTGGACGTGGCCGAGATGTTAGTAAGGATTTTACCTGCTGAAGATGTAGTGTGCTCTACAGCCCAGAAGAGAGTTTAATTGTTAATTAAAATTGAGAGATGATTGAAACTATTGTTTTAAAAACAATTTAAGGCTCTGCAGCCTCTGTAGCAGGATACTCAGGCGTTGTGCTCCACTGATGCATCAACAATCCGGGTACTCCGCTAACAACTTTACCAGGACAACAAATTGCCCGTAACTTGCACAGCCTGAGCAGCGCTTGCGTCACCTACCTATATAAGCCAGTTCTAGGTCCCGTGATCTTACCTTGATATTCCAGTGTCCCTGTTGGGGTTTGAGTTGGGTCGTATATTTTAGAGCATTTATTGTCGTCTCTACTATTGAGCATAGCAGGGTTACCACTGTATTCTGTCCAGGTCTAACCGATAAACGTGTAAAATACCGGAATCCCTGAACAAGGGAACTCTCCTGCCATGTTAGAGTATTTTTATTCTACCAATTGCAACCAGAGCAGTAAGTAGGTATGTAACTTCAAATCAAGCCAACGGGTTAGTAAACACTCGGCCTACCCCAATCTTTGCACGAGGTGTCTGTGCTTTGGCGTATGAGGCCCGAGTCCGGCGCCCATGACGCCCTCGTTGACACCTCTCCGGGAATCGCGGTCTACTTCGGCATGTGACCGGATATCAGCAAGCCAAATATCGCAAAAGAAAAATGCCATCCTGCCTAACTCCGGACTTTGGGATGGGGCAATTCTCAATGTCCATTTGGTGTAGCATGGGTTGAGGACGGCGTTGGAAAGTCGACGCCGAGATGAGCCAGCCCCAATTGGGCGAAGCGGCGCCGAGAAATGCAAACTATCACAGCGGCAACCGGTGTGATCCTCCATTCATCGGCCCAGCTCAAACCCTTGCAGACTCCAGGACAGTTTTTAACCAAACACGCGTCCCTGCAATTCTCGCTGAAAAATGATAACCTGGTAACTGTCCAAGAGCGCCCCACCAGATGAAAGACACGGTATTTGCCGCAGCGAGCGCTGCCAAGCAAGCCACCCGCCGATCAGCCCCGATCAAGGATTCCCGGAATTGCGTGGCTGATACTAGAGCTGACTGGGGAAATTTGCCCGGAGTGGGATATTCTGAGACACGCTGCAGGTCCCAGGGGGCCCAATAAGGAATTTGTCCTGACTCACGTCACGTTCAGCAGAGGCCTAGGTTGGAATGCGGCGTTTTGGAGAGTGCCGTGATCAACAACAAAAAAGCTTGATTTGACATGAGAATTCCGCCGAGAGACAACTTTGTTGTTGTGATTCTTCAAGTATTTCAGTGAGGCTTGTCTCTCTCTCTCTCTCGTTCTTTAGCTCTCTGGCACCAGACTTCACATCCCACCACTGTCATTCGTTCACCACAGATTGAAGTCAGCACGCTCACTTTTTTTTTTTTCCACCATGAAGTCGGCCATCGCGTCCATCATCCTCGCCGGCTCCGGCCTGGTTTCGGCACTTGCGCTGAGACCCAACTACGCGCTGCCGACGGATCTGCCGAGCATCCCGACCCACAAGTACCATTACAGCAAGCCGTCTTGTGCCAGTCGCACCACCTATTCTACAACCACGCCGACTCGCAGCTCCACGTCGAGCACCTCCAGTGTCAGCTCAAGCACAAGCACAAGCACCAGCACCAGTTCGACGTCTACTTCGAGTACTAGCTCGACCTCCACTTCAAGCACCAGCTCGACTTCGACAAGCTCAACTTCGACGAGCTCAACCTCGACCAGCTCAACTTCCACTACAAGCACCACTTCCAGCACTACGTCAAGCACTACTTCGAGCACCACTTCCAGCACGACCTCGACCACCTCGACCACCTCCACAGCCCCGCCCACGCGGACCTGCGAACTGGGCACCGCCTTTGGCTACCAAAACAGCGACGAGTCGACCACGCTCAACACGCAATCTGGCAACGGGTGCAACCGATGGGGCTGGTTTGAGACGCCGACACTCGCCGAACTACAAGCGGGGATTTCCGGAGTCCTCTATGTCGGCGCGGGGGGGAACAACATCAACAATGCCATAAACGTGGGAACCTGGACGGCCGTCGCCAGCCCGACGGGCGGTGTCGTCGTGACGTATAGTCTCACCGCGGGATATTTCATCGACGAAGCCCATATCGATTTGGCTTGCCTCCCCATCGACACGTGTGCCCCAGGACAGTACACGTTTAACTCTGGAGCGCTCCCGAATCTTGCCGTCTATGCCAACCCGACGCCGATTCAGTACCCCACGTGCAGTGGGGGCAGTCAGGCGTACTTGATCATTCACGGGTCCATTAATTTTGTTACGACCGCGACGACCTGCGCACCACCTGTTGCTACCTAGTCTCTGTAATGTATCTGTAATGTAGGTAGTGTTGGTGTTGGATGAGAGAGATAAGGGATGATGGACATGCAGCGATTTGATGGTTATGTTGGTGGATTTGGTAATATTTGATCACTTCATCGTAAATATCTTAATCTTAATACGGCAGTGCTTTGGCACTGTCATTTTCGATTCCATTTATGCGCGTCTCATCTGTAAACATGCCCGGTTTCCTGGGAGAGGGAATGCCGAGTGGAATGTGCACATGACTTCTGTTGTTGTTGTGTGCGACGAATCTGAGCACACGATATATCCTTTTTTGTACCTTGAGCAGGTGACTTTGCTCACCCTGGCTCAGGCTCGGCTCAGTCCCTGCTCAGGCTTTGCTCACCCTTAATTACCAGTTTTGGCAGGCTGCAGCGCAGTCTGCCAAATCACCTCAACTCTAGCCGAGGGGACCCAGAACTGGTCCCATTGTATTTTGGAACTACAACAGGCCATGGACGGCCAGTACGATAGATAAGACAATATTTATGACTATTCAGCCATTCTGTAGCTGGCGCTAATTTAGCAATTAGTGAGATACTACTTTTAACGACTTGAAACAGTTGCGGAGGAGCTTAAAATCTGGGGGGCGCCAGTAGATTCAGGCGCCTTCGGTATTCCTCATATCCTGTAATATTCGGCGCCTGGACGTTGACTATTTGGTTTTCTAGGGCGACAGCGGCATCGGCGGCCGCTCAATGCCTCCAAAAGTTCTACTTCGACCCTTCGCGAACGACGTATCTCGATGGCGCAATGCTTTACAATAACCCTGTTGAGATTACAGACCAAGAGATGTCAGAAATCCAGGGCTCCTGGAATCCAGTTTACAGTGCTGACTGAATACCTGGCAATGCCTTGACATTACCCGGGTGAATGGCTTACACTGCCTGGATAACAGTAAACCTTAGCCATAAGCCGAATCCTACAGACTAATCTATAAAGAATAGTCCCGGGCCAAAGCCAGAGAGACGGGGAGAACACACACAATACAATCAAGCAATTTTGCAACCTACAGAATCCCCAACATTCTAAACGTGCAGCGTTTTTGACATGAAGGTGTACAGACACGGGGAACACTTGGTCTGCTTGGGCACAGAGCCTCCTAGATCAACATGCGTCATGTTCATGACGTAGTCACCAACCAGATCATATTCGATGCTGATTGCGCCGGTGATATCAACTGTGGCGGTAAAGGTACCGACGTTAGTGCACTTGCTGATGTCGTTCTGGCCCGCGCCGACGTAAAGAATGCCGCGGACACCGGCGAGGAGATCAGCAAAGGTAGGCGTGAAGTATCATCCCCACCGGTTGCAGCCTTGGTCATTTATAATGTCGAGGGCGCACTCAACAACTTGGACGAACGTGGGCGATGCAAGCACCCGTGGTAACGGCTTGAGATGAGGCTCGAGACCGGCGCGGAGGCCGACACGGGGTGAGACGAGTGCAGCGGTCACCTTTGGCTGTAGCTCATCCCTAGCAGGTTCGGCAGGTTCGGCGGGAGTGTAGACGCAACAATGGCCGCTGCAAAAGCGACGAGCTTCATGTTGGGTTGGGGTGGAATAACGAGTGTAGTAAACCTCAGTCAACGAACCACGATGGTGTCCGCAGCACCCATCTCGTCGGAGTTACCAGAGCCGATACTGGCCTTGAAGGCACCTCGATGGCACATTAAAGCCGCCGAGACCAAAGAAATGCGAGACACGCTTGCGCAGTGTCGACCAAGCTGTATCTGTGTGGCCGGCAGCGGTGGACCAAAACTTGGCTGGACAAAGGGACGAGAAATGGGCCGGATTGTAAAGTCCTCTCAGACGGGGGTTCTAAAGTCACCATAAGCCGTTGTCAGGAGGTGTGTCCGGTTAGTCAGCCAAAGCCAGAGCGGCACGTTCACGCGCGACAGAGACTTCCTGGGGGTTCTTGACCAGAGATCCAGACTCCCCAGACACCTACACACTCAATTGAGCCAATTCGACCTATTAGGTGCTGTAATTTAACAGTAATGGAGCTAGATTTTCTAACAATAGTAGCGCAGATACTGAAAAATTCCATGGCCATAATTATGGCAATGGTTACGGATGAGACGGCGATGCTGTCATGGACCTCATAACACGCTTTGTGCCACGAAACTCAGCCCAAGATCCGCGAGGTCAACTTCGGCACTAGTGTCTTGGTCTTGGCGTCCGCTATTGCGTCGACAGTGGCTAATCTGGTCCTCTGTGTCACCATCATCGCGGCGCCTGTCATCATTATCCCCACCGTCGTCGTTGCTATCGCTGTTGTCATCCGCACCGTCGTCCTGTCCATGCAGCGAGTTGGGTATTCCGCGCTCCGAGTTCAGTATCCCCGCCACAACGGCTAACAAACCGGACAAGTTGAGCTTATCGAGCCAGATGAAGCTACTGCCCTCCGCCTTGTGATCACTTGCAGACCCGGCAAACCGCATGGATAGCCAGCACACAACGCTGCCGACAAAGACGCCCTTGAGAAACCACCGTGCCTTGCAAGCGTGGGTGACAAACCAGAGCAAGTACAGCACGGCGAGCGTGCCAAGGGCAGCTGAACAGCCAACGCGTAGGCGCATGTCAGCGGGCTGGGTCTTTTTCGAAAGGCTCTCCATGTCTAGCTGTAGGGATGCCATACCTGTGCCGAATGAGCCCATGGCGGAGCACCCGAGCAACAGCACCTTAGCTATGCGCCACGGATCTCCGGAAATTGTCGGGTTCGCAACTGATAGGGAGAACAAGGTGAAGGGGGCTAGTAAGTCGATGATTCGGAGGAACGCGATTGACGGGAGGATACCGAGAGGGCTGATAATGCTGGCTGTAGGCCTTTTGCAAGCACAATCGAAGTCTTGCCTGGAAAGAGAACCCTCAGCTTGCGAACCTTGGAGAGTTCTCGGAATTCCGCAGTTCATAATGAATGCCCATTCTTGGTAGCAGAGAGCGTCCCCTGTCTTGCTGTCGTACCGCAGCCACTTGTTGTCTCGTGCAATGCGGCATCCAAGGTACAGCACTCGAATCTTCCAGTTCTGGCAACTTCCCCTTATTAAACATGATTCCATGGGTTTTCACAAAGGCTTGCTATATCGCCCGTAGTCTGGATTGCTGATTGGAAATTATCAACAACACCCAAGGTCTGGAAGCCACGAATCCGGTTGACCGGGTCTCCGCGCTCGTCAACATCTACAACGATATTCACGGCATCAGACCCGGAGACGGCCGTGCTTTGAAGATTGAGTACAACTCACCACCGGAGAATATTTACCGCAACGTGGCCGAGTACATCATCACATCCTCGGGAGACTTGAATGTGTTGTTGTTCTGCTCGACCAGACAGCACAAGAAACTCTGCAGCTGGGTTCCCTACTTTTACAGCTTTGCCAACCGCATTGCCTACCAGTTTGGAGGGTTCTTCAACGCATGTGGGGGTGCAAAGGCGAGATTTGAGCTCAGCACTTTGGGCGGTGGCCGGCGAGCGCTCATCATGTACGGAGCAAAGCTTGGGCGCGTCACGGAGATGCATCCCCGACTTATACCTCAATCATTCCCGGGAAGAGCTCCCAATGACATTGAGTTTTGGGGGCCGAGATTCGATCAGTGGATGCGATCTCTCGCCAAGTTCGTCTTTTCTACGAGGCAGGAAAGCATGTATCCCGCCGGTGGGAGTATTTCTGACGCGGTCGCTTGGGTTCTTGCCTTGGGAACGACACCTGGGTATGGACCACAGGTAAAACGGGCTGTTGAACCCCGCGATGTAGTGGTCGTGGTGCTTGGGCTTGCGGTTCCGATGGTTCTTCGGCCGTCGACGGATGTCACTGGTAGCTGGCGGGTTGTTGGGCCTTGTTTCGTCAAGGGGTTGATGGATGGGGAGGGTGTGGAGGAATTCGTGCTTGTTTGATCTCAGGAAACGATCCATCGGACGTCGATATTTCGACAGCCGAATTTGGATGATCATCTGGCGGCGTCTGCTTCGCCATATCAAGACCGACCATTTCCTTTACACGGCCGATTTTCAAGTCACTGTTATTTGTGCAGGTGGTCTGATTGTCTGGGGTGCTGCAGCTTCGGCCAGTGAGGTTCGAGGAGGCGGGCGCTAGGCAGCAGTGGTGCTGCTTCCTGCATCGCAGCTGGCCCGAACTTTCCCGTCTGTCAGGAGACAGTTGGTTCTCCTCGTCACGATCACACTTTACGCTCAAAACTAGCAGCCCTCTCAGTCTTTTGCTCAAATCTTTTCCCGCATCGTTGGCCTGACTTTTGCGGAATCGAACATACTGATTCTTGAACTTGACACCTATCACTGACCATGGATCGAGTCGCAGCCGGTTCGGAGGAGCTCTTCAGGGCCCAAGACTTTGGGGACGCGCCGCTGATATACGAGATGCTTGAAGTCTTGCCGGCTCCTACAGGTAGACCGGAGGTCGCCCACACGCTTCGGATGTCTTCAATCGATCTCCACCAAGGGGCTCAAGCTTTCCCGGCTATCCACAAGCAAAACGCAACCCAACCCCCTTTAACACTGGTCAAAGTCGAGTTTGATCAGAAAGTCGTGTCCAGATTTCACACCACGGCAGATGATTTCATCAACTTGTCCCGTGCGTTCCATATCCACCCATACGCGCTGTATTTGATCTCCATGGACGTCGTGAGTTTTCAACAGATCCAACAGTCGAGCACCCGGGCCACAGATGAAGACCACACCTGTCGCCCAACCTACTTTGTGAACTACGAGGCGTTGAAGATTGTCTGGTCGTACCACCCAGAAACCAAAAGCTCTGCAGGCATCATTCTTCCAAGGGCTTCCCAAACCGGAGAAGCGGCCTACAGCCAGTTCTGTACAAAGCTGAGAGCCTTTTGCTCCGAAGACATGATGACGCAACACCCACTCTTCCCGCTTTTCATTGCGATATCTGCAGCAACCGAGTTCTTCGACCAGCGAGTTGTGTCCCAAGAGCGGTCGATCAGCAAAACCGAGGAGCGGCTGCCCTTCAGCCCTTGGAGTCTTGATACACCTCTCAATATCATGGATGCCAGAGACGTGCAGAAGATAACATGGTACTCACGGAAGATGGCAGCCGCGGTATTTGAGGCGGAAGATGTCCTGCGACACATCAATATGGTTACCAAGATGCGCGATGCATTCGAACAGGTGGACGCGCTTGCCCCGGGGCATCAGTCCATAATGGATTGTCTCGATTTGATGCTTGCGCATTTATCCTATTCCAAAAGTTATGCCGCATTTCTACGTGAAAGAGCGAAGAATTTACTTGGGGTGGTAAATGAGCTTCCCGAGATGGAGACATGCAAGTGCTAACACAATCTACAGATCTTCAGCCTGATCACGAGGGGCGATACGCTGGCTACGATCGAACTCGCCCGAGCAACCAAGGCGGACGGCTTCTCCATGAAGGTTATTGCTATCATGACGATGGCTTTCCTTCCAGGTACTGCAATTGCGACCCTGCTGTCCCTTCCGCTGCTGAATTGGGATGCCTCACCTGTGGTTTCCCAGTCATTTTGGATCTTCTGGGCTATCTCCATCCCGGTCACTCTGGCAATTTTCTTCATCTGGTGGGCATCGATATATGGATGGTCGAATATGCTCAAGCGACTGAGAGACAGCCGGCTTTCAGAGCCCCAAGTCGACGACATGGAGTTGATGTCTGATTGGGGTGACGAGAGAGCTTCCTATACCCGAAGAAGCAGGTGTGAGGAGGTCTAAAACGGGTAAGTACGGCTTTTTGGCCCTCTTTGTGAGATGGGAAACTTACCAGAGGCTCTTGGCAGCTGAAAGTGTGCGTAATGCATTACAGCGTGGATATTAACTTGGGGTGATAATGTGGAGACCCCCTTTTATTTGCAATTAGAATGGCCAGTTCCCACTGGCCGGTCTCCGTACAAAAGGGCCCGCTCGTGCGGCTTCTTTGCCTTGCTTTCGAACAACCAACCATTTTCTCCACGAAAACCAGGCCTACGGCCACGGCGATACCATCATCGCTCCTCTGATCGAGAATTGGAACGTGAACTCGTGAAACTCGTGAACCTTTTCTTTGTGTCGCCGGTCGTCCGGATGACCCGGCCGACGTACCTTTCCTTTGATCCTGTGTAGGGTGGTGTGTGTTTGTGTGTGTTGTGAGGTGCTACACTTGCACCTATTCAATATGAAGGGCGCACTTTTCGTTTTTCTTGTTGGCATGGCCGTTTGCATTGCTTGTGAAGACGGCTTCCTGCCTCGACCACGCTAGTGACTGATTAGCTCCTCGATAGGAGATTATATTGACCGAGAGTTGCTGTTGATAACGGTGTGGCACTCGGACACATTGTGTGACGGCGTGTTTGCAGCGTTTACTGGTATGATGATTCAAGGACCTGACTGAACTGACCGAAACAACCTGGTTGTCTGCGACGAATCTGGGCACATAAAATTTCCTTTTTCGTTCGCAATCCTAAGCTGGGGTGAGCTGTGGCTAGTTTGTCCTAAGCTTCCCCTAGTTCTTCCCTAAAAGTTAGGGTAATTCCATACACCGCCACCACACAGCGTCAGGAGGCCCCTTTTTAAGTACCCCTCGGCTAAAGCTTCCTCTCGATAGAAAGCATATAACCCGTAATCTACAAGGTTAGCATATACTAATATATGTTGGGGGATAGCATATGCCATCCTAGTCTCATCCCCAGGATATAATGCAGTATTCTAAAACAAAAATTGGGATGGTATTTAAGTATAACAGTGTATTAGGTAGGCTAGTACATAATAAACTAGCACCTAGAATATACCAATACATATTGTACTAGCCTAGAGTGTACTGGTACGTTTAATGCTAGTATACCCATTAAGATAACAAACTATAAAACAATACATGTAACGCGGAGCGTTGGTTGACGAGGGTGGGCACTGCAAGAAGCAGAACGATAGTTGGGGGTGTGGGATGTGATCAATTGAAGCCTATCCTTCTGGTCTGGCGATAGCCAGACCATTTCTCTTCCTTCGATCGAAGGTAGAGGGGGTAACTCAACTTGGTGCTTCGCACCCACGGCGATTAATCGATGATTTCCCTTCCCACGTTGACTTACATTGCCGTACCGTGACTGTGTTTGCAAGTGAGTACGCCTTAGGTATGTAGAACCCGGCCCTTTTAGTCTATTTGGTCACCGTCGCTCCCGTCGTTATCGTGTAAGTGCTGCTTGCAGCCATCGTCGGTGTAAAGCCCCTTGTTGGAACAGGAGGCTGTTGTTTACTTTGTTCTTTGTTGGGTATACTGTGTGTTTTTGTGTGTGTTTCCTTCGGTGCACAACTGCACCAATTCTCCAAGGCTGAGTAGCGGCTGCGTTTAGGATCACCCTAAAAAGAATCAGGAGAAGCTCAGGACAAATCAGTCACAACTCACCCCAGCTCACCCTAGCTCAGAATGACGGACAAAAAAGGAAATTTCGTGTACCCAGATTCGTCGCAGACAACCAGGCTGTTGTTTTACCTTAAAGTTACCCTCACCAACCCCAGTCACCCCCACCACCCCTCGCCACCCTTACTCAGGCGCTACTCAAGAAATGATCGGAGAAATCGCCAAATATGGTTTAGACGAGTAAGTAGTATATAATCTACAGTTCAACGGCAACTTTTTCGCGAGCTCCCAGTTTTGGGGATATAGATGGCCCAAAAGTACCTACCTAAAGAACCCCCCCTAACCCCTTTTCGCTCCTCTTCCCTTTTCTCCTAAAGTCATATAAAACCCAGTTTTACGTCCCCTCTTAGGTCCCCATTTCCCGTCTTTTTTATTCACAAAAATGGGGTAAATCTCACCCCTCAAGCTTAAAAACATTTCCCTAAGGGGATTACTTTACTTCTATTCATTCGGTTAGCTCATGAGTTGCTCAAGGTCACGCACGAACATGGAAGTTTCTGAGGGCAACTTTTGGTGTAAAAACATGGGTCTGTTGAGCAGGACCAGTATGGCTTGGCTTGCATGTGAAGGGGAGGTTTTATTTGTCTGTAGGTAGGAGGTATCTAAATATTATGGAAATGTTAAATGTTTATAAATTGAGAGAGTTGGTCGCCCATATTCAACTTTTGATCTCCAAAGAAACATTCCCCTCACGTAAACTCCGCACGAGGAGGAGGGTAGGTAGTACTCGGTACCTACATATCAGCATGGATTGGCCACGGGTGGGAAGCCTGAGAGGGATCTCGCACAGGCGGGGGTGGGGGGCACAGCTTTCCAAGATAAAACCTCCCCCACTCCCTCTCATCAAACCCTGTTTCCCATGCTTCACCCGACACTAGTCGACGCCCCCCCCCAAAATGGACAGCAACGACACAAGGACATTCTCCCTCTTTCCCCTCTTCCCCGTCGAAATCCGCCTCCTCATCTGGTCCTCCTGCCTCCCCCGCCGCGTCGTCGAAATCGATAACCCCGCTCACTTTTCCGAATGGGACCCGCCGCGGACGTGCACGCTCTCCACGACGACAAGGACGAATTCACGCCCGCCGGTTATCTCGCGCGTTTGTCGCGAGGCGAGGGAGGTCGCGTCGAGGGCGGGGGGTTGGACGTGGAAAATGATTCAAGTGACAGGTGTCGGTGGATTTGATGCCGAGGAGGGGGAGGGGGACTCGCCGCCGCCGTATTATTACCAGTTTAGTAAATATCGCGGGGACGAGACTTGGATCCAGCCGGGGCGCGACGAGGTTGTGCATTTGCATTGGACGCCGGCGACGCATGTGGATGATTTCGCCGAGAGTTGGACCGAGATGGAAAAGAGGGATCGGGCGGTGGAGCTGCTCTGGTGGCTGAGGCGGAGGATGAGGATCGAAAGAGTGTCGATTGTCGCCGACGTGGTCTGTCCGTTTAGGGGGGATTGGGTCCGGCTTGGGAACGTGGCGATTCAGGATACGGAGGCGGTGGTGGCGTTGGGGAGGGAGGTGCCGGTGGGTGGGGGGGAGTATGAGGTTGTGTTGGAGATGGTCACGGTGCATGTTAGGTTGGATGCTGCGGTGAAGTCGGGGCTGTTTGGAGTGGCGGGGGATGAGAGGGTGAAGCTGGTGGGTGTGGATGATTGGGACACGATCGAGAGGTTTGCGGCCTTGTGGAGGGAGTACGGGTCGGGGTTGGATGAGGAGGCGGGGAAGTTGTTTGAGGAGATGAGGGACAGGGAGGCGTTCACGATGAGGGTGGAGAAGTGGAGGAGAGATGTCATTAAGCCGTGGATTTGGCATCAGTGGCGGGCGTGTAGGTGGAAGGAGGATTTGCCTGTTGATCGGGTTTGGAAGGGGAGGAATAGGTGGCTGGTTGATGCGCCGGGACCAGCTGTGACGGATGCGGGGTTGCCGACTTGGGATCCGAACGGAGAGCGGCGGTGGGGAATTGATATCGAGGTGCGGGAGCCAAACGAGGATGATCTCTGGGTGAAGGAGGAGTTGGAGAATATGCCGAGGTTTGTGCCAAAGATCATGTTCCGGCTTTGCGGCGGGGAATGCTATCTCCCTGAGCCGGAGCGGCCGAGACTGCGGTGGAGGTTACCGTCACCCCCGGGAAGGGGAAGAGGACGGGGCGGTGCTCGCAGGAGGTCGCCTCCTTGGCCGCAGGGTTGGCCGCCTAGACATGTCCGCAATTGATACACCAGTCAAGTCACCCGCTCCTGAGACGCAGCACATGTCCACAACCACCCATTTCCGTTCCCTGGACTCTCCATCCAGATTTGCCTGCAGCGTAGTGACAGAGCCGATCTCTCCCACTCAAGATATCCACCTTCTGTGCCGTGGTGGTGTTTTCGGAATGCTTACGAAGTCAGCTCTTCGTTCCCGACGCCTACATAAAAGGGCTATTCCGACCCCGACCTGGCACATGCACGATTCTTCCATAGTATAGTATAGTAGGTAGTCAGTATGTGAGCTTGTTACCTTTCAGCGACTTCGCTCGAGACCCGGGTTCAATTCCCGGCGGAAGAGGACACCACCTTTTTGTCAGTTTCCTTTTTGCATTTTCCTTCCTGGACATAGCAGCAATCTCCATCATCGAGACAAGCGCCACTTTCCCTACCATAAAGTCAGGAAATTCCCGCCAGAGCATCAGTCTTGGAATATTTGATCCTCTTCTCTTCCCGTTGTCGCTGTGCTTCCGGTAGCCTAAAGCCCATGTTTGCCTTCAACTTGGCATTGGCCACCTCCACCCACGCGTGGCTGACACCGCCTACGAACTGTGTGAGGAGAAGGTTAATTAGCTCTGCATTCAATGTCCAACAAAATCCCAGAACAGAGATTTTTAGTGCCCTGTGAGGCGGCGCTTACCCCGATATGCATAGTCATGCATTACAGTCTTCTCATTGGAGTGCTGCATCTACCACAGCGCGAGAACAATGTAAGCATTCTTAAATACCTGGCCCTCTTTCCTTTCGACCCTCCAGACAGGTTGTGAGAGCTTAGCCTTGTAGGCAGCAAGATGGTTAACCCCTGACACTTTGCCGATGCGAAAATACCTCGCAAGTACTTCAAGTTGAATCCGAGGATGCCAGTGGA
>Ga0247765_1000695_pt1 | contig 23407 bp, 20 predicted proteins | sample UWRJL106311C6_FD_179949 | JGI IMG/M metagenome (GOLD analysis project Ga0247765, IMG submission 179949) | Plant litter microbial communities from Arlington Agricultural Research Station in Wisconsin, United States - UWRJ-L106-311C-6 | ecosystem: Environmental > Terrestrial > Plant litter >... | reverse complement strand
AACAGACGCATCAATGAGAGCCAAGAAGGAGACCGCGTAACACACGCATCTCGGTGGTGTGGATGTTTCACCTCATTGGCTGGGACAAGCGAATAAAAGACGGAAAAGCGGCCCAAGCAACTCAGTGACGAGTGACAGAAAATTCGGGGACCGGCTGAAATTGTAGTTAGTGGGGTTGTTGTTTGTTGGTTAAAAAGCTTTTCGGATGTGCCGTTTGTGGCGCAGCAGCAGCTAGCACGGGCGAGAAGTTGCGCTGAAGATCAAAATCTCGATTTTTGGTTGCGTCGGGGCAGTGGATCAAAATGGATCGCAGCTTGCGAGGATGCAAGGGGATAAACCGCGGGTGATTGATTGACTTTACAGATGAGGTCATCCTTTGTCCCGCCACAAAATCTTTGTCGGGTCGGAGTTGAGGACAGGAACGAGATGGTAAAAGGGAAAAAAAAAACAGATTCTCGGAAATGTTACTTCGCACATAATAGGGTTTCCCGACTCATGAACTAGGGAAGGTTGTCATCAATCAGTTCGACAAAAACCAACACCTCACCTCACTCGATTGAGTCTGAGGAGGGAGGGAGGCAGGAGGAGGCAGGGGGAGGGTGCTGTCTGTCACTGCTGTGGTTGCGTTACGCCCCACAGTGCCTCGTGCCTGCGGCGCGGCGCGGCGTAGTCCTTCTAGAAAAATTCATCTGATTTCCACGCATGCATACGTGCACTTACTACCTACCTTACATCCGAGATGGGACTGCTGACGGACGACAATCAAATCCATGTCGGTCCCCTTCATGACAACGTTTTCCTTCATGTTCCTTACCTAGGTAGCTGACTGGCAGATAGGTAGGTAGTTAGTTAGAGGATAGATAGATAGATGCAAGGGGGGGGGACTGGACGAACGAACCAAGATTGAAGGATGTCTTTGCAGCAGCTGAGCACGTTTGGTGTTAACACACCCAGAACAGAACAAAGCGGAAAGCCAACACTTGATCAATGCGGCGGCGGCATTTATGTCAACCACAACAACAAGCGCGCTTCGTAACAAAGCATGAACTTATTAACGCGGGGTTGAAGGATTGCCATGCCAGCCAGCCCAGTGGCAATTCGTTCCTGAAGCGCAACACCAAATTTGCACAAGAACCACAACAAAACTCCAAGTTCTTATTCCCCCCATTTGCTGGAAAAAAAGAAAAAAAAAAAAGAGAATAGTCCCAGTTCATGCAAAGAAGAAGCGCCGCCCCGCAGGGAAGAAACACGGAGGAGCGTTCAGCCAAACTAGTGTAAACCCAACAAGGCCAAGTTTGAGCATTATTCTGGTCAGTGGTCACAGCGGGACCAGCGATCAATCATCGAGTGATTGTGAAATCGTCAAGACAGGGCCACGAGTTTCGGCAGTTCCTAAGGGAGCCACATCCCTGAAGTCTTGGCTGGGACCGAGCCAGAGGAAGTTGGGAACCAAGCACCACGCCGCTGGAACTCGCGGACACCAAATCCCCGACTTCCAGCAGTGGAAAAGTTATCTACGTACCGAGAAGGCGCCGATGGTGGGATCGCTCGTCTCTTAATTAGCTCTGTGACAGCTTTGCTGCCTACAATGCCATTCTGCTAGCGTCCACGCTACGCAGAACACGACTTACTATGCACTCAAGACGAAATTGTACGGTAACATTTCCCCTGGCCCAATGGCAGCCCAATCTCGAATGCCGCATCAAATCCCGGCTCTGAGGTCGCAACTCTGGGTAGGCGACTCTCGCTAATTGGAACGGGACACCACTTGAAGGTGTGCGCGCGAAATCCAAGAGGGTGGTGCAATTCACCCAGTGTGAGCCTTGGCCCCGGGGGATCTCTCCCGCCGGCATAACGGATATACGTGGAGCGTAGGATTGCGGCGTAGATTCACAGATTCATGCGATGAGCGGGGCTCCGACCAGGGGGGAATACGCAGTCGAAGACTTCGCTTGTTAGTGTACCGCTTCCCGTGCTGTCGACGCTGGCCAGTGCAACCTCGAGTGACCAGTCAAAAGGGAAAAACGCGCCAGCCCTGCAGTACCTTTGTGTCCCCATCTCACATCTGCCCTGCCATATGGCCGAGCCGTGATCGCAAACTACCGACGATGTTGGGGAGGACTTCGTGAAAATGGGCCGTCGCAGCATCAGCCTCTCAAGGAGGACCACGACGACGACATCTCAGACCCTGAATTACAAGCCGGTGTCGCTGCGCTGGCCGTTCTTGTCGCTCTTTGTACTTTATCTCTGCGGTCTCATCGCTGTTCTCGAGTTCGCTAGCCGAACCTTTCCTCATGCTGCCGACCGTGAAATACCCCAGGATCCCAGCCAGGACGCTCCCATCCTCGTCTCAGCGCCACTTATCAACGTCAGGACACCGACACCAACACCGACGCCAACCCCACCACCGACACCGCCATCGCCTCTAAAGCTGAGAAAAGTGTACCGAACCTTTAGATATAAGCGATCCACAAACGCAACCACAACCGACGACGAGATTGTTATGACCCATGAAGGCGTCGAGTTCAATGGTCGACATGGCTTCCCGCCGCCACTTGTTGCCTCGCAAAACGAGACCACCGTGGCTAACGGGACGTACGCGCGCAGGGGATGGAAACTCCGTCCGCGAGTGCAGGACAAGGACTTCTACGCCAAGTTCTCGGGCCCGAGAAACAAGGTCCACTTCATGATCGGAGGGCCGGATCCCGACACTAACACTGGCAGCGGCCAGCTCATTTACTTCGCTGAGGATGAGACTAGCGCGGACTGCGTAGCCACATGCGATGGGCCCGCCCTCATCTACCACGAGCAGAGGTGTTTCGATCACTGGGTGGAAATGTCCATTGAAGAAGTCCAATGGCAGAATCGCTATCCTAATGCCAACTGGATCAAGCGAGAGCAGGAGTATGGCGGGCATCGATGCGCGGACCCCAATGGAGCCCGCGTCGTCCCCCAAGTCAGCGTGCTGCGCGACGATCTTGGGAATGCCATCGAGACCCAGACGCATTTCTCCATCTCCCAGTTCATTCCAGTCACCACCGCCGTGTTGCGAGACGACAAAGGAGCCGCAACCAAGACTATTACTGGGGGGCTCGGACAGGTTACTGAACAGATTATCACGGTCCACGATCCCGTGCGTGGAGTTGATGTCGTATCCACGCTCCCGCCTGGAGTCATTGCAGTGACACAGCGGGATGCCAACGGTGTCCCAACCCGAACCGCAATCTCTGATCTTCGACCTGGTCTCACCACTTTGACTCTTCGAGACACACGCGGTGTCGCTACCGCGACCGTGACTGTCAACACGGCCTCGACACAGCGGGCGGTCACCCTGCGGGACGAGAAAGGGGCACCGACCGCCACAATTATCACCAGATTAGCCCCTGGAGAGAGCAGCCTCACCCTGACTGATTCCAGTGGGAGACCAACAGCCACTGTCCCTGTCGATTCGATCCGCCCTAACCGCGCACCGCCCAAGGACAGCAGCATTACCCACCACATCGTGACCCAACCGGAATACTGGGCTGCGACATTCCTCCCTGTGCTGCTAACTACCCTGATCTCTATCCTCGCTCAGGTCGTTAGCTCCGACATCCGAGCCATGGTACCATTCCACGCGCTGACCCAGCCTGGCGGAGTGACAGCCTCGTACAGTCTGTTGTTGCCCACGGGCGTCATCAACGACTACCTAACCAGCTACAGGCTGTTAGTTCATTTGCGAGAGCCACTGCCGATTCTAGCAGACTTCTTGGTGCTCCTGGCCTCTGTTATCACTGCCTTGTCCACCGAGTCCGTTGGTATCAAGTTGTACGGGAGCTGCGCCGAGAGTTCTTTTCTAGGATGTTTCATGGGTCTCGCCGTGTTTACGGCGCCGTCCATTGCCATGAAGGCTCTGCTATGTACGGCACTTGTCGTGCTTGTCATCGTGTGCGTGCTTCTGTCGCGGTGGGAGACGGGAGTAGCGGCTCCGCCGCACAGCATTGCCGCTGCGGCGTCGCTGGCGCAGAGCCCCTCGCTGCGGAAGTTGTTTGTTAAGATGGAGGTAGATGAGGGGACAGATGGCTACGTGCGGCAGCGGTGGCTCTCGTCGCAATTGGAAGGACGGCTTTTCTCCTTTTCGCGCTTTCGCAGCCCCCACAGGAAGCAGGACGAGTATGGTGTGACAACAGTGGAGACGAACGAGATGCCAATCAAGCGGATCAAGCCACAGGGGTCGTTCAAGTCGATTGTGCAAACCCGAACGGCTTCCTTCAAATCGACACTACGACGGACCGCTACGGCGTGTCGACGGTCTTCACCGGCTTGGCTTGTAGACCAGCCGACCACAGACTACGCCATGCTGTTAGGATTATTGCTGCACATTGGCCTGATGGTATTGTTATTGTATTATGAAAAGACGGGCGGGGACACGGCGTTTGAGGCTTTCATGATGGACCAGAATTTCGGTGCGCGCTTCTTCTTCACGGTTGTGGGTATTGTGGTGGCCTTTTTCTGGGGCTACTACTCGTCTGGTAAGTCAGCACCTGACATCTTATCTCTGGATGGAGTTACTCACAACAAGAATAGCCATATCCGTGTTGGAACCATACGGGTTGCTAGCGCAGGGCCCGCAGACCGCGGATCGGTCCGTCATGGTGGTCCCGGCAGTAATGTCTTTCAACGGTCTGGGGCAAGCACTAGCGAGACGCGAGTGGTTCGTGGCGCTGACCCAAGTTGCCGTTGTCCTTTCCAACCTGACGCCAGCGCTGCTGTCGGGTGTGCCCTTCAGCCCCACACAAACATGGGAGACGCACCTCATCTGCGGGTGGACGTCGATTGGGTTTCTAGGCTTCATGGTGCTTGTGCTCTTGTACGGTGCGATATTGGTGCGCTATCCGCGCATGCCGTTGGATCCCAGCAGCCTAGCGGGAAGGATATACTACGTGTGTGATTCCAACATGACGCGCGACTTCCAGGGTACGTCGTTGCTGTCGGAGAAGGAATTTGTTCGTGAGGTGCGGTCACCAAGGAGGTTTACTTTTGGGAAGATGATCGGCGCCTCAGGAGGCCAAAGGATCGGTGTGGATTATGAGTACCAGCGGTTCGATGATTGGCGAAGAAGGGAACTGGACTCGAGAGATGGGGAGAGCTTCGAGAGCGATCGGGCACCCATGAGGGTGAAATATGCGGTCTAGAGGACGCAAGGTTAGAAGTTATATACCCAACAATGAATACACTAATGTTGAAACATAGGCTTGTCCTGGAGGCATTGCGGAAAAGTACCTATCTAGCTGTCGCGGCTCGCCCCACGTTGCGCGCTCGTCCAGATGGGAATGATGGTAGTTTTAGCGGGATCATTGGAAGTCGGGCGAGACCACCAGTTGGCACAATTGAGATTGGCATCTCTACGAGGCGGCCTTGCGGGGCTGGAACTGGGGATGGGAGGGCTGGCCTCGATGTGATCAATGTTTGCGGAATCTGAAGCCGAGAAATTCGGCTGTCTGGAAACCGGGTAAACGAGGCTGGATGCCCTGACAACAAGGTGCTCAACGGAAGGTGTGACCTCAGGCAGACAGAAATGCAATGGCTGGGTGCTAGGGTGACAGGATGCCTCCACCCTGAAGTCGTCTCCTCGAGCGGGGGTATATATATGAGGTCCAGCAAGGTACTTTCACCGATCCCCCCTCGGGGCAACACGCACGGAGACTTCCGGCAGGCACTAATGGCTCAAGGGTTATTAGAGTCTGTCTGTCGTCTCGCCCCCAGGGGGGAGTCGAAGGTGCCGGGTTCGATCCCCGGTACGGTCGCCACTCCCCCTTCCCGAGTCCCCCCCTTCGGACTGCGAAGCAAAAACCCACCGGGGTTTTTCGTAGCCACCAACCTCCCTCGAGGGAGCTTGGTGGTGAGCTTTTTGCATTTTTTGGTGTTGATCTTTCTGCCCTGCGTGTGGTCTCTCGCAATTCCAGCCCGCTCTTTCCCCTTCCACCCTGCCACGCCTGTTTTGTTTGCTCTCAACGCTACGCGCTTCTACGCAGATCTCTGCTGTTTTTTTTCCTCTGTCGAGGCACCACCATACTTCATTAGGTATGCAGCGAAATTACCTAAATCCGACACCACGACAGTTTTTCCAGTGCCGCACTCTGGTCAGTCAGTGATGCTTCACCTCCTTGCTTTGCTTTTTCTACAGAAAAGCACGTTCGCACAACTTCGTATACCACATCTCCAGCCTAGTGCCTGAGCGCTGCTGCTGCGTCCTCGCGCTCGAATAAATCCGCTAATGTTGGCAGCTCGAGCAGTTCTCCCGAAGTTTTGGCAATCGCAATGATGTTCTTGAGATTCTCGGTCAAATACGTCGCGAAGACGTTCACCGACGGTGTCCACATGACCAACTTCGCAATCACACAGGCCATTGAATCTAGGTCGAAGCGTTTCTGGGGCGTTCCCCTCCCAGGGCTTCTAGCCTGGTGGTGTCGGTAGACGTCAGCCTCGACCTCGGCGTCGGGAAGCTGGATCAGCGCCGCGGGTTCCTCAGTGTCAGACTGTGTATCCTCGTACTCCATCACGTACACCTCCGGTGCGAGAAACATATCGTCGGTGCTCCCCGGTGGTTTGAGAAAGATGTGTCTGACCGCAGAGTTTTGTGAAACCACCTGGCCGGGTAACTGCAGTACAGCCTCAAAACCTCCTAGGACAAATCGAGTCCGCGACATACGGAGCAACACGAGGGGCCATTTGAGAATGAGCGCTGTTAGTGCGCCCGAGTCACAATCCAAGATTCCCTAGCCAGCCGATTCCTGCCCCCCTCGTCACTGTCAGCAGAGAGCATCGAATACATGATGCCGTGTCGTTCTTGGGCTTCTGACAGATAGTAACCCAGACACAAGAGGGAGCGGAAGGGATGGCCAGCGACATGATGAAGACGACGACACGCTTGATCTGGATTGTGTGTCGCTCTCGCTGACTGGCAGGTAAGCAGAGCTCCTCGACATGGTTTCCAGATGGGTTCTGCAGAGCTAAAGCAATGTTTGAGAAGGGGCTGCATAAAATACAGGGTACAAGTGTTGGATGAGGCCTGCACCGGCACACACGCCACACCACACTGCCTCGACCATCGGCCAATCCGGGACCGAGAGAAAATGAGGCTGGCGGGCCACCTCCAATCACGGATTTAGCTAGCCGCTCTAGCCACCGTTGGGCACTACTGCCTCCGAGGTTCCCGGAAGCGGGGCTGAGGTGACCATTTGGATTCCACCCTCAGTGTTTGAGAGAACAAGGAGCTTGAGGCCGAAGAGGCCCACAGTGCCGCCGCCGCTGCCGGATAATTCATAGCCAGAGAATGGATGAAAATGAGAGAGCCGTGGCAGAGGACCGCAAAGCGTTTGCCGCGGGCAATTTGGAGCACGATTGTCGTACATACGTCATGAGGAATATCGGGCACCAAGTCACGGCACTGAGGCCCGCCGCAGTTCGCAAACATACACACAGATTGTGAATTCATCCAGTCATAGCCGTGGACACTGCGTCGGGCATGATTGGGATCACTCACTAAAATTGCAGGGTCTGTCTGACCGGACGCCAGGTTGAATCAGCACTCAATTATTTATGCACAGATCAAAGACTGATTACCATATCTCTTCAATGTTGACCTAAAGTTCTACAGTGTGATAGCTTCCTTGCCGCTAATCCTCTCGTGTTCCTCTATATCCCAAAACAACCTTTCCATCTTCTCTGATCCCTAGCAATGGTATCATTCCCCTCAAGTCACCGCGATAGCTACGGCGCTGCAGCGAAGCCAACGAGCATGGCAACAAGCGGCATTCTCATTGCTGTATGCACATCCTGGTGTCCTACTCATCTCATGCATTAAAAGTTGTGCAGGTCATTGGCGTCACGGGGGCGGGCAAGACAACCTTTGTGAACACAGTCACGGGCGAAAACAGCCTAGAAACCAATGACGATGTCAACTCTGGTATGTACCTGTCTATTCCATTAGCTCGCCCTTTTTTTTTCTTTCTCTTTTCCCGTACTATTACATTCCCATCTATCCGTCCTCACGAGACAAGAACTAAAAGGCTCAGTCACCCAGGACGCCGTCTCCGTCACCTGCACCATCGACGGGCAGTCTGTAACCCTCATCGACACGCCCGGTTTCGACGATCGCCAGCGCACCGAAGTCGACATCCTCAAACTCCTCGCCAAGCACCTAATGGACACTTACAGTTCGGGTACCTACCTCAACGGGGTAGTCTTCCTCCAGCCCATTAACCAATCCCGCGTTTGCGCCTCGGAAGCCAGCCGCACCCGTCTCTTCAAGAAACTCTTAGGGGAACAGGCTTTTCACCGCGTCATTATCGGCGGCACCATGTGGAATTCCCGACAGGACGCTGAGCGGAAAATCCAACAGCGCAAAGCCCATACTGATATCTGGGGAGACATGGTCCAACGCGGAGCTACAGCTATCGCCTATGATAATACCCGCCAGGGGGCTCTGAGTATCATTCGCATGCTAATGAAACACCGTCCAGAAGCCTTGCTGATTCAAAAGGAATTGGCAACTGGAAAAACTCTCCTGGAGACTTCGGCGGGAAGAGAACTTGAACGGCAAAAGGGTGAGGATATGACGAAATTGAAAGAGGAACTGCGGGATTTGAAATCGGACAGGGAAGCAACGGCGACGGAGATTCGAGAGCTGAGGGATAGGATCTACCAGAAGGAGGAGGAGATTATGGAGCTGAAGCGGGGTTGTTGACAGCAGTCCATTATTGCCGGCATGCAAGTTGGACAGGGTGGATGCGCAATTATCATCAATTGGCGCTTTCCTAAGTTTGGTTGAGGTATCTTGCTGTCGGGTTTCATTCTTGCAGGAACACCAGAGCTGAAGCGGAAAGCCTAGCACACACACACACACACACACACACACACACACACACACACACACACACACATACATACATACACAAGTTCCGCTTTGTTCTACTAGAGCTTAAACAGTCAAAGTCAGTCTATTAGCTCCCATTTTGGAGATCTCTTTTCGACCAACCTAGGAAACGAGAATGGCGAGATGTTTGACTGTTGCCATTCTGCAGATCAAAGTGACGCCGGTGAACTCTTGGCCCGCACGTGTCTACCACCACAACCAATTACGCAATGCAACTATCTAATTAAAGCTGAAATACCTTTCCGTCCCCTCGGTGACGGGATGAGAGGTAGGATGTAGCGCTGCAGGGGACACGTGAGGGGTCATGGACAAGCTGCGAGGGAACCGTCCAATCACGTTGCATGCCCAAGACACATGTTCATCTCGACCCGACAGGCAGCGGCCAGCGTGCAGTGTGGAGAGGAAACGCAGCTGAGGATACAAAAGGTGATGAGAAATATAAAAAAATTAATACTAAGCCTCATATAAACAGGTACCGACCCCTTGGTACTTCACCCCTTTTCAGGTTGGGATCATTGGCATCCGTCAAGCTTCAATCATGGTGTCGACTAGGCAGATTGCGGTAGTCGCTACCTCTTTTTTCAGTGCTGTCAGCACGTCGGCCGTCGGATCCCGCGCCCCAGGTCCCGTTGCATCGGTTTTCTGCAACGGCAAGGCATACAGCTACGATGGCGTTGCCGGCTATGGTTTCGTGACATCGGACTTGAGGGACCAATATGGCGACACTATTAGCATTGGGTCGTCAATGGCCATCCAGGAGTGGCAGAAACATGGCAAGCAATACAAAGGCGTCTTGTACGGCCTCCCTGATCGCGGATTCAACACTAACGGCACCATCAACTTTATCGGCCGGGTTCACATTTTCGACATCACCTTTACCCCTGCTCCTGATGCCACCACCGTCACCAAGCCTTCGGCTCCCAACCTCGAGTTCAAGTACAAGCGAACTGTTCTCTTAAGCGGCCCCGATGGCAGACCCGTGACTGGCCTGGATCCCGATTTCACCGGCGGGTTTACTTACCCTGGTTTTCCCACCATGCCAGCCGCCACGTATCCGGGAGATGGATTTGGCGGAGCCGGACCGGGCGACAAGCGCATCTCGATTGATGCCGAAGGTCTCGTCGTTAATAACGACGGCTCCTTTTGGATCAGTGATGAATACGGTCCTTTTGTCTACAAGTTTTCCTCCCAGGGTAAAATGCTCGCCGCCATCCAACCCCCCGATGCTATCCTCCCGATCCGCAACGGCAGGGTTAGCTTCAACTCCAACACACCACCTATTTATAACACCAGTCTTGTCCCTGTCCCAAAAGACCCAGACCATGGACGTCAAAATAACCAAGGGTTTGAGGGGTTAACGATGAGCCCTGATGGAAAGAACTTGTGGGTCATGCTGCAATCGGCAGCGCGACAGGAGGGGGGTGCCTCTTCGTCGAGGCGGAAAAATACTCGATTTCTTCACTATTCACTTGAAATCCCCAAGAAGGACGATACTGGGAAAGTGGAATATAAAGGAGAGTATATCGTCCCGCTACCGACTTTTCTCAACGCCGAAAATGAGACCCGTGTAGCAGCACAGTCGGAGATTCATTTTGTCTCGGATACGCAGTTTCTTGTGTTAACCAGAGATTCTGGAACTGGAAGAGGCCAAAAAGATGCGTTTTCGAGATACAGACATGTTGATGTTGTGGATATTAGTGGGGCAAGTAATGTCAAGGATCTCCAGGGGGGAAAGTATGATGGGTTGAGGGACGGGAATGTTACGGTGGGGGGGATTGACAAGCCTTGTATGTCCCCTCCTCTCCCTCCTCCTTCTCTGTGCATTTGGCTAACGTATATTTGGTTTGGTTCAGCGGACGTGTTAGTTAACGAAATCACCCCCGCCAAACTTTGTTCCTTTCTCGACTTCAACATCAACTCGGAACTCGGCAAGTTCAAATCTCGCGCCAAAGACGGTGATGCCATCCATAATGGCGCACCAGTGAACCTGGGACTTCTTAATGAGAAATGGGAGGCGCTGGCACTGCTTCCCGTTAATGGCGGAAAGGACTGTGATGAGAGGGATGAGTATTTTCTCATTGCCCTGTCGGATAACGATTTTATTACAGATGATGGCAAGTAAACCAGTGAAAGACGTCCTTGAGGTGTAGGAAGAGTGTTTGCTGACAGACAGTGTGTGACGTGAACAGGGTATGCCAACTTTGGAAAGGTCCGGTTCAAGGACACGACGGCCACGGTGCCGTTTCTCGAAAACCAGGCGTTGGTGTTCAAGATCACCCTGCCAAAGGGGAGCGAGCCACTCCTCGGTTAGAATCTAGAGTTGGGGTTTGCTTGGAATTGTGTTTTGTTGTTTCCGACCAGCGTCTCTCCAGCCTGTTGCGGGCTGTTATTTGTAATCCTCACTTCTTGTGGGCCAACAGTCATTTGTGATTCTCAGTTCTCAAATGAGCCGACAAGGGCCATCCTTAAAATAATGTTATTCACCAACATCAAGTTTATTGTGAGGATTTTCCTGGAGACGGGAATTATTTGTCATTCCTTGATTTCGTTGTGCCTTCACAGCATTCTGGGCTCGTGTTCAAGTTGTTGGGCCAGTAGGTCACATCCGGAAAAGATAACGTAAACGGCGCTTGACACTTCTTTGCATCGAGAAAAGAGGGATTTATAGTACGTGGTTACGTCACTTGACGATGTCCAAGACAAAGTCTGCCTCGTTGATCAGTCCACACAAGTACAGCGCCTGCGTCAGGACTGAATATCTTGCTGCAAGCACAGCCACCGCCGCCCCCTAAAACAAGCTGCCTGTCAACTAGCCGGTTAGCCATTGAGGAACTTGTAGTTCATGATCATGACGTTTACTTGCAGGTGTATATTCAAGTGGCATGATGTGCAAATACCAACCTAGGTACCCCATGTAGGCTCGAGGCACTTCCACCACGATTTTTGGTTTGGTAATTTTGTACAGGAGGATCATTACATTACGACATGGTAAACACAAAACGCACCATGTCTGTCCCTTTGGTTCTAGCTGTCGTGTGTTGGTCCTTGCCCGGACACATGGTGGCGTAGGACCCGACGGCTACGCCACATGGATACAGTTGTGTTACCTACTACCTTCCTCCTTCAACCACTCGAAACATTGCCTGACTGGAGATCGCCATTACAATTGGCGCTTGGCGCGCTTGGCGGCTAGCATGAACTGCGTAGAAACGGAGGTGATCAGTATGAATCATAGTTGCCCAAACTTACCATGTGTAGGGGGCAGATACCGTGGATGAAGTAATGTTGCGCGGCATGATTCCGCTGAAGCCTTGGAACCTCGTAGAAGGCTTTGTAGAGCGATCCCAGGGTGCATTTAGAGCTTACGTCTTTACAGGAACTACGAGAACAGCTAGTGTACTTACATCAGGACAATCCAATGGTAACCAAATGACATGGCTAATGGACGAGGCAAAATCTGGAGGCACTTTTCGTAAATCACTGCCAGCGGTCACAGATATACCAAGTACAAAGTATGAAAAGGCATTGGCTTGCGCTAACACAGTTACTTCTTTGCATCCCGACCTATTATCGAGAGAGAGAGAGAGAGAGAGCAGTTCAGCCATCCGGGAGGTTGGGCTTGTTTGTCAAATCATGTTGCAAGCCCAAGATTGACCCTTTCTCGGTGATCCACTCCAGGCGTAGGGCCTATAGGTCCCACTGCTGATCGCAACATTCTTGATACTAGACTAGAATATTCGATGCCGTCATTTGATGCCCGTGTGCTGTTGGTTTCATCTCTAGGTACCTACCTACCTTAAACTTGACCGCGTTTCCTCATCCGTAACAAAAATTGCAACACCAACGCCGCATGGATTTTTCTTGACCTCAGTAGAGAGATTTTCTCAGTGGAAAGGTTACATTGTAGACTCTTGGTTCAACGAGGCTTTGCACTAATAGTATCGTCATGCTTCAGTTGTTGATGTCATGGCCAGGGGTGTTATGGGGTCACGACTGGAGTCGAGAATTGTCGAGATCTCAGAATTTGCAGGACATCGATGATGGGATGCTCAAAATTGTGACTGAGGTGAGGGTGTGAGTTGGGACACTACTGAGGATATGGGTAGGAAGGTAGGTACGTAGGTGGGCATTCGCGTGCATTGTAGGTTGATCTGTCGTCTATAAGAAGCCCAGAGGACACCGTATGTTGAGGAAGATAAGTTGTAAGAGCATCGATCAACACAGCAGTCACTTTAAACAAATACCCCGTACAAAAAACATAAGTTCAAAGAAAGTGAGCCTTCCTCTCTATCCTCGTTTCTTTACCTCACGGAAGTGTAGTAGAGTCTAACATAAATAGCAGCCCTTAACAAAATATCCCCCAAAATGCGCTTCATCACCGCCATCGCTCTCCTCCTCGCCGCCGAGGGCCTCGCCATGCCCGCTGCTTCTCCCAACACTGAAAGGAACGTTCTCGAGGCTCGTGGCCCCTGCCGCTGCTCGTGCGTTGACTCTTGCCGCTCTCGCTGTTTTGCGGGCTTTGGTCTCTCAGCAGTGGGTGCGGCTGCGTGTATTAGTGGCTGTCGCCAGGGTGAATGCGGTTGCTCGTCGGACGAACTGTGCAACTAGGTAGAACAGTGGGGGAATTGTACCTTGGGAGACTGAGACTGGAGGGAGATGCAAACATTGCAAAAGGGGGAGGAGGGTGGACCTGCGTGTTGTTTCTTTCTTCGCGGGACTGGAGTGGTGGTCCTGTTCTTGAACACGGCTTGGGGCTAGTGCACAGCCCCGGGTCAGTTCACCAGTCTCTACCGGGATACGTTCAATCTTGTTGTTTATCAAGCCAACGTTTAACAGATAGGTGCTGGATTACAATATGACGCGTCATTGATATTGATTCTAGACATGCTACTTGTGATGCCTGCAGTGAATGCAGTGTGTCTATATCGATGAATAGTTGATTTAATACCTTGTTTGCCAAATATGGAGTGTCAGATGAGATTAGCAACCGCCTCTGAAGAAAACAATACAATATTTAAGATGAATTCTGATCCCCAACCCTTTATCATCATACCATGAGTGATTGGGCGGATAGAGCCGTGACAGCACAAAACCAATCTGTTCATACAGGTGATGCTCCTCATTAATACAGGGCAGCACCAGCTTGTACACCAAGTCTGGCCGTTGACGCACAGCGACTCAGTGGTAGTCGCGGCCATTAAGAGGAAATAATTATCTGGGAGAAAATTACGTGATGGGTCTTGGAAATATATTGCAGCGAAGGGTAGCCGGCATCGGCCGACTGGTTCATATCTCCCCACTTTGGGGACCACGGCGTCGCAAACATTGTCGGGGCAATGAAGACTCTAAATGACCTCTCTACTCAGGTGGGCATGGTTTGTTCAGAAATATCTGGTTGCGTCCCAAGTTTGTTCTGAGTTGGGAGAGCGGGTTTATTCGTTTCGCCGACACGAGGACAAAAGTGAGGCTTGCAATGGAATCCCGCAGACCAACGCTTTCTTATATATCCCAGGATGCACTTTTAGTCTTTCCATTTTATCGTGGATGTTTTTTTGCTTTAAATTATCTTCGCCGTGAACAAAATGGGGTGATTACTGGGGGTACTTACCACTCAAGTCGGTATTTGTACACTTTTACATTTCCGACGTTAATATAAGCCATGGACACATGCAGGTCTAAACATAACAAAACCACTGGGCTAACAAACTCGGCCATACCCACCAAGAATCATACCTAGACGTATATACAAAGTACAAGTGCACATGGTAAGTAGTAGCTGAGTGGAGTCCTCGGACATCTCGGACTTCTTCAGACCTAGGTACGAACCCAAGTCCATGGCCACGGTCCACCACCCAGGCGCCAAGTTACCCAGCGACGCGGTTTAAATAAATCCTTTCGCATTCATGGTTTAGCTGGATGCATGGTGTCGGACATGATGTCGCATATCCTGGTTTGCCTTGGCCTGGTAAGGCGGCAACTACCTTACTTCCAGAAGTGGCATCAAGATGCTATTTGTCTTGGCCACGGGGATATATCCCTGACTTGCTTATGCAGCACTATGTGTAATTTCCCAGTCATAAAAACGAGTTGCCCAGCGCTGATAGTAAAGGACTAGATTGATGTAGTCAAAAGGGGTGGTTGGGTGCTCTGGTATTGAACGAGACTTGTTTTTGTGTTTGTGAATAATTATCTCCCAACCAACACAAACAGGGGTCAAATCAGGACGAGAACGCAACACATCTTTGGTAAGCAAAATTTTGTACTGTAACTAACTCAATAACTCAATAATGAAAACCCATGCTGTACCCTTATCGAGACCTTACTCTACAGCTTCCCCCGAGGTCCGCCCTTGGCCTTGGACTTGGCAAGCGATGCCGCCATCTTTGCCTGCCACAATGAATAAAGATTAGAGCAGTTCTTTCTTTTCAACCCTAAAGAATAAAGGAAAAAAGAAAGAAAAAAGAAAGCCGAGTGTAATAAAACGGAGAGGCAATAAAAACTGACGGGGAGAATAAAAACGGGAAAAATAAAAAATAAAACTCACAAACCGCCCCTGCGGCACCCCCTCGGCAAACCTCTCCAGCCCCTCAAAGTGCTCCACCACATTCGCCGCCTCTACCGCTCGCACATCCCGTTCTCGAATGAGCCGTTTAATTCGCAACACGCTTTGCGGATCCAGATTTGCGGAGGGGCCAAACGTTTTCTGCACATGCTCTGCGACAGACTCGGCGAACTTTTCTGTGGGGAAAACACGGTTCACGAAACCTGCGGCGGCAAGTCGCGAAGCGGGAAGCCGTGTTGCGCAGAGAAGGGCCTCGTTGGCGAGGGAGGGGCCCATCCGTTGGGAAAAGAGATACGAGGAGGCGCCTTCAGCGACGAGGCCGAGCGTTGCGAAGGGCGTGTGGAGGAAGGTGTTGTCGCTTGCACTTGTACAAGTTAGCGTACAGAAAAGAAAATAGGTGGAGAGAGACGGTACTAGATCAGATCACAGTGGGCGATCAAGGCAGCGGAGAGACCAATGACGGGACCATTAAGTGCGGCGATGAGGACTTTGGGGTGCGTCGCAAAGGCTTTGGTTACGGCAATGTTCCCAGCGGCAACTGATGATCTGTCAGTGTTTTTATTTTCGAATGGATGTATGGATTTACGGGATAAACTTACATCTCGGTAACCAGAAACGACGGACAGTTTCTGCGTCACCAGAAGCACCGGCCTCTCCTCGGTTGGTGTTGACATCGGCGCCGCTGAAATTATTAGATCATGGGACGTGACAGGATGAGGAAACGGGAGAGAAAGAAAAAAGAAAGAAAAAGAAAGAAAGCGACTCACGCTGAAAAGTATTTCCCCGTGCCCGTAATCACCGTAGCCACCACGGCATCATCAGAAGCCGCCTTTCTCATCAAACCCGCCAAAAGCTGGTAATCATCGAGTGTAAGCGCATTCAATGCCTTGGGCCGGTTGAGTGTGATGATGGCGATATTGCCTTGAACGGTGAGCGTAACATGAGCCATGATCAAATTAAGTGAGTTGAGATCTACAGACAAGAAACCAGGGTCCCATCATGACTGGGTTATCTCTTGTCGACCGACACAGTAAATTCACATAGCCACCATAACCCCTTAACAGAAATAGGATTTCATTAAATGAATACAATAATACCCCTCCCCCACGTTACGATAACATAAATGTCACCTCCTCCTCCTTCCTGCCTACCTACCTAGGTAGATACCTAGGTACCTAGAAAGAAAGTCAAGGAGGAATGCTGACCGACTGGATGCAACACTTGAATCACGGCACAAACGCCGCGCACCTGCATCATGCGAGGGCGGCTGAACGTAAGACAGTACAGGGGGGGTTACGCAAGAAAAAAAAAAAGGTGGCAGCGGAGGAGTTAATTCTAACGGCGACCTCTTCTTCCTCCTCCCTTGGGGAATGGATTGGATGTGCGCCCCGTGTCGGCTGTGTCGGATGTTTGCATGCGTATACCACGTTGCTGTATTTTGCTGGGCAGCGGCTGGGTAGACTGGAGGGACACAGCCGCTGCGTACGTAAGACAGTACTTCTAGATGGGGACCAGGTCGCGAGTGGATGAGTCGGTGAGTTTGGAACTTTTGGATTTTTGGGGGAGTGTAGTTTTTTTTGTCGTTGATTCGCTGCGAAGAAAATTTCATGGTGATTTTGGCAGTGTAGTGTCAAATGGCTAGAAGCGAATTTCGATTCTTTTATCTCGAACGTGCAAGTGAAGATGCGTGTGCAGTTAGTGTGCAGACAGGCACCCGCCGCACAGAGTTTGATTCTATCGTCAGATTCCATCTCTCGACTCTCCATAATGTTGGTAGTCCCGCGGTATAAACTAAAGGAAAAAAAAATCCAAAAAAAATCATAATCATAATGTCATCAAACTTCTACCCCGCAAAGGAGAAAGAAAGAGGGGGTTAAACACTCAAAAAATAGGGAATCTTGACCGGGTCCAACGCTCTCCACACAAACGGCATCCCCAAACTCAACCCCGTCTCGTCAAACCCCCTCTGCTTAATCACGGTACTAATCCGCAGCATTTCTTTTTCAAACATTTCTGCCGCTCGTTTTAGGCGATCGCCCCCCTCCCGTAGCTCCTCTCCGGAAAACATGTATGCCAACGTCCGCTTCTCGCCTTGCAAGACGGGCCGGTTGAAAAATGCCAGTAATGACACATGGTCTACCGCTTGTTCAAACCCCGGCAAAAACTCCATTATCTCGTCCATCTTCAACCCCTTTTTCTTCGGGGGCGGTTTATATAGAGCGGCAGGATGGAGTGGTAGCATCCCACTTGTCCCGAACGGCGTTCCGGCATTCAAAACATGGTGACTGACCCCCGTCAAAAACGCCGCGTGCGTGAGGATATCCACGAGAGTTTGTCTCTGGAGGAGCGGTGCGGGCGGGAAATCAATCACGCCAGCGGAGAGGGTAGCTTCCTTCACCCATGCCTGTAGCTCATGGTCGAGAGCGACGACTTTTTCACTCGCGTAGTAGCTTGCTACAAATTCCGAGATGAAGCGCCGGATGGCGGCAACCATGGCGGAGGCATCGGTGTAAAAGGGAAGAAACGGTAACTCCGGACCGTAGGTACAATTCAACAGACCCCTTGCGATCAAGTTTGAAGAAAAATAATTCGCCTGAAACGGCCCTGCCACAAGAGGGTAGAATTCCGAAGCGAATTTGCGAACGCCAATATTGGTTATCGCAAAAGATTTATCGAATAGTCCCTCGGAATTAAAAAGCACGCGTTCCCCCACAGGCCGGATCGCATACGCTTGATGCATGAGCCGCTTCAGCAGGACGAGCACGGGATGTTTGTCGGAAAGGGTACGTAGCGCCGCGAGATGGACGACTTCGATTACGGCGTGCGAGTTGGCGAGGTGGAAGATTTGTCCGTGGAACAGGTCGTTTTGATTGAACATAGCTTTGGCCAAAAGCCAGTCCGCTTCCCCGTCCAGGGGGGTGTAAATGAGGTTGGCACCAACGTTGGTTTTGATGGCCAGAGGGAGGAATTGGTTAGATTTAGGGTGGATGAAAAAGTAAGCTGAACAGCCGGCCGTGTAGCGCCCTTTGGCGGTGGGGTATTTAGCTTGGTAGCTGTGGTCAACGACGAATAAATGGCCGTTGCGGTGGAGTTGATCGAGTGTCCAGCCGCTAATAGCAGTGGCGAGGGAGTCGTCGAGGCTGAAGGGTAATTCCTGAGCAGTAGGATGGATTCTCTTGATGGCGTAGGGATTCACCGAGAGTCTCTCCATGGAAAAGAGGAGATCCGAGGTGAAGTTGGAAATAGCCCCCGGCGCAGGGCCATCTGGCATGGACTCTTTCCATTGTCCCCTGTACAAGTGGTGATAGTCTGTGAGGTTTCGAAGACCACCTGCCTAGATCAACACAATCAGCGTCGATAATATGATGACGGGATTTTATCTTCTCACCTTGTATAACGCCTGTCCTGCCTTTTCCGCGTCTCTATAAACCGCACTCTTCAACCACTCTGCATCGGCATACCACTCCTCCTGATCTCTCTGGACCATGGCATTGCCAAGATCCCCCGAGGGAAAGTAGGAGGTATTTCCCAAAAGTGAAGTTCCGTAGAGGAATCCCTCCTGTTTTCGTTCAATTTCCCGCCTTCTTCGCAATGGCTCGCTGTCAAAGATGGGAAGCACCATGCGCGGCCCGCCATCGCCGGGGTCTACGGGTCCTAGACCCAGAGGGCGTTGCTGCGGTTGCCCATACGGTAGGCTAGGAAGAGAGACAGCCGCGCCTGCTAGAAGGAGCAGACATGGAATAGAAGAATAAAACAAAAACATTGTGTGTGTTCTCAACAAATGTCGTTGGCGTCCAGTGGGAAAGGTGATTACCTAGTATAGGTAGGTGGGTGGGTGGTCAACATCGACCGAGATGAAAATAAAGTTGTTGGGGATCTTGAGTAACCTTGAAAAAGGCCCAGGCATTGGGACAAGACAACATGAAGCTAGAGAAAAAAAAGGATCCTTTCCGAGACTTGGACTTGGACTTGCAAAGTGGGTGGGTAGGTGTTCAGTAGCCCCTGATCACACTCACCCTTTTCGTTTTTGCCGTGACCAAAGATAGTAAGTCCGGTAGGTATGGAGTATGGTCATTGACCTTGCATGTGTCTTCCTCCTCTCTGTCTCCTAGGTGTCTATCTCGCCCTCAAACGCTCATCGCCCTATTCACATGTCAAAAATCATCCGCTTCCGCTTCGTGTTCCTTCCGGGGACAGGGAAGCGGCCTGACCGCCGAGATCAGGCCATACCGTGATCAACGGTTGACGCCGTTAGCCATAGTTTGGGCTGGGGAAGGGGAGAAATGTAACATCTAGTTGCCGCCGCCCACTTGCTGCGGCTGCCACGTCGTCCATGTCGCGTCGCCGCCTCCGGTATGCATTCACCTAAGGTACGTACCCACATCAGGTAGGTAGGTAGGTAGGGAGGTAGGGAGACAGGTAGCTAGGAATGCCATCGCAGCTGCGTCGGAGCTGATTCGGATGAATACCTTAGTGCATGGCATGGCATAGTATTGATGTACGTGTAAAACCGGTCGGTGGGTATGAATGTCCGGACAGGCACATGTATCAAATGTCCAGTATCGGTCATCGAAAATAGGTTAACACTACAGTGCAGCAGCGCAGTCTAATGCAGTGCGGTGCAGCCTAGAAGGGGTAGGAAGGCGGGCTGCATATGTCCTTCCGATGCTACCCTACCACTAGACCTAGACCTACGGCCACTCTACTCAGCTCGGGTAGGCCGTGGGGCTGGTACCTAGCTTGTGAGAGAAAGATAAGGGATCCCCGTGGGGGAGGGGAATTTTGACCGGTAAAGGGGGGTGTGGAGAGGAGAGGAGAGGAGACATCGGGAATCGGGACAGGAACAGAACTACTTGCCTAACATGTCTCCATCTTTCAGCCATTGACCAGGGCTGATGTGCCAGTGGCGAATGAATCTGGAACTTCCTGATGCACCGATGCATGCATCTTCCCAGTTCCGCACCTGCCAGATGGTGGCTCAGAGAACGGAGTTCCTTTCAGGCTGTTCCGTGTGGTAGACATCTACCAGGTATTCTGGACTGGACACCTACAAAACCCGTATTCGTCTGATGATGGTATGTAGATAGAATAGACTCACCCTGTTGTTCCCACTGTCAGACCTTTAATCATTGATAAGGTACCTACCTTAAGTCGACACACAGCACGATAATGGGTAGGATGTGAATCGCTATGTCGCACCCGTGTTGGTTGCACTTCCATGTAAAAAGGGAGGAAGTAAAGTGTCATTAGGATGCGGTTGTGTTTCGGGTTCCCATGTTGGCCAAGACCTCAAAACCGGACATGGTGCATGGTGAGGCACAGCGTAGCATTGATCTGACCGGGTCCAGTCATGGGGAAAAAAGAAAAAAAAAAGAGCCAAAAAGAGAGAGAGAGAGAGAGAAAGGAATAATTACCCCAAGTAGGTAGGTATTTATGTATGTAGACCCTTGCAACTCCGATCCGACATCTGACATGACATGACATAACAGCCTCGTACAGCGCAGAAACCACATAAGGGCAACCAGTAATCGCCCATACTGCATGCATGCATGCATGCACCAATCGGAAGGTTAGCATGCTAAGTGGGGGGTTATCTGACCTCCCTGTTTCTTCCTGAAGGGGACTTCGTAATACATCGGCGAATAAGGACTGGTTAGTCATGAGCTTGTCATTGTGTAGCTCGATGCGATTTCGGGGACTAGGCTGTGATTCCTTTTTTTTTTTTCATACCGCCGACCTTTTGTTGTTGAACCAGTTGACAGCATACGACCGGTGCTTGCTTACTTTCTCCGTGTAAATTCCAACGTCATTTTAAAATGAATTTCTTGTACAGCCAGCTCGTACGACTCTTTGCCATTACGGCCCTGGCAGAGGGGACCTACATCCCCCGTCCAGTGAACCAAGCGGTGTTGGGTGGTAGCAAACTCATGGGCGGTCCCGAGGGCGGTCACAATGAGTTATACATCCCTGACTACAACAACCCGGTTCCAGGAAAGACTCCATTTCACGTCAACGAGCGAGTGCACTACTACGAGAAATACATCAATGGATCTCGCAACGGTGAGGTCCGTCGCTCATCTTGTCCGGCCGTGAATACCCTGGCAAACCGGGGGTTTATCAACCGCAATGGGCGCAATATCAGCTATGAGGAGATTGCCCAGGCATCTCGAGATGTTTACAACTTTGGTGATGATAATGTTAGTTTTTCTTTCTCTCTCTCTCTCTCTCTCTCTCTCTCTCTCTCTCCTCTTCCCACCAGAGCTTGGGTAAAAGAACTAACAAAGTTGAAGATCATCTTGGCGCTCCATGCCACTTTTGCCGTGCATCCGGTCGACCGAATTGATCTGGACATGCTCGCCGCAAGTTCTCTCCTCCACGTGCATTCACGCAACGTAATACTAAATTGATTTACAGGACGACGCGGTCCAGCATCTAACCAACTGCCCCGCCGCGCCGACGCGCAACGACCGCGAAATCGGCGACAACGTCAACCTCAACACCACACTGCTCGCCTCTCTGCTCTCTTTCTCCAAAGACGGCGAGACTCTCACTCTCGAAGATCTAGCTGAACATCACCATCTGCGACACAACCAGAGCCGGGCGGAGAATCCCCATTTCCGCTTCGGCAACCAGGACGCCGCGTGTGCTATTGCGCAGTATGGAAACCTCGTAGGCACGCTGGGTAAGATTGGCAAGAACGGGCTGTACACGTTATTGGTGGAAGATGTTCGGCATTTCTATCTCAATGAGGATTTGCCCCCGGGATATGGACGGAGACAGTTTCCCTATTATTCAGTCGAGGCGAATGAGTATATCGACCGGATGACGCATCATATTGGCTTTCAGATCGTTAGGCCTTTTCCCAAGGGAGATCAGGATGGGAGGGATGTGGAGCCGGTGGTTGCCAAGTTTAATCTCTAGTGTTGACTCTATACATGTACTTCGTAGCTCGGTAGGTAAGGTAGTACAGAGGACTTGACGAGGGTAGAGCATCTCCAATAGGCAGTACTAGTATGAATCACGAATAACAATAAAGTTCATTAACGATAAGAAAATAATTCTTCAACCCCTACAGCTTGGTCTTCTTTCGGCTCTTGGGAGGGTTCTTCTTCTCGTACTGCGCCGCCAACTCACTCGACTTCTTGCATCGCTCCGCCAACGCTGCGTGCAACTCTGCGTAGACGCCGCCCGCTTCGACAAGGTTAGCCGGCTTCCCCTTGCCATAGTCGAAAAACACAACGTAACCGCGCGTCTGGGCAACAATGGCCTGCTGACGAAGTGACCACATGGAGGTGATGGCAAAGTAGCGATCAGGGTGCACCTCGGCCAGTCTCACAGCGACAATGATCTAGATAGTCGGCGGGTTAGTCAGGGATACATACTGACAAAAAAGAGACAAAAACATACCGAATCCGGATATGACACGGGCCGCTTAATGTCCGTCTCAAAAGACTTGGTCATGACGCCGATGCCCTTCCCGCGATGTCCATTGAGCAGGATCTGAAACTTGTCTTGACCAAGCTGTTCGGCGAAGCTCTCAAACATGCGAAAGTTGGAGACCTGACCAAAATGCGGGAACATGCCGCCAGAGACGTGACCAAAGGGATCTTGATCATCAGCCCAGACGACGCCATGTTCCGACATGGTCGCCACATCATAGCCCATCTCGGTCGCCGTGCGCATTACTATCTCCCGCAGCGGCGCGTACAGCGCGCCACCGCTGGGGTGATGGTAAGAAGACGCCTCGAGCGGGCTGATTGGCTGCGTGGGTTTGCGAGACATTGCGATAGAGGAAAGGGCGCGACAAGAGGAAAGGGGTAGGTGATTGAGTGAGCGAATCCCGCTCGCAGAATGCCGAAATCCAAAAAAAAACAAAATGCTTCGGGCCGGGGAAAAAAAAAAAAAAAAAAGGGGGGGGGGGCAGCACA
>Ga0247765_1000694_pt1 | contig 23442 bp, 24 predicted proteins | sample UWRJL106311C6_FD_179949 | JGI IMG/M metagenome (GOLD analysis project Ga0247765, IMG submission 179949) | Plant litter microbial communities from Arlington Agricultural Research Station in Wisconsin, United States - UWRJ-L106-311C-6 | ecosystem: Environmental > Terrestrial > Plant litter >... | reverse complement strand
TTTTGGAAACTGACAGATAGGTACAGACATTGACGGTGACGGCCGCCTCGACTACTGTGTCGTCTCTGGCAGCAGCGGCAACATCTATTGCTGGCGCAACGGCGGACAAGGCGACAAGGCCGAGTACTGGCAGGACTTTGGGCAGGGCAGACCCGTGTTTACGGGACAGGGGATGGGAAATATCGCAGGCGTGAAACTGGTTGACCTTAATGGGGAGTAAGCTCTCTAGCTCCCTTTCCCCCTTTCCTTCCCTTTCCTTGGAGCGTTTTTTTTATTAACAATTTTTGTACAGTTCCCGTGCTGATTGGCTCTGGCTTGATGATACCGGCAAGGTTACAACCTTTATCAACCAGCGCAGTGGTGCCAAAGGGTTGATACCCTATTGGGACTCGGTTGGCGTGACGCATGCTGGTATGGGTGAAGCAGGGGCCCGTAATCAGATTCGCTTTGGTAGGCTCTATGGCACAGGTAGGAACGATGTAAGGTTTTTTCTCATTTCTTTCGGCTTCACTCTGAACTCCCCCTGAGAATATATGGCTAACCAAACAAACAGTACGTCTACATCAAATGCACCTCGTGGAACTCAACAACCAAGCGCTGTGACTACGAAGTGAGAGCATGGAAGAATACCGGAGGCGGTGGTGCCCACCAGAAAGGCTAGTGGTATCCCACCCACTTTTCCAAGGCGAAGAAAGAAACACTGACAAGTATTGATACACAGGCGATGGTGCTCGCTGGTGTGACATGTCGGGCACTGACAACGATGACTACGTCTTCATCGACCACAACAGCAAGATCACCATCTTCCGGAACAGAAACACGCCGCCCAACAGCGACTACTCAAACTGGGCCGACAAGGGCGTGGTCCTCGACCTAGCCGGCACTCCCCGCAAGGCCATCCACCTGGGCGACTGGAACGGTGATGGCTTCTGCGACGTGCTTATCACAGACAAGCAAACGGGAGCCGTCGACGTCTACTACACATACTGGGACCGTGCCTCTGACACGTTCCACTTCAGCGCAAAGACGCGCGTTGTGACTGCAGGTTGTACCCAAGGCTGGGGCATTGGGCCCAACGATCTCGGCATCAGGTTTGCCGACATTGACGGCGACAAGCGGGTCGACTACATGTGCTTGGAACTTGACGGACACACCACTGGCTGGCTGAACAAGCCGACGGGCCTCCAGTGGATGAACCAGATCAAGTTCGGCGTCAAAAAAAACCGCGCCAACCACCGCTGGGCCGACGTCAACGGCGACGGACGCGCTGACTTTCTCTGGGTCGACAAGTTCAGCGGAGATACGTCTGTATGGTACAACATGGGTCCGAGGCAGATCTCGGGCAGTTCATTCTGGTGGGAGCCAAAGGGTCGTGCATACGCTGGTTCCTCGTCGGGACCAAATCTTCATTTTCCCAATCTCGGCGGCCAGGGACGGGCGGACATGACCGAGGTCAACCCCAAGTCGGCTCTCGGCTGGACGAGGCTCAACAGCTGCGGTGCCGGAGGTGATGATGTTGGCCTCACTGACCCCGGACTGCCCGGTCTTCCTCCCGGAAGCGGTGGAGGCGGTGATGATGACAACGAGCCCGGAAACCCTGGCGGCGGTGACGACACTGCCAGCACTACTGTTGTCACTGTCGACCCCATCGTTTGGAACCAGGGAACAGTACAATGTCAACCACCGTGCATTCTGGTGTTCCCGCCCAAGACTCTGCTAGTCCCGACAACGATCTAGCCTCCTTCCCTCCCCAACATCTCTGGAGGTGGGCTGGGTGACAACGGTTGGCGGCTCAGCCAAGGCGACGTCGGTAACGCTGACGACGGAAATTTCGGTGCCCGAAGTGACAACCAATGTCATTCACTACTCCAACGTGCATATCCCGCGCGGTTTCAACATTCCCGATGTCGTCGTGCCCCAGGCCAGCGTCAGTCCCCGGCCCTTTATCATCACACCCGTCGTCCCTTTTGTCACAGCGTCGCCCATGCCGAGGGTGATTCGCCCTCCGCCATGGCCGTTTGGCTCTCCTGCTCCCGGGCCAGGGGGTGCCTCGCCGACGACGACGACAACAACAACAACAACCGAGTTTGTTCCTCCGCCCGTCTGGCACTTCCCCACAGACGCGCCGGTGCCCCCTACTACCGTGTTCCCAACCGAGACGGCTTCGTGGGTCGAGCACTGGGTGCCCGAGCCGACCGTCATCTGGGTAAATGGCCAACCCAAGCCTGTCATTCCATGCCACGCCTGGTTTATCTGGAGCTGCCCGCCAGGCTTCGGTGGAATCGTGCTCCACGGCTTCGAAAAGCCCGGCATCTATCCCCGTGGGGGACCACCGGGGATCGGGCCGGGACCCTTACTGCCCGGTATCAAGCTGCCCAAGATCCCCTGGCCACCCATCAAGATTTTGCCCGACAATACGCCCGAGTACCCAGAGCAGCCCGACCCCGACGAGCACATGTGTGAGACCGCTACGGCCAGCGTCTGCACTTACACCACCTCGTTTGGCGTCGTTGGCAAGCGGGACCTCGCTTCCCCCACTATCACGCCCGCGTCCCGGGTTCCCTTTGCTGAGTTTCTGAGGCTCGGCAAGCGGGACGAGACGACAACAACGACAACAACCATTTCCTTCTGCACCCAGGTTACCGGCTGCGGTGCCACCGACATCACCGAGACATCGTCGGCCACATCGACGGCCACGCCCACAGCCTATGTTATATCATTCCCAGAAACCCTGCTGCTGCCGGAGATCTTCGCACCACCATTTACGCCCAGGTTGAAGTTCCCTTCCAAGACGGCCTCATCAATCCAGAGATGGTCTTGCTGTCGTGGCCCCCAAACAACGGACTGCACGTACCTACCACTTACGGCACCTTCAGATATGACAGCTCGGCGGGCGAGGGGACGGCCGTGTATAGCGTCGACTACGGAATTGATCTGAGCCATCCCGAGTTGGCTGACGTCAACGTCCGGGCCCTCTATCCAGGGCCGAATCCCATGAGCAGTTTCGCCGAGACGGATAGGAAGAGGCATGACACCAAGTGCATGAGCAAAGCTGTGGGGAAGAACTTGGGCCTGGCCAAGAAGGCGAATGTGGTGGCGACTGTGTTTGACCCCAAGACATATATCCTCGAACACTACCTGGACGCGCTGGTCAAGATCCACCGGGATATCCGCAACGGAAACCGCGGGACCATGTCGGTGGTGAACATGTCCATCTCGATCCACGCCGACATGCTAGAGGCGGCATACATTGCCCGGCTGGCTTACTTGATCCGCGAGATCATCAAACTGGGTGCTGTCTTCCTCACGGGCGCGGGCAACGTCAGGGACAGCGCCCCGCCGTACGGCTATCCGGCCCTCTTCGGCGACCCGGCCAACACCCATCACATTCCCGACTTGATTGTTGTCGGCTCCACCAACCCGTATGGCGGCCGCGACTCGAACAGCGGCACGGCCGACTGGGTGACATGTTTTGCCCCAGGCTACTATATCCGCGTGGCCCACTCGGAAACGGGTGGGTACGCGAATGCCTTTGGGACATCCTATGCCACGCCCACTGTCGCCGGTCTGGCTGCCTATTTCCGCGGTCTAGACTCGAGCTTGACGACGGCCGCCTCTGTCAAGGCGAAGATCCTCGAACTGGCTTACCGCCGCCTGCATATGCCCGGAGAGCGCGAGGACATGTATTAGGACCGCGTCGTCTGGAACGGCCAGTTCGCCGGTCGCCCCCTCGTCGGCTGTGGAAGCAGGTCTTCCAACACCAAGGCGAAAGTCAAGCATCAAGCCTGCTCGGTCAAACGCATCCCCCCCAGCCACCGCGGTCAAGTTCCGCACCGGCTCGCCGGGCCCAACTTGCACGGCCGGCGGCGGCTGCGGCCAGCTCTGTGTCGGCTTTTTCTGCCAGGGCAGCCCCCTCCGCTTCAACCCCGATTTTCTCGATCCGCGCAACCCGGCCAGTCCACAAAACCCGGACTCGCCCAACTACGGCAACTGGGAGGGATCTCCGACAGCAACGGCAACCTCGAGGCCGGGAGGAGAACCGACTAGTTCACCTACCGGGTTCACACCGCCCGATTACGGGGTAACGGAGACGGGTTCGTATTACATTACCCATACGCCCGTCACGACCACGTCGCCGTTCATCCCGCCAAACTATGGCGTGACAGGGACGGGCACGTATTACATCACCCATGAGCCCGTGACGACTACGTCTCCATTTACTCCGCCGAGTTATGGGCAGACGGCGGGACCTTGATTTTTCCTTCTCTCTCTCTCTCTCTTTTCTGGATATTTTATCGTTGGCAGGAGCTTCTCCGTGTCTGAACACTCATTCTCGCTCTCTTTTCACTGTATTTTCCCCCCCTTGTCTTTTCTTACTTCCCACCCTTCTCTCAGATACCACCACCACCCTTTGTTCGTTTCGTTTTGAGGCTTCTGCCGTGTTTCGGCCTTATGGATGAGCAAATGACGACTGATAGACCTGGTGAGTGTGGTGGTTGCAGGTGAAACATTGTTTTTTTTTTTTTGTACGTATCAATTCCCGATGCAGATATTCCGGTGTTCAAATCAATGAATGGATGCGAAAGAATTGTCTGGCCAAAAAATGCCATAGTCGAATGCTGTGTGTGTGGCTGCGGTTGGTTGCCAGCCGCCCGAAAAAAAGTCCCGTCCTGGCGGCTGCTCGGCAGTTAGCCGATCGGCTGCCCCAAAATTAGCCCCTGCCCCAACCCCCCAGCCAATCATGACGACGGTCGCGGCCCAGCGCGCCCTCTTCCAAGACTACTTTCGGTTCTGGCTTCTCTGCACCAGTCAAACCTCCTGCAAGGGGCCAGGTTGGGCAGGTCAGGTCATGCGGATGCCCGCTCCAACGGCGCTTCGCTGTCGTCCTCTCGTTGCGCGCCGAGATAGACGCCCTCAAACGAGGCGGTGCATCGTCTTTTTGTCTTTTCCTTCTTTTGCCCTTTCGCCCTTTCGCCCTTTCGCCCTTCCCCCCACTCCCACGACCCCGGCCGACCCTCGCAGCCCAGTCATCATCAGTTGGACAAGTCAGTCATGGAACCGAGAGCTTCCGAACAGACTAGACAGAGACCCGCAGACTGCAATCGGAATTGGCATCACTGGATTGGGCTGGCCTGCCCGACCACAGAGGAAACCCCGTGGCCCCAGCCAATCCATCCCCATCCTGCCTTGCCCAACAAGCCAACGTCGTCGTAGCAGGAAAAAAGATACGCTTGCTTGCCTTCCAGCTGTTTCACGGGTTGGTATCGCACACGCGCACCGCGGGTCTACCTTTGTAGGTACTCCACCTTGTAGAAACCTGGCCAGGCATGTTGGCTCATGATCTGATTCCACGGTTCCATATTCCATGGGGGACTAGACGGACTTGGCCTCGTCGATCGGCTGGCTATGGATGGTTGGGCATGCTTGGCTGCCTCTTTTCTCTATGAATTGTTTCGTTTCTTTGGGTCTCCTCTTCGGGTCTCCTGGATTTTTGATGCGTCATCCCACATGGCGACCAAAGTTAGCTGTCTGTCTGGCTGGTGGTCTTGGTCTCCCTCGATTAGAGGATGGATGGATGGATGGACGGGGCGGCAAGCGCCCGTTTCGTTTCCCACTCTAGCCCCCCTCCCCTCCAAGGAAATATACCTGCGACGCGCTTCCCTGCTTCTTTTCTTGAGGAGGGGGATAATTCCCTTAGTTTTCTTTTGTTTCGAAGTTGCTTTTTTATTTTCCTTGCTGTCGATCTTGTTTCTTTCCCCATTCCCCGCGTCGTCGGGACTGTTCATCATTCACCGTCTTCGGCTTCTGGGTCGTGTGAATCACCATTGTTGGTCAGACGAGAGATAACGTCTCCGACAAAACCTTCCGAGGCGACCAGACAGCTGGCAAAGGCAGGGTTGTAGTTGCCATATATTCCCCAACGTCGATTTGTTTTCCTCTCTCAGTATGGCCCGGACAAGTTGCTTACGATTCCGGGCGATATCCCTTCTCACCATGGCAGGAGCGCTCGAGGCGACGGCACTTCCACCGAGCGCCCTATTCGGCCGCCAGACAACTTGTCCCAAGGATTTTTTCAGGTGCTCCAACATTACCGCATTCTGCTGCCCGAACAACCACAGCTGTCTCGCCCTCGCCGGGAACACGACGCTCCTTTGCTGTCCAGTCGATCCTGACACTCCCAACGGTGGGTGTAAAAGGATCGAGCCGATTATCTGTGATATCGCGTCCCAGGACGCGAATAAGACGCCGGGGTCATTCGTCAAGACTTTGGCTCTGACGGGTGCATTGCCTCGATGCCAAAAATCCGGCCAATGTTGCCCATTTGGCTTCACATGCGCCTTTGATGGTGGGAAGGATGTATGTGTCATGGACGAGGACCAGAGCAAGCCTCCCGCCCAGGCATCCTCCACTATTCCCGCATCCAGCTCGACTTTGAGGTTAGCCCCGAGCTCGACATCGAGTGTCATATCTTCCGCCACACCTCCGGCAGTCCAACCAACCGCTACTCCTGGTGCAACGACGGGAGCTTCAGAGGGGGACATTGAACCCCTATCGCCCAGTAACGGGCCATCGCCCGCCGTCATAGGTGGAATAGCAGCCGGTACAATCGGTGCCATCATCCTCGCCGTTGTCGTAGCTTGCGTACTCGTCAAGCGGAAGAGCAAGGTGGAAAAGACGCCCAGCCTCAAGTTGACGCGATCCTCGTCCTCGTTTGGCAATATCATCACCAATCCTATAATTAGCAACCCCATCATTGTCGAGGGCACCGCCATGCGTAGCGACTTCACCCGTGGCGGCCCTGTGAAGCGAGGAGCTGACGACAAACTCGCCGCTTCCGGCCTCGCCTACCGACCCTCGGTCTCTGTGAGCCCACCCGGCTCCTCCGGTACCGAGGCATCTGCGTCAGCATCTCTCTCTAACACCCGAAACCTCACCGCCAACGGCCTCCGTCACAGCAGCGTCGCCTACGGTGTCCCTCCTCCGTACCAAACGCCCCCGACCTCGCGGGGGAACGGTTCCAGCGCCGAACAACTCCCTGCGCCGAGGACACCCCGACAACACGACTACAGAGAGCCCAGCTCAGTGAGCATCAACGTGTTTGCCGACCCACTATCCTTGACGCCCGAAAGCGTGAGGAACACCGCCCAGGCGGCTGCGGGGACCCGCAGATACAGTAACATGACCACGTTTACGCAGCTGATGGATGAGGCTGATCTGGGTGGTGTAGCGAGGGGGGGCTCGTTCGTGCCGGGGACCCCCCAGGGTCCTCAGGGAGGAAGTCCAGTGAAGCGGTGATTTCTCCATTTATCTCTCATCTGTCGTAGCTCGAGGGTGTGAAAGCAACAATAATGCAAGAAAGCACCATGCGGGCCCGTGTTTTAACAGCATTGGACGCGCGGTGGTGGAAAATTCATGAGGGGAGCTGGGGCAAGACAAGACAAGACAGGGCAGGGCGACAGCAAAGATTGATATCCCTTTGGCATAATTACCTTTCTCTTTGACATCTCGACAGGGCGCGCGGCAAGGCAGACATGGGCAGGGCGTTCACTGCCATATTCCTTTTGCTTTTTCATCATCATCATTGTCATCATCACAGCAAGCACTTTTTGGCAGGGCAACATCATCACTTCACTCTTCGGCAAAGTACCATGGCAAACAGGGCAAGGCACAGCACAGCAAAGGCGTTTTTTCTTTCCTTTCCTTTCCTTTTATTTATCTCTGAAGACTTATCATTCCTGGGTCTTGGGAAAGGGGGGAAGAGCGAAGAGAAAACGGCCGGGCTTTTTTATTTTGTGGGGTTGGCCGGGTCTGGACCTGGTCTTTTACCCTATCTATGTGCTCGACATGACTGGATACTATTCGTATTTGATATTTGATATTGCGTGACCGCCATCACTAGGCTAGGGGAGGGGGGAGTTTCCGGCCACCCGGAATTCGAAGTCGCCTTGGGGTCAGTGGGGGAAAGCGATGAAAGGGGACAAGTGAATACCTAGATACAAACAAACGCAAACAGATGGTGGGACACGGCAAGGGGATGGAAAGGGGAAGAAAGAAAGAAAGGAAAGAAGAAACAAACTATGATACCCAATCGTTACGCTACACTTCACTATTTTTCAGACTTTTTTTTTTGGGCTTCGCTTCGCTTCTTATGGGTATATATATAGGTAGTTGGCCGTACGCGTATCTATTTATTGCTTGAGCTGAGACTTTTTCGTCACTTCAAAGTTTTTTCTCTCCTGTGATTCTTGGGGGGGGATTACTATCTCTGGTGATGTGACATGACATGACATGACTGACCTACTCGTCGAATCTTGCAACTTGATACTTTTGTTTCTTGTGATGCTAGTCATTGTTGCCGCAGGGAAAAAAGCATAGGTTAATTGTGGTGTCTAGTGTCTGATTCAACAGTCATATCAGACAGAGTGACTGTCGTTCCAAGCCACTATCCAGAATGACCATGGGGTATCATTGCCGTATTATGGAATCTAGTAAACCCTTCCCTCGTAAACGTGTAATATGATGCACCGCACCGCTGACCAATAAGTATGATGATGCATAACCACACACAAGCCCAACCCATTCCCACCCCCCAAGCGTTCTGCCCACATGATATTCAACATATACAAAAAACCACACTCCCTTCACTGATTCTTCCTCTTCCCCCCTGTTCCACCGGCCGCCGCTGCCACTGCCGCGGCGGCATCCTGCTTCGCCAACTCGTCCGCCTCCTTCCGCTCAGCATACCACTGCCCACACTGCAGCACCAAAATCCCCACCAGCACCAGCGCCAGAATGGTATTACTCGCACTAATGACCTTGAGGCTATCTTCCCTTCCCAGCACCACCTCCCCACTAACCAAGCCCTCATGAACCGTCTTCTCAGAATCCCAGTCTCCTTTACTAACCGCCCTCATGCCTTTCACAATATTGGCAATATACACCCCCGCGCCACAAACATAGAGCACCAACGACGCGCCATCAAACAGCACGTTTGCCTCAGAAGGACGGAAAAGCTTCGTGAAGAAGCCCAGGAAGCCCAAGAAGACCATAATGTTCAAAAGCCGGGCGATCAGCGCGGGGGCACCATGGATGAAGCGTAGGTGGGTTTCAACTTGGTCGAGGTAGGCGGCGGGGACGGGCTCCGAGGTCCAGAGGAGGGGGTAGTCGTAAGGGAAAAAGGCGAAGAGGATGCCGAGGAAGAAACAGACGGCTGTTGTTTTTCCCCAAGAAAGGTTTAGTTTTTCAACCTTTTTTTTTTATCAACAGACGGGGAAGAGAAAGGGGGGACGAACGGCCGACGATGAGAAATGTAGCAAAGGAGCCGGACCCACGGTAGTCTTTTGACCGCGTAGTCTTGCTCCAGTCAACCCATTTTGTGGGCATTTTGGTATTCGCTTATGTTTGTATTCGAGGAGGTTGCAGGTTCTGAGTCCTTTGTGGGTTGGCGCTGGCAAGCTTGACAGGAGGGACTCGACGCAATGCGGCGCAATGGGGGGATCTGCTCGTTGGGCGGTGTTTCGTGAACAAAGATGGGCGAGATACGAAAACAGTTTTAGTTTATACCTGTTGGCGTCGCATGTACAAAGTACTCTTAAGGTGCGCACTGTTGTTCGCGGTTGTTTCTTCGACCCGCGCAAACGACCATGACGGAATGACTGTGCCCCACCCCGGTTTCCAGCAGGGCTTGGCGGTGTGCGACGTGGAAGCCACCTTGGTGTGTTGTACACAAACACAGCTCTGATTGTAACTTAACTGACTGCAGCTGAATTTTGGCCTGGTAGTCCTCGTGGCTCAATAGCGAAAACAAGGAAATAACCGGATATTCCATTATCGATCTATTGATTATGTATTTGAAGGTGGCCATGAGCAATGCTGCTTACGGAAGAAGCCGCAGATTTAAGGGTGAAAAAATTCCGGGAACAGTACACGACTTGGAGACACCTTGGATCTATATCCAACAACTTCATGCCGTCATCGTGATACCGATTTCCCACAGGAGGAAACTCCTCAACTGCCCGCTCAATCTCCGCCATGTCCTCCTCAGTTAGTTCCATCTCAGCCGCATTCTCAGTCGCTCAATCGATGATGCTCCCGGGATGGGAATGATCTTAGGCATGTCCGGTCGTCGTGATAACGCCAAAATCCAGTTGATAGCAACTTGGGCTGGAGTACACCCCTTCTTGGCCGCCAACTTTTCCACTTCAGCCGTCAGACGCAGGTTCGCTTCGAGCACGTCGGGTTGAAATCGCGGAAGGTGCCGTCGGAAATCCCCCTCGGGAATATCATCAAACGACTTCACCTTCCCCGTAAGTACTCCCCTGCCAAGTGGTGCTACAGAGAGTAAGTGTCCAGATTTCAGTTCTCTGAGACACAACCTACAGTAGGCGTAGACGAGAATGCCAAGTTCGGCGCACGTCTGCAGCAGACCGTTCTTCAGTGGCTCGGTACTCCAGAGAGAAAGCTCAACCTCGACTGCTTCGATCTTCGCCACCTTTGCAGCCCGTCGGATTGTCTCAGCGCTGACTTCACTTAAGGAGACACCCTCGACATGACCACTATCGACGTATTCAGCAATGGCGGCTACCGTCTCCTCAATCTTGACCTTTGGGTCTCTCCGAGCGGATTCAGACTGATCGATACGCCCCTTTCCGCCAATCATAGCAACAGAGTCCTCAATGCTCGATCGCACACCCTCGACTGAAGCGTCCATCTGAAGTCCGGGGAGGACACACCCCTTGACGTTGAGGACGATCTTGTCGGCGTCCTCTGGGTATTTCTCATAGTATCGCCTCAAAACTGTCAGCGAGTTGTGGCCAGGTGTTCCATAGACTGGCCACCATTGAAACAGTAACAACCGAGAACCAATGCCTCTTTAAACAGGGCAAATATAGTATCATCGTCGAGTTGGTCTGGACGCCATGTGAGGCTGCATGTCTCAGTTTGCAGTTACTTGAGACTCTTTGGCTCAACTTACCCATGAGGTCGAACCCAATGTTGCCAGCCTCCTTGCCTTGAACTTATAACCCATAGTCTCTGATCTAATCTCGTTATCACCAAGGTTGTTCGGAAACAGAGGCGGCTCGAGGGGGATCGGAGCTAGCCGTTCATTGTCAGGCGGGGTCAACTCGACCTCCTCCACTCAACCGGGTTTGCCAGCTTTGATTTTGCCGTTAGGCGCGGTAGCGATCTTTGGCTCCATCGTATCGACGGTAGCTCTCGAGTTATCGCGTTGCTGAACTGAATCGATTCATCGGTACTTCGGAATAAGCTCAATCAGAGAGTCATCAAGATTTCCGTCAGCTCATACCCTGCTGTGTCTGCTAGACTCTTACGGTTCATGTCCGGAACAGGGATTGTCTCACATTAACTATGTACCGAGGAGGTACTGAAAGCTTTGTTCTCGAGGGCGATAGCGGCATTCGGGTTGGCCAATCCGGCGGATGGTGGGACTGAAGGCGCGGGGCTAAACCTGGAGCTGCAGAATGACGCCACAACCCTGGCTCGTTACTCGTCACCCGCATTCGCATTGTGTTTTTCCAAACACCAATTCTGGTGATAGCATCACGCAAGACACACTAACATCTGCTTCGTCGAGTCGTCCTTCGTTCCCAACGAAGAGTCGCATCGTCGTGATCTTGGCTTCGGTGGCGCCACCACGCCAATGCCACCATAGCCCGTGCTCGCTATTTCGCGGGGTAAAAACTAGCTCCTCACGAAGGACCCAGTTCGCAATGATCATTCATCATGACTGAAGGTGCCTCCAATGCGCCTCCAGCCGCCTCGCCCTCGGCAGCGAGCCCCCTCTCGCCTCGCGCACCATCAAACCCACAGCTCCTTCGGCGTAAGTCAACGCAGGAGCGCATCAACGAAATCCTCGAGGTCAGTCACAGCAAATGCTATCGATAAACTGTCCCACCCATCGCCATTTTTAGCCGCCAGGGCCAAGGTCCCAAAGCTCCAATTCTCCACCCTCTGGCTGCCTTCCTTCAGACCCTCCTCAAGTTTCGAGAGCCCTTCTCCCTTTCTTTACCACGTTTCCTACGAGACCCCCCGTCAATGGCTCATCTGGTCGAGTCCGTCTTCGGCTCCTCGGTCGACGTCTTCAATCGAGCAGTGTGTCTTTGTCCCGACGTAATGCTTTACTTTCGTACAGCTCCCAAACGGCTGACTTGTAGCTTCAAAGACCGCACGAGAACGAGCCGAGTCGGCCAGCCAAGAGCAATCCCGTAATAGCAGCCCCAGACGGCAACCACTCCTAGCCTCGGGCTCACCCCGCACCAACGCTTCGTACACATTTCCCCGTTCACCTCAACTCAGCGTTCTAGATGGAGGGAGGATACCGGAGGAGAGCGAAGAGACTGCTGCTGCAGGCAATGTCGTAGCAAGGCAGCCAGGGCGGCAGCCGTCTCTAACGTACCAGCAGCCGACGCGCACGAGCAGCTCGCCTCGCAGAAGGTCGGCTGCACAGGGCAGGAGGGAGTCGGCTCAAGACCGCGGTAACGATTCAGATGGGCCGGGAGACATCGATGCGATAAGGCCGAGTGCAAATGCCGGGAAGGGATGGAAGGATAAGTTCAAGTACTTTCAGAGCATCGAGCTCGAAAATAAAGGGAGCGTGGCCCGGGATCACCTCGCCCTAGGTAACCACCCATAATGTTATGCCAAGCTGTGGGGAGGACTGGGACTGGAACGGGTGCTGATGAACCACTGTACAGAGCGGACTTTTCTAGCGTGGCTCCGCACCTCGCTGGCCTTTGCGTCGATTGGAATCGCCATTACACAGCTTTTTCGTCTCAACACTTCGCTGGCCGAGGATGGTCAGCAGGCCGAGGCACTGCGGCACCTGGGCAAGCCGCTAGGTGCAACCTTTTTAGGCGTCAGTATCTTGATCTTGTTCCTGGGATACAACCGGTACCTTGAGTCACAGCATTGGGTAATCAAGGGCAAGTTTCCGGCCAGTCGCGGGACCATCATGTTGGTGTCGTTTATAGCATTTGCGGTGACAGTGGCATCTTTGATTGTGGTGGTTGCCGTGCAAAGGAGCGGTTGAATGCCAGCTTCCTAGCGCAAGTGTACGATGTGAAAATCGCTCATGTCTGGGGAGCCGTCTCGTTCTCTGCGTCAAGGTGAACAGAGGCAGTAATTGTTAATACCGGAATAATGGTGCGGTGAGAGGTATGAGGCGATTTCATGTCGTCTTGAAAAACCCGGTGCATTTTATCAGGCGATTGCAAGTTGCAGGTCATTATAAGGAGCCTAAGGCAGACAGTTACTTAACGTTATACAATCCAACCCCTGAAAGATTGCTAGCGTGGGACTTGGAGGGCACTTTTAAGGGTGGGAAGCTGATTGCGATATTTGGGTCCTCGCTTCGTAGGTGTACCGAAATTCGAGGTCTTGAAAGTTCTTGCCGAGGTGTTACACTTTCTAGTCAAGTCGTTAAATTTTTCTCATGTACCTGGAAGCCTTTGATTTTAGGGGGAGCACTTTAGTAGGTTCGACTTTGGCCTAGATATCTGGGGGCTTCCGATGGCTGCCAAACTGTCTGTCCCGTCAACAAATGACGACACCCCATGCCAAACCAATCTACCTCATTTCCACTTGCCGTGCGCCCACAACCAATTTAGGCACTTCACCCAAAATGACGGCCCGGCTTGAACCCGTCGACATCTCGGCCTTTGCCTCCTCCCAGCTGGCCCTCCTGGCCGACGAGCTCGCTGCCGAAATCGCAGAAACTAGCACCCTCGTCGTAGCGCACAGTCCAACCGCCCTCCAGCGCGGCGGCCTCGCCCTCACCAACCTCGTCGTCTCCGCTCAGCGCACCGGACTTGGAGGCAAAACCGTGCTTGAACTCGGCCCTGATCCTGCCGTCACTAATGACCTGCCTGAGCATGGCATTCGCACGGGCGATATCGTCCTGGTGGCGGAACAGCCTGCCGCGAGCGCAAAAAAGCGGGAGGTCTGCGAGATGGAAAAGAAGGGCGCAAAGGGTGTGGTTACTCGGGTTGGGGTCGGGGTCGTTGGCGTGGCGCTCGATGAGGACAGGGAGGATGCTGCGCTGGCGGGACTGGGCGGCCGGGTGTGGATTGTTAAGCTGGCGGATGATGTCACGTATCGGAGGATGAACGGGGCAATGGAGAGGCTGGGGAAGATGTCGGAGGGGGAGCACTCCGTGTTTATCAGGGTCTTGTTTGGAGAGTCGTCGCCGACACCGGTAGCGAGGGATCTCAAGGCGGATGAGGAGTGGGGGAGGATTGAGTGGGTGGATGAGAGGCTGAACGAGTCGCAGAAGGAGGCGATTCGCTTTGCGCTGGCGTCAAGGGAGATTGCCCTGATACACGGCCCTCCCGGGGTACGGCGTACGATTTGCTTTTGTACAAGATTGAGATATGGCTAACCGGTGGGTGTGGGAAAACAGACGGGAAAGACGCACACGCTCATCGAGCTCATCTTGCAGATGCTCAAGAGAGATCTACGCATACTTGTCTGCGGTCCGTCAAATATCTCGGTCGACAATATTGTTGAGCGCCTCGCTCCGCATAAAGTGCCGATTCTCCGCCTCGGCCACCCAGCCAGGTTGCTGCCTTCAGTGCTCAACCACTCGCTAGACGTGCTGACACGCACGTCGGAGGCTGGTGCGATTGTGAGAGATGTTCGTGCGGAGATGGACGCTAAGCAGGCATCGATTCGAAAGACTCGCAACGGCCGCGAGAGGAGAGCCATCTATGCTGATCTCAAGGAGCTGCGCAAGGAGTATCGCGAGCGGGAGCGACGGTGTGTCAGCAGTTTGGTAAGGGGTAGCAAAGTGGTGCTCGCCACGCTCCATGGCGCTGGAGGGTTCCAACTTCGCGGTGAGGAGTTTGACGTGGTCATTATCGACGAAGCCAGCCAGGCTCTTGAGGCTCAGTGCTGGGTGCCGCTACTATCGGCGAAGAAGGCCGTCTGCGCCGGTGACCACTTGCAGCTCCCGCCCACCATCAAGTCACTCAACTCGAGCATCAAGGGGAAGCCTACAGGCGCAGGAAATTCCGGCGGAGCCAGCAAGAAAAATGGCGGCGTCTCTTTGGAGACAACTCTTTTCGACCGCCTCCTCGCTCTCCATGGCTCCGGGGTCAAACGCATGCTCACCACACAGTACCGCATGCATGAGAAAATTATGCGTTTCCCTTCAGACGAGCTCTACGAGTCTAAGCTAGTCGCCGCTGACGCCGTCAAGACCCGTCTACTATGCGATCTACCCTACGACGTTGAAGCCACTGACGACAGTACAGAACCGCTCATTTTCATCGACACGCAGGGTGGGGATTTCCCTGAGCGTAATGAGGAAGATGAGGGCGACGCGAACGACAAGGCCCGTGTTAAGAGGAGCCTCTACGGAGATAGCAAGAGCAACGCTATGGAAGCAGCGCTGGTACGACAGCATGTGCGGAAGCTGATTGAGGCGGGCGTAAGGGCTGAGGATATTGCGGTGGTGACACCGTATAATGCACAGGTGAGTTTCCCCCTCCCTATGTGGATAGGAGAAGGCGGATGGATAACTGGATGCCTGCTTGGTTCACCGCCCACTAACTGCGTCATATCGCATTGACTATAACGGGGCGTTCATGCGGGTGCGACGGATGGGGATGGGTAGAAGCGGGCAGACGCATAGCCGTCCGTGTCTTCCTTCCCTTTGCCTTCGGCGGTTCCGTGCGGACATGAGATGAGGAGAAGGAAATGAAATTCTGACTGCTATACAAACAGCTTGCGGTGCTCGCCCCACTCAAAGACACCTGCCCCGGTATAGAATTGGGTAGTGTTGACGGCTTCCAAGGTCGCGAGAAGGAGGCAGTGGTGGTTAGCCTGGTGAGAAGCAATACGGATGGAGAAGTTGGGTTTTTGGGAGAGAAGAGGAGGTTGAATGGTATGTTCTTTTCCCCGCCTCCTTTCCTCTTCTTCCCTTTTGCTCTTGTCGTATCGTCTTTCATGATGTCCGTCGTCCACGAGGGAAATCTATCCACCTGCAAGAGCATGGCATAGTACACTACGGGTATACCAATGGTGCTATACCTACACCTACAGATACACCTGCATATATCCATGGATACACACAAACCTACATTCCTTCTCCATCACCAGCGTGCAGGACAAATGCCGCTGTGATTGTCCGGTTCTCGGTGATCCGTTCGGATGCCTCAGAGACCCTCGGACAGTGGGCCGGGGCCCATGTCCCCATGTCTCGCAGCAGCGCAAACAAAGCAACAGCACAGAGCAATCCGTGCGCTTGCGTCTGTAGTGTTTGGGAATCGCAAACTGCGGGATTTGTCGTTACAGCACAATACGAGAGGGTTTAAAGCAAACGGCTTTTATTGACGCGCACAGTGGCAATGACGAGACCGAAATGCTCACTGGTTGTTATTGGGGACTCGGAGACGGTCAAGAGGTGAGCTTTGCATATATGAACGCCTTTTCGAAGAAATTACTGAAGTCTATGGCTGGGGGAAAATAGAGGAAGCAAATTCCTAAAACGGTGGATGGAGTTCCTGGAGGATAATGCGGATTTGAGATATCCTGATGTGGCTTCTTTGGCACAAGAGGGCTAGATACCTCCAATCAGAGTTAGTTGAGCTATTTGCCATGGGTTCCGGCATCTTGACGTTGAATGGAGGCAACCATGGAATGGTAGAGGACGCCACAATGGTACCTAATCAAGAACAAAGAAAATCGAAGTCTGCAGAGAATCCCAACTAATCTTCTTTTTGCGTGAACCACCGGTTCTTCTCATCTGGTGGCGAGAGCGCAAGGCAAAAAAGATGGACGGACGGACAAGGCAGACATCTTGGTTCAGATCTGGCCTCGGAGAATTTTAAGCCACTGGTTGGCTTTCTTGTCCCTCCTTCGCGATGGGGTCCTTGTTGATGGTCATATTGCGCACGCTGTCTGAGCTACAGATACTCACCAAGGAAGCAGGCGTTGGGTCGGTCATTGTGCGTAGGGGCTAGTGTAGTGGGAGCGTGGTTGTGTGACATTGGTCCGGGTTAGTTGGGGTTTCGGCGACTGAAGGGGGAAATGCGAGGGTTGGCGTTTGGGCTTGGGTTTGGGTTTGGGTTTGGGTTTTGGTCAATGGTTCTTCTCCTTGGTGGACTGACAGAGCAGCCCGGGCAGACACCACTGGAGAAAATCAAATCGTAGATGGCTCTGGAAAAGGAATCCCGAGCAAAAGAATAGGAAATAATACGACGTTAGGTGTAACTGTCTCGCTCAAGATGAACAAATTCAGAATGGGTTGGAATGGATGGTTGCCCCAGACCCTAGTCCCTGTCCTTTGTTTCAGATTCTCAACACTGCGGGGGAACAGTGCACTGTGCACCACTCACCGGGGTTCAAGCCTACAGGGCTCCAAGATATCCCTGTAGTCTTACAAGGGAACCCCCACCCCACACACCACCGTTGAGGGCATGTACCTTGGTGGTGCGGGGCTTCCTTTTTACACCACTTCCGCCCAACCTTGGAAGTCCACGGAAATTCTAGAGTGGTGACCATTGGATCGCCAGACAGACCGATAACAAGGTGAAGGTCTTGACATTCTATCGGCAAGTGCTTGAATCACCGGGATCCCACAGCTCATACCGCCAGTGATCGAGTCGATTCTTGTCAAATTTCATCGCAATTTACTGCGTAATGGCCGCGCTGTCTTGTCAGGCTGGTAGCACCCTGTAGGTTGGGTGACAGCGCAGGAACAACACAAAGGGTCTCTTCGTTTCCAGTCGCAGTGTCGTACGCGAGGAACCACAAGAAGTGAAGTACTGCGAGAGTAGCATCCAAAATGGCCCTCGATATGTGTATCACCGCCCTCGTATTTTGTCCCGGTCACCATTTCTAGTTTCTTTTTCTCAAAGCTCTCCCTGTCACGCGCAGAGCAGCCAGTGCGTGCGAAACACAGACACAGACTGTTTCGAATCATTGAGACATAAGTGAGAAAATCATCAGCAAAAGGCTGCTGGCCGCAGGTCGGTTGGGACTACTGCACTTCGTGTCGAGAAAATCGCTTGCATGTGCCTTTCATTGGCTGTGCCATGTTCGCGCCTGGTTTAATCTTTTGTTGTTGTTTTCAATGTTGAAGATGCAGCCCGAGAGCGCATCTCCCCACTACACTGTGCTCCAGAGCTGCATGATGCATGCTGCTGCTCTGTTGCTGCGCTGCTTCTTGCTGCAGCGGTTCGTCCGTTCTGTTCGTTCAGGTGAATCCTTCCGAAGCAAATCTGTCGTCTCGCCACGCCCCCTCCTATATTTTGTCTTCTGTGCGTTTGCATTATCTTTGAGCAAGTTGAGGTCCGCTTGTGGCCCCGTGTCATCAATGTCACGGAGGCCCCAGCCTCACTGAGCTGCTCCCAGGGCATTCATGGTCTGACCCACTCCGAGGCTGGCTAAGCCTGGGCCCGGAATCCCAAGATGCCAAAACGGATGCCAGGCGGATCTTAAAAACAGAATCCCCGACCATAATTGTTGGACTAGGTTATACACTAGTTGAGTGCGGGTAGCCAAGAAAGGCAGCAATCATGATAGGGATGAATTCATCATCCGATAACCCTAGAAGAAGATCAAACTCGGTAAACGGGCGAGTAGGGGAGAGTGGGAGATAAAAAAAAAAAAGGCTTTGGGTTCTTGTCATGCCACTACGGTTACATCTCTCTGTGCGCGCCGCGGCTACGCGGGAGCGACAATGACGACAGGAGCGGATGGCGCCTTCCTGGTTGTGTGTGACCTGGAACGCTGGGTTGGCATATCCACTAGGACTGGCCAGACCACCGGACCCCGAACTGCTTGTTCTTTCCTGCGCTGTTCGAGCTTTGCATTTGCTGCGCACGAGAGCATGAACAGCAGGCCGAGACTGCAGGGAGGAGCGAACCGATCTCAGTCTGGTTTTCCTTTGCAAACCCGATCTCACTCGCAAATATTGTCGGAGTTGGCTAGCATTCCCATCGGACAGAGGCTAGTTATTTTGGCTTCACGCCTTGGACGTCCCCGCCCACTTGACCTGAACAAGCGTGGTGCAGTGCATAACAGTGGCACAAAGCCACGCGGGCGCCTGGGATAAAACCCCTGCACCTTTTGTTTGCATCTCACCTCACCCGGAGGCTCTGTCCGACCGCTACTCCCTCAACCACAATCACGATGGTTTCCTGAAAGAGCTGGATGCCGGCGGGTTGCTGACGAAGTGATACTGTTGCTTCTCCCCTTTGGGCTCTTGGATCCGTCTCACGCTGACTGCTATCATTCAGTTGTGGGGCATTCGCTTGTCGAGGAATCGCTGGTTTGAGCTAACATCCGGGAACTTCCCGGCATCCGGTCTGAACATGCACTGCTGGATCTAGGTTGTTATAGACTCCCCTGGATTATTATGCAGTGGTCGCTGAAGCGCATCAAAGGACCCGACGGCAAGTCTTCGAGAAGGCGCCTGGCCGCGAATGTGTCCTCATCAAGTAAATGAAATAGCGGCCCAAAGGCATGAAGTCACAAAACGGCACAAGCTCGCCAGAGCCGCCGAGGGTCGCGAGAGGGTTGCACGACAATGCGACAGCAGAAAGCAACGAGATTGGCTGGTGACATTTGGGACTTGGTGGCGACTTGGCTGCGAATCCTCGCAACCCCGCGCGGCTGCAGAAGCACTTTGGCCAACTGGAGACGCCATCATTGATCGCTTCCCCCAACTACGTATAGCAGCACCATACTGCAATACAATACCTACTTCAGATTAACGTCAAGGTTCAACGAGATGGGGAGTCGAGACGGAACCACCCGGACATGGACGTCGCTGCTCCCCACGTCCGTGGCAAGACTGCCGAGTGGGTTGAGGCTCTCGCTCCTGAAGTGCTCCCACCGCGTAGCATTCGAGCGAGGTTGTGACCAGGATCTGATGATGCTCAAGACAGCTAAGGCAAAAGCTCACGCCCCTTCTCCACCCTGCGGGCATCAAAACACGCACCCCTCCAATGCGTCGACCCTCCATCACAGTCGCATTCGATTACCCTTGCTCTTGCAGCTTATAGCCTGTCCGCCTGGGCTTGCTTGCGTTCTGTCTGGCCTGCGTTAAATATCTCCCATTGGCGCTCCTCGCGCGTCTCATGGTGTGGTATCCCTCTCTGCTCGAGTCTGCTCTTGACTGGTGCTGCTGGCCCGGCTCTCTTGCTGCAGTCTGCATCTCGTCACTCAGCCGCCAACACACCCGTTATCCTGTCCGGAGCAGCCTTTTCCACGGACTGATCAGGCACGCGGCACCAGCAGGGCTTGGCTTGCCACCCACTGGCGGACTCAACCCTCCCAACCTGCTCAGAAGTCGGAGCCGCATTGCTGGCCATGTGGGACTCGGGACCGTTGAGACGTTGAAGAGGGACCTATATCCCTTCCCCCCTCTGGGATCTTCCACCCACGGCGCATACAACAACCTCGCCGCGACTCAGGCGCCCTTTACCCCTGGATTTCCTCATTGTCCTAGATGGCTTAAACGGGTCTAAAGGTCCTCGTAGCCGCTGCCCGCATCGCACTGCTGTGGCAGGTTTCCCTTAGTGTTACTGCAATCTGCTGAGCAACGCAACATGCCCAATCTGTGGAAGGCCAACCGGACCAAGTCCGGTCGTAAGTCGATCCGGGGCACCATCTCGGCACCGATTCCCATAGTGAACACTCTCGACGACGACGATGAGTTTCCAATTCGGAATCCCGGCTCTGCCAAGGCCATGACCTCACCGGATGACGAATTTCCCATGCGCCGGCCCGGCACCGGTATCGCCAGCCCCGTACCGCCGCCCGAACCGGAAACTGTCGACATGCCAGCCGCAGTGACGGAGCAGCAAGATGAAGCCCAAACAGCGCCGATTCTACCGTCTTCCGACTCCAGCCAAGAGCCAAGAAGCGAAGAGCAAGAGTCTCCACCATTCCCCCCCATGCTTACTCCGGTCCCGGTTCCAGCCACCATCTCGGCCCCGATTCCGGCGCCCGGAGCGGAAGCTCGCACTGACGCAGCCCAGGATATTCAACCGGAAGCACCGGTACAAGTCCAGCCCGGAGCTCCGCCCGGTTCCGGTGGATCGAATGAACGTCCGGCCTCTCGCCTATCACCCCAGAAGACGTCGCCGCAGAGGTCACCTCCGAGAAACTCGCCCATCAGATCCAGGACATCACCGCCCATAGGCAGGACCACCAATCCACCAATTAGTATGGCTCGCTATTCGATGGTCAGTGAGTCACCTAGCGGACAGACTGGATACAGCAAGGATAGCCCGCAGCGAAAGAAGTCCAGTCTACGATCTGCACTGGGGAGAATTTTTGGACGTGGCAGGAAGAGGAACGGCAACGGTTCTCAGGATACAACTTCTCGGACTGAGTCGGCTCGCGAGTCCAGGTTCATGGGCTCGTCGCAACACCGAAGCGTGAGTAGCGTGCATTTGCAGTCCCAAAACTGCGGATCGCCCACTGATTCCAATGATGCGCAGGATCCTACTGCCCTTGGTCAGTCCAAGGAGAGGTCGGCCTCTCTCCCTCTGACCGAGTATAACCGACCGCTTCGCTCTCATTCCATTGGGCCTGAAGATATCATGGCGATTGAGAGTGCGCGCAACTCACTCCAAGCAGAGACGTCCGGCCCGGGTGTAAGCATCGGCGCTGGAGGTAGACGCCGAGCTGCCACAGCGGGCAGCCGTCCGTTGTTCCAACCCCCCATGCGGAACCCGGAATGGGGCGCCGGACTGTCTCCACGGCCGGCCAGTTCGCACGGGCGAGGTAGTCGGCTCGCAGCTACGAACGATTTTGAAGATCCGAATGAGATTGGCAGGGCCATCACAAGTGACAGCGGGAATGGTGGGAGACGACGGTCCCGAAGCCTTTCGGGCTTGCAGGATCTCGTTGTGGCGCACCCCGAGTCACGCCGTCGGAGCGACGAGATCAGATTCTGGCGCGAGTCGTATAACCCTGGCTTCATGTCGCCCTTATCATCAAATGTTCAAGAGGACATCGACATGGACGATATGGCTATGACGAATGCGAGTGCGCCCGAGAGCCCTGCAGTTGAAAGGCCGAGAACACCGCCTCAGCCCTTCAACTTCGATATTCCCAACACCATGATCGGCATGAAGATCACGCAGGCAGCAAGTATCGAGACTCGTCTCGGCGGCCTAGAGTCTAGGACGAGCAACGTTGAGAGGGTGGTTGACCAGCTTTGCCATGCTGTCCCGGGCTTTAAGGCTCCTCTTCGTGAATCGGCCCCAGGCCCAGCTGAAACATCCTCTCTGCCCGGAGAACGGATCGTGTCTGCATACACAACCGCGCCGCCTGCTTTTATACCTTCGATTTCTAGGACGATGTCCAGCGGCCTGAGGGAAACAACTCGTTACGCAAGCTCCCACCGGTCTCTGGAAACTGCCGACACTCACTCTCAGATGTCGTTTGGTGATGCGCCGACATTTATCGGATCGCTGCACCCTCCATCATCCTCGGCCACGCAATCGCAACCTCTCACGGCAACTGCGCCGCCCCTCATCAGTCCTCTTCACCGCCCTACGTCCAACTCTACTGTGCGTGGCACAGCAAGCCTGCCGACCATGGGCCGCGACTCCAGTAGCAATGAGGATGCCGTGGCGTCTTTGGTAGCACAACTCGAGGCGGAACGTGCAGCGCGCCAAGCTCTCGAGGCACAAGTTAAGAAATTGTCTGAACGGCTCAATGTCCTTTCAACGACCATGTTTGCCATGATCCGAGGTCCTTCCGAGTCACGATCGCAGGAGCGGCTCACCCCCGGGGGTAATTCACCAGCGCTACACCCCCCAAAGGTTCACCCAGTCCCGCCGTCAACGCAGGTCTTGAGGTCTTTGTCGGGCCTGGAGTCCGATGATGAAGATGAGGAATCCAACTTCAGGGCGGTCACAACCAAAGCAGAGGTTGAGGAGGATGCCTTGACCGAAGACTTCCAGACGCCAGCCGAGGACCGACCACCGCTCAGTTATGGCGCCTTTGGCGAGGAGTTGAGACCAGATGACGATGGCGACGCAAGCGACCCGAAACGCAAGAAGGCTGCGAGAACCCTAAGTCTCAGCCAATTGACCCTAAAGGGCCAGAGTCAGCGTACGCAGATATGACGGCTCACTTTATGGCCATATTGACGACGAACATACGACGCATACGACTCACGTTGTTGATTTGCATGCCCATCTATCCTCATCTACACCATGAATACCCACCTACTCTTTTTCCGCATTGCGTTTCACATAGCCATGCGTGCTTTTATCTCCTACCGTCCTGTATATCTATACACTGTATACTAGATACCCTGATTCTCATTCTAGCATCCCGACGGCTTCCCCTTTTCGTTTTGTCCTTTTCGCAGTTTTCTTGCTCTCGGCCGACATGTCCCAGCTATAATATCAGCTGTGGCTACCTCCATATACACACTGTTGGGGCTAGGGCGGG
>Ga0247765_1000693_pt1 | contig 23445 bp, 20 predicted proteins | sample UWRJL106311C6_FD_179949 | JGI IMG/M metagenome (GOLD analysis project Ga0247765, IMG submission 179949) | Plant litter microbial communities from Arlington Agricultural Research Station in Wisconsin, United States - UWRJ-L106-311C-6 | ecosystem: Environmental > Terrestrial > Plant litter >... | reverse complement strand
AATTGCGCCGTAATCCGCTAAACCCTTTCCGGCTCCACACACCACCAATAACCCTTACCCTTGTAATCGGCGTAATCGCCTGCAGGCCGCTGATAAGTTACCGCGGATAAGCGGATTTTCCACTTATTACAGACCGCCTGAAGCCGACCGCTACCGGCCGCTGGAAGCCAACCGCTTCCGGCCACTGGTTCCGCAACCGGATCTGCCACCACCCACTGTAAGGCGCCGTAAGGCCGCCTTACCCCGCCTGGAATCATTACCATCGCCGCTATCACCGCCATCACCACCATTACCGCCATTACCACCAGCCTGTATCCTACTATAGCCGACGGCTTATATACGGCCGCTGAAGGGCGCGTTTAGGAGGTACGGAGGGCCGGCCTATAGGCGAAGAAGAACGAATAACCGGCGAATACGACGAGAAGCTACGCCTTAAAGCAACGCGAGTAGAGGACCTGGTGCAGTACGCCGCGCGTAGCGCCGGATAGAACCCTTTATACGTGGCTGGATGGTGAGTTCGTTACGCCTAATAAGCTGGCCGCTTGGCTGAAGGAAGATATCCTTTTACGGCGTATTAAGGTACCAAAGAAGCGGCGTAACTGCGGTAACGGCTATACGGAGCCATTATTACCAGCTAATAAGTAAGCCGCCCTCCGGGAGGCCGAAGCCCTCGCTATAACGCTGGGAGTACTAGTTGCCGAGGCGGCTTAGATCCTGGCTAACGATCGGGAGGGCTATATATTACCGTTAATTATTGCTACAGTAACGGCTGCTAGCGGTAGCGCTGGTAATGGCAAGGAAGGTAACCTTTTTACTAAAAGTACGGTAAATACGTATATTACTACTGTAATCGAGCTCTGGTACCTACAAGTAGTATACGGTAATAAGAATACGGAGAACCTACGTAACGCCGCCGTACGTAGCTTTTTGGAGTAACGCGGCTGTTAGAGAAACCGCCTTAACCGCGTTAGCTTTAAAGATCGAGGTACTAAAGGCATTTAGGCCGGATATTTTACTGCCGAGTAGTTGGCGATTTAAGAGCATTTACTTTATAGTATAGCTACTGCTTTATACAACCTCCGTACGCGTATTGATCTTTTATTCGGCTATTATTACCTCTTGCGTAGAGAAAACCGCCGGAAAATAGAGCTTACTAACCTCTCTCTCCTTAACTACCCCCCTACCGAAGGCCCTACGTAGTATAGTTGCCTCGTATCGCTTTTATAAGATGGTAAAATGAATAAAACGGCCAAAAAGGAGTTTATAAAATCTCTACGCTATAAGAACCCCCTTTTCTATACGTAAGGCGCCTTAATACAACTATTTTTCTAGTAATAGTACGTAGCTAGCGAGCCTCCGCCTTCCTTTTACCGCTACTAGAATTGGTATAGGATTAAGGTCCTTATTAGCTAAAAGCGCGAAGAAGAACTCTCCTATAGTATATAGCTACAGGATACCTGGCGTATTTTCGGCGTAGTTGGCCTATTTATAGCAAAAAAAACATACTTACCGCGGTAAGTTAGAGCATAAGATGCAGAAACCTACGGCGCCTTACTCGCGCAGATCTTACAAGCTAGCCGTTAGAATCAGAGCGTTTTATGCCAGGCCTACCTTACGTACCTACCGCGCCAGTTTATACGTATTATTACCGGCTTTTCTAAATCGCTAGGGGATTACTTTTTAGCGCGTATAGTATATAATCCTCCTACCGCTTTACAAACCCAAATCTGGCCGTAAATTGAAAAGTAGAAGCCTCGCTTTAAGGCGCGCATGCGCCGCTACTAGTAGGTACAAGGCGGCTTTAACGAAAACGATCTTACTAGTAATGGTTTCCTTAAGCTTATAAAACGCCTTCGGATAATACTCCTATAGGATCTAACCGTCTTGCAACCTTAATTTTTATCTCTACCCTTCTTTTCTTACCCTCCCTTCTATAGCGAAAAGTGGGAGACCTTCGCGCGTATAGCGTAGGCTAGTATTACGGATATAACTAAACTACCAAGCCTCCTGTTACAACGCACCTTACCAGACCTTTATAGGCTTATAAAGAATACTTGCTTAGCTATTTTATACGCCAGCTAATAAATTACCAATCAAATGGCCAATTAACTAGCCAACTAACTGGCCGCTTAGGAGGGCAAAATCCTAAATACCCTCCTTTCTAGCAAGGTCCCTCTTATAATTACTGGCTACCTAGGAGCGTTGGCGCCGGTACCGGTGCCGATTTTAGCGCCTATACTCCCAAAATCTGCGTTAAAGCCTACGCTAACTAACCAATTAACGGACCCCCCTATTATTATAAGCCTGGCGAAGCTGTTTACGGTTAAGGACGCCTGGCGCGAGTAGAAAGAAGGCTTTGCAGACTTGCCGGTGATCCAGGTGCTGGAGCGCCAATGGGGAAGCCGTTAGCGCCCTAATAACAATATTAGGGTGCAATTCTGCCGCCGGAAGGTAATCTAGGATGCTATTTCTTCGCGTATATCCAGGGGTAGGAGCGAGGCCGAGGCTATTGCGGAGGTAGAGCAAATACGTACCAGCAGGAGCCTCAACCAATTTGTAGATAGCCTTAAGCAACGCAGGCAACGCCGTAATTGTTGAGAAATCGAGATACAGGGGTTTGAGAGCCAAGAAGGCTAAAAATCGCGTTTTCAGGGGCTGCACGTGCCTCAAATGTAGATAAATTTCATTATCGTTGAAGATCTGCATCGCTGCAGCCGATTACGCGGATTACATCAGCTAAAAGCGCCCACGATAAGTGTATCTTATGCGCACTGCAAAAGAACGGTGGCATCAAATCGCGGCGATATTAAATCTCATGGCAGTTTTTGGAGCCGATTGTTGACTGTCTGTCTGCCTCGAGCAAGGCTCACTTATCCCATTGAGTTCAGGCTCGGGACCAAAGATGTATCTCAACGGAATTAAGTGTCTGGTAGCGCGCGTGTATTATTGGATACCTTGGGCATGAACTTAAAATCCGCTGGTAGCTCTCAGCTGGCTGGGAAGTATTGGGAAAAATTAGATGGCAACTATCGTACCTGTCGATCCGGGGTTGGTTTCTTGTCCGTGGTTCACATGTCGCTGGATGGGTGGCGGACACTCCCAATTGCCCCGCTCCACGGTTTCCTGGAATGAGATGTTCAGGCCGCTTGTCCAAGATCTCTAGCGCCGTACATTCCACCAACGCGTTCACCGTTTACCAAGGCCTCTGAGAGAATGCAGTCTCAGATACGAATAGAAAACTAGAAAACTAAATTTCACCCGCATGACCTCGTGATCGACACCGGATCGCCCATCAGAAAGCCTACCCCTGGGATCTCTGTGCTGCATCCGGGCTCTCGGTCCTGACACCGGGAGATGGAACCGACGACCCCATGGCTCGTGCCACTCAGATCAGGGGCTGTGGCTTATCTGGCCGAAAGTCAATGGATGGACATGGCGCACCCACTCTCATGTGCGCGCGTCGCAAATCGAAAATGAAAACGCCCAGCAATGGATAGTTACCCGGATGGCCTCGAATCCGGTCCCCTCTGATCCACGGTCCGGCTGCAGGACACGAGGTCGGATTTTGGGCGGGGCGCAATAGCGTTCACATCGCCTGACCGTGAGGATGCGGCTGAGATCTGACCACTGGGGATCTGGGGAAAGCCGTTGGCTGAATCGCCGGGCACGGGAAACTTCGACCGACCAAACAGAGGTCCCATCATCGCCGAGACTTGCATCGACGCCAACTTTGTCGGCGTGACCGTGAGGCCTGGCTGCCTGCGAGCCAGTGATTTCGTCAGCGCGGAGCCACAGACGGGGCGAAAAAGGTCAACAACACGAGCTAGGCTGCGGCGGGGGGTTCAATGGATTAACTATGGGCCACATTTGCCCGTCGCGATGCACACCGGCCGACCAAAACAATCCACACAAGTCCTGCGACCCTAGAAAAAAAATTTATCGGGGAAATCGCGACAAGGGTATTATCACTGGCATCGAAGATGAGGTCATTGCAGGGAGATAAACAACCACACAAGGGTCCCCTCACCATAGCGACCATGTTAAGATTTGTTGCTTGCAGGACCGGTTGTTGTTTCACAATTTCCCCGTCTCTTTCAACCTCGCAAATTGCAGCGAATGACCGGTTTTGGCCCCGTCTTGGATAGACGACTCTGCGTCGCTACCAGATCCCGCGTTTGCTCATCTTAATCAACCACGACAAAATCCAAAAACAGAGAACTGCGAGGGGGCACGGGCGACGCTGGCCGAGACGGTTGCCCAGACCGGCCTGGTCGGGGCGAGAACGACCGGCCCTACCTAGGCCCCAGGGCGCTAGCCTGCCGGAGTCCTGTTAAGCGTGATAAGTTCGCTAGGAGTTTGCTGCGCGTGGAAAGTCCTGGTCCGAACTTTGCATCTTGGGGGCGCGTTTCTTTTCCCTAAAACCCTTGCGCCGCCCTCTGGCCTCATTGCGTGAGTTCCTGTTGGTTCTTGTTGGATAGCGACGGCAAAGCTTTGGAAGGCTGTGTCAAGGTGTGCGAGACCAGTAAGTGCCGCCTGGAGGCGTGCCGCTCCCGTCCTCCCCCCCCTTTCCCAACCCTCTCGACAGGATTCGCGGTACAGTGGGTGCAGCGCCGTCTGGGAGGTAAAAACAGCAACACCCATCCGTCCATTTCCATCCCGACCCGCATGGTTCCCTTACGCCCTCATTGTTCTTAACTACCTAGCTGTCCCTCTCTTGCGGGGTCATCCAGTCATTTCTAACCCTTCATGTTGCATGCAGACTGTCTCCGGCGTCCAAGATAAACATCGACTGACTCGACGCGAATCAAAGCCCTTGTCGCTAATTCCTTGCCGCCTATTCGTTCCCCATCCCACACCGCGATCGCAGGACGGCCCAAGGAAAACCGGGCTTGCTGTTTTTTTGTTTTGCTCCACCAGCGCAACAGCCGCATGCTGCACATTGCTGCCGCCAACCACGTTCGCTGACTGTCCCGGTCCGGCCCCTTTTCACGCACTAACGCCACCAGTGGGAGGGTGAGGTGTGAAAATCTAGAGGGAAAAACTCGCTGTTTTTTTTTTCTTGCAGGGGCCCCGAGTGGAGCGGCCTAGAAGGAGAGTGAACCACAGATACAAGACCTGCATGTGATGGCTTCATGACAAGCAGGATTTTTGAACTGTGCATCACCGGACTCCGACTAATTTTGACCCTCGGGACCGCCCCTTCGTTCTCTCCGCCTCCGTCTCGTCTCGCTCGCTCGCTCGAACCCTTGACCGCCACCACTACCGCGGAACACGATTCTAGAAGACACGATGGAGGGTCCAGCCCACAGAGTCGTCCCGTTGAGTGAGGTCCATGAGGCTATGTTCAGCGACTGCTCCTCGTCCACCGACCATAGCACCGACAGCGCCGCCTCGAGCCAGTCCCGATTCCGAAGCATGAGCGTCTCGATTCCTTGGCGAGGAGGACGACCGAAGTCGGCGCTATATGAGGGAGTAGTGGCTGGCGACCGGGATGTGGCTCTTGAGAAATCCAAGAGCCATGGCGTCGTTGGCTGGAGTCAGGTCGGATACGGAGAGCCCGGCCCGTCAAAGCAAGAGCAACCCCGGAACTTGAAGGAAATGTTGCGCCGCGCATCTATCTCCCTCCGGTCGGGCGTCAAGGGCTTTGTGAACAGAAGGACATCGATCTCTGCGGGTTCAACTTTCAGCAACGAAGACCCGCGACATCGGTTTCTGAACGTGCCACAAGACTCGGTGCTGTCGCATGCTTCCAGCTCGCAGTGTGATCAACGTCCGACAACAGCGCACTCGACATGGCACCGTTTGCGCCAGGCAACCAGCTTCAACAGGCAATCTCGCGTGCTTCACACAGGCTACGGAGACCGGCCGTTTGGCTTTGACAACCCGATCGAGTCCCCAACGTTCCCGATCCCTGGTTCTGGGGAGCAGCCGCCGATAATACCACGAAGTACCGGTGCCGCTGCTCGACAAGCTGCCGCGAAAGCTTGCCACGGGCTTCAGCTTTTTGATTATATGGACTCACCGTTGCCGCGGCCCGGTTGGCTGGATGATGATGGGCCAGACGACCATGAAAGTGGCATAGGAATCGCGCTGACGAGTTCCGAGATGGAGGCGTTTGTCCCAGGCAACGAGGTTGACTCGGATGTGGATGTTGACGCCACAACTGGGGATGACGGCACAGACATCGTCAAAGTTGACTTTATCTCGCAACTGCCGATTGAGCTGTCCATTCAGATTCTGGCCCACCTGGATGCCGCAATGCTCGCGACAGCGTCTCGCGTCAACAAGATTTGGCATGGAGTGGTACAGAGCCAGCACATTTGGCGTGAGTCTTTCTTGAGGGAAAAGACAGCCACATACGCCACCAGTGGATACGTCAAGCCCGGCACTGGCCTGGGTGTGCCTCCAGTTCAGCCCACCAGCGACTGGAAGGATATCTACAGGGTGAAAGAGGAGTTGGACAGGAGGTGGAAGGAAGGCAAAGCCCGTCCCGTCTACTTGAATGGGCATACTGATAGTATCTACTGCCTTCAGTTTGACGAGTATGTTCTCCGCCAAACTTTTCTGCACCAAAGATGCTGACCTGTCATTAGGACCAAGATCATCACCGGTTCCCGCGACCGCACCATTCGCGTCTGGGACATGCAAACCTACGCCTGCCGGCTGGTGATTGGCCCTCCCGAAGTGGTCAGCGATGCCGGCCTTCCCCTGCTGTACGATGAAAATGGAAACGCAGTGCACTACGCGACCCTCCCTGGTGTTGACCCCGCTCCCACGGCCGACGGTCAACCGCGCAGCCCTGTGCGTGCCTACCATTCGACGCCCGCCCTCTACTGTCCGCCCATGCACCATAGCGCTTCGATCCTCTGCTTGCAGTATGACGACCGCATTCTGGTCACGGGCTCGTCGGACTCGACCTGCATCGTCTACAGCATCGCGTCAGGCTACCGACCGGTTCGACGCTTGCGCCACCACAACGCAGCGGTTCTCGACCTGGTATTTGACGACAAGCACATTGTGACGTGTTCCAAGGACATAACCATCTGCGTTTGGGATCGGGCGACAGGTGCACTGATAAGGCAGCTCCGCGGTCACCACGGGCCGGTCAATGCGGTGCAGATGCGGGGTAACACGATTGTGTCGTGCAGCGGCGACTTCAAGGTGAAGCTTTGGAATATCGACACTGGCAAGAACATCCGCGAGTTTGTCGGCCACAGCAAGGGTCTCGCTTGCAGTCAGTTCACCGAAGATGGCCGCTACGTCGCCTCGGCTGGTAATGACAAGGTTATCCGTATCTGGGATGCTAACACTGGCGAGTGTGTGCGCGAGATGAAGGCGCACGAGAATCTGGTGCGCAGCCTGCACGTCGACAGCGTCTCGGGCCGCCTTGTCAGCGGCAGCTACGATTCGGACATCAAGGTGTGGGATATGGAGACGGGCCAGCCGCTGTTGGACTTCCCCAAGTGGCATAACAGCTGGGTGCTCAGCGCCAAGAGTGACTACAGGAGGATTGTCAGCTCCGGGCAGGATCCCAAGATTCTCATTTTGGATTTCGGAGCTGGCGTGGATGGCATTGAGATGCTCGAAAGTCGGACACCAACTGCATTGGCTAAGGCTAAGGCTACAGTTTCGGCCAGGGGCAGGTGCGGAGAAGAAGACTGGGACTATATTTGAAAGTAATTCTAATGCGAGTTTCGCGAATCGTTAAAAGAGCTTTGGTTGGATGGACTGGCTGGGTTTGGTAAAGAGGCGGAAAATGTTAGCATTTTTTTTTTATCTTTTTGCGAAACTCGCTGAGAGGGTGTATATCGAGGTTGCTGGCTCGATCTCGATGTCCCTTTCTCATTACGAATTTCCTTCTCATGACTACGCTATCTATACAGAACATGTTTCCTTTGTCTTCGGATTGCTGCCACGTGGGAGCTGGCTGACGACGACACCCCGAGTTCTGGGGGTGGGGTGGGGATGGGGGAAATGGGGAACGAGGCATGAAGGAAGGAATAATACACAGTACTTTGTGCCTTGGATCTTGTTTTCTTCTGGCGAGGGCATGGGTATGTTGGACGGCGCGACTGGCTGCTGACGTCGATTGCCAACGGCTTCTGGTGGTGAGGGGATTGGATAGCGCGGTGCTTGGTGCCTCTTTTATCTTGGGTTTTACATGCTGCATTTACAAGGGGAAATCTCTACTGCACTTTTTGGTTTCTCTCGTTCATTCATCACTGCGCTGGCTCTGCATCTAAGCTTGGTATCTAAATTTGCATGGATCGGTTACACTTTGGAGTGTGAATGGAGCTGGGACATGCTGCAGATCGTAAATAGAGAGTACTTAGGAATCTGCATTGCTTTATTCTGGGCAGTTCTCGCATGGCCCTTTTCTTTTGGTCAAATTCTCTCTGTTCCGTACAGACAAGTGCTTAGATTACCTACTCTTTTCATCTCGCAAGATGATCATCCGTCCATCAAGTTCCGGCCCCGCCCGGATCCCCCGCTCGGAGGCCCGGGGGGGACCGGTGTGGGGCCCGAGCGTACTTCCCACAGTACGGGATAGCGGCTTTGATGTTTTGGACTCTGCAGGTGCAGGTGCCATAACTTACCCGCGTGCGCGAACTGAACCAACGAACTAACCAAACAAACAAACACGATTTGATAGGTGCGTTTTTTCTGCTGTCTGCAGGCTGCAACGGCTTGGACTAGACTGCATGTGGAACGGCGAGCTAACCATGAGTCACCGAGTGGTGTATCTGGTTTACTTGCCTGAGTAAGTTCACAATCTGGGAATGAGCAGGAGCCCGCCGCTTCGGGTGTTAAACGTAAACGTGACTTTAACGCCTACTACCTATTTTATCTCGTCATGGCCGGTTTGTGTCTATTCTTTTTCCGAATGAGACCGGTCCGGACCGTCTTGGTTCGCAGATTAGCTTCCATATCTAGTGTGTCTAGGTAAGGTAAGTAAGGCGGCATTGCCGGGTGGACAGGTAACGTCATGGCTAGGTAAGGCAGGTAAGGTAGGATGTAGCAGATCGGGGGAATTACTGATTCAGTTCGGCAATGTTCCCGTCTAGCGGGCCTGTTCGGCCCGAGTGGTTAGACCTTGTGTGAACCCCGAGCCTGGGATTATCTGTACTTGTCTACGTACCGATGGGGTTTGCTCTGCTTGCTTCCAGGTTGTTACTTGTTTGCTTGCCTCGGCATCGCAATGCTGTGGAATGTCAACGGAGGTGATCCGCCGGTTCCAGGTGGGGCTAACCGGAGGGCGGAGTCTCCTCCGTGCCGTCCCGGGCTCGGCACAAAGCGAAACAGATCGACGGGTGGCAAGATTGGTATTTAACGGCTTTAAAACACTGTGCTGTTATATGATTAGCGCCGTTCTTTCACTTAAGATTTGTTGTATACCGGATCGGCCTGGTCAAATTTGGTCGGGTGCAGCCCGTCCGTCACTCTGGCCTGCATCTAAAGCATAAACGATAAAAGTCGCGTCCAATCACGGATAGACTGGTGAGAAACAAGTCACGAAACAATGTTTGAAAGTCCATCAAGTTCAATTCGGGCCCTTCTCGACGTCAACTTCGTCCGCTCTGCAACGTAACTCGAAGATTGGCCTGTCTCGGCCTACCCATGAGAAACAGACCAGGTTGACGCCCAATGATAGCGGCAGCGCCAGACGAATCGGAGCATTCTCTGCGCCTCCGAGAACAGGACAGGGAACGGGAAGGAATGCTGCCGTCAGCATTTTGACCGTAGATTTGGTAACATACGACGACTCCCAGTAGGCGCCAAGGGCACAGCAAAAAGCGAGGGAGACACGTGAAAAAAAAAGCTGAGGTTATACAAGAGAAAGATTATGTGAAAAAGCAACGTGACAGATGTGTGCACTGTGATGAGGGCATCTCTCAAGGTGTGTGACGGTGAAGGTGCCGCCGAGATGTTGTCTCACCCCAGCAGAGCCGGCATCGTCAAGAGGAGGTGCTGGAAGCAAAGAAGCCTTGATCCAATATATTTGAAGCAGGACTGTTGTCTCCACCGTCTTGCCGACTGCCGTGTGGGTTGTTGGTGTGATGGGCGCCAACGGGAGAGGCACAGGAAATTGAACGAACCCCGCAGTGTAGCGTACCAAACTCCAGCTGTCAAGCTGTCGCACTACATCCAACCCCATCGGATCTCGCAGAAGCAATATCGGTAGGTGATACATCAATGCTCTGCCCTTGTAAGGACTGCAGTTGCCCGCCAAGTTGGCGTTTTCTCGATGCCGACGTGGCTTGCTGCCGCAAAGACGAACATTTTCTGGCAGCGCACATCTTGGAGTCGACGATGTGATGCAGAAGCGATTGGCGGGTAGAGATGCAGAATTCAGGTACCGTCACAACGGCCCAGCCATCCAGGAGACACGGCAGACCTGCAAGGAACGATATCTCAAACACTGCAATCTATAGGCTGTTGAGCCCCGCGGGAAAGCGAGGTCGCGACGCCATGAGCGGTGGGGAGTGGTGGGGAGGGGCGGGAGAGGTGGGAACTGGTTCCACTTTGTCGTTTCGAAACATCGCCTCTGCATCGAGTCAGCCAGTTTGCTTGCCCGCCAAGTCCACAACGCCTCTCAAAATGGCATACGAATCAGCTTGGAGTTGGGCAGAACATCCGTGAGTGTTCGATATCGAATCGAGTTGAGAAAAAGTGTGCACAATGGGTTGAAGACAAGCGCGGAGCCCCGCGAAGTCAATTCTGCAGGGGCCAATTACCGGCTCGACCCCTGTGCCAAGGCTTGTTTCGACGATCCACACAACACAAGGTGCACCTTCTCCACCACACATGAGCTTGTGGACGACGGCGCCGATCGCCCCGCGCGACCGCGCGACGCTTTTTTCCTCTCTCGCAGATATCTCAGGACAGCCACGAGCATTCCAGCACGATAACCACCACCACTTACGGCCGCCCTGAACAAATCAGTGAGACGAAGTGTTGTCGTGTCGCTTGATCGCTGATCGCTGATCGCTGACCGGGATTCGGCGCATAAACGACCCCCTGGAATTCTGGTCCTGGGCAATCTGCGAGCGAAGACAATTGGGTGTCCAAGGGTGTGTGCCGCCAGATCTTGCCGTCGTCCGATGTTCACCCCCCCTGGACCTGGCTTGGCTTTTTCCAAATTGCTCGCGTGTTTGAACCTTGTTGCCTTCGCAGCCAATTGAGCTTCCCTTTTTGACCAGCGGCTCTCCGAGGCCCCTTTCGGGGTCGGCCCGGGAATCGTGGCTGCGTACCTGATTCACTGCGGAATGGCCACAGTCATCGAGTCGCCTCCTCCACCCCCCCCCGTGTCATGGTCACCCCTGCTGATTTGTGTGGTCCAAGATAGCGAAAACTGGGTAGACGGCATCGGGACTGGCCAAAGCATGGTTGCAGACGACGTGTGCAAGCAAGACCACCCGGTTGTTGCTTGCCACCACACGCGCCGTCAAGGCCCGTTGGCCACCCTGTTGCGTGGGGAAGAATGGAAAATGGGCACGGGGCCCAGAGGGGCGCCGGTCGATCCATTGGAGCGGGAGGCTCTTCTCGCATGCAGACGCAATATAAGATTCGACGCTGCTGCTCCCGGTTGCACTTCCGAGACGTCTGCTCCCCAAGTCGACCGACTTCCTTTGCGCCCGCGCCCTCTTTCTTTCCTACCTTATTTCGACCTTCTTTCGCCGTGGACAGCCCAGACTGACCGGCCGAGCTTCCCGTCAGGATCCTTGAGCAAGGTCAGCACTATGATCCATCCCATGTTTGACTTGCATGATCGAATCCTCCCACTTGGACTGGGCCCCTTCCTCGCACCAGAGACAATGCGAACTTCAAGTGAGGTGAACATGTCTTGCTGGCAGGTGCCTGGCTTGGCCAATCCAGTCACACCAATAATCCCATGTCACCGTCACTTTTTGTCTCTATTGTCTCCCCCCCCTATTTGCGGCACAATAGCATCAACACCCCTCAACAACACCACAAGGCGTATTGTTTCGCGCACCCCGCAATGTTTTCTGCCTCGGATTTAAAAGTGACCGCAGCCGTCGTTCTATTCCTTCTACCATTCTCTTCACCACACACACCCTCCACTCGGTCCCGGATCTTACCAACCGGCACTTCATTCGTTTCCCACAAACTAACAGTCCTTTCAGACTCCAAAGATCCCCAGCAAGCGTTTCAAACAGACTCGAACGATTAGCTGGTTCTACATCACGATGGGTCTTTCAACTATTTTCACATTTTTTCTTCTGGCCTGGAGCCTCCTAGTCCCGGTCTTTGCCGCGCCTTCTCCCCGGCAAGCTTCTTCGAGCTGGTGGCTCAGCTCTATCCAACGGCAAGGAAAGTCTGCTTTTGGTGATGCCAACTACAAAGTCTTTCGCAACGTCAAGGACTATGGCGCAGTAGGCGACGGCACTACCGACGACACCGCTGCCATCAACAAGGCTATCTCCGATGGCAACCGCTGCGGACAGGGCTGTTCCTCTAGCACCACCACGCCAGCTCTCGTTTACTTCCCGCCCGGCACATATGCTGTCAGCAAACCCATCATCCAGCTTTACTACACCCAGATCGTCGGCGATGCTGTGAACCCGCCGACCCTTAAAGCCACGGCTGGCTTCACAGGTATGGCCGTCATCGATGCCGACCCTTATGACGACAAGGGAAACAATTTCTGGACCAACCAAAACAACTTCTTCCGCCAGATCCGCAACTTGGTAATTGATCTCACTGCCATGCCTTTCACCTCCGGGGCAGGTATCCACTGGCAAGTCGCCCAGGCCACCAGTCTGCAGAATATTGTCTTCAACATGCGCAAAGATGGTGGCGACCAGAATGTGCAGCAGGGCATCTTCATGGACAACGGCTCGGGCGGGTTCATGACCGATCTCACCTTCAACGGCGGCAACATTGGTGGTTTCTTCGGCAACCAGCAGTTCACGACGCGAAACATGACCTTCAACGACTGCAAGACGGCCATCTTTATGAACTGGAACTGGGCTTGGACCTTCCAAGACATCAAGATCAACAACTGCGGGGTGGGCATCAACATGGCGAACGGTGGATCAAAGAGCCAAACCGTCGGTTCCATCTTGGTTGTCGACAGCGTTTTCACCAACACACCCATTGGCATTTTGACTGCCTATGATCCCAACTCGTCCGAGACAAACGGCACTCTCATCCTCGACAATGTAGACATGAGCGGTACTACCCAAGCAGTCTTGAGCAACGCGACTGGACAGATGATCGTTGGTCCTGAGAAAGTCAACTTCTTCGTCCAGGGTCGCACGTATAGCGGTACTGCCGGAGCAGGGAAGGCAGTCCAGAGCCCGCAGACCGGCATCACGAAGCCCGGCGCCCTCCTTGATCCCGCCACTGGCAAAATCTTCACTCGATCAAAGCCCCAGTATGAGAACGTCCCCGTCAGCTCGTTCATCAGCGTCAAGGCGAATGGCGCCAAGGGCGACGGAACCACAGATGACACGGATGCTATCCAGGCAATTTTTGACAAGGCAACCCCGGATCAGATCGTCTACTTCGACCACGGTGCCTACATCATCACCAAGACTGTCAAGGTTCCCAAGAATATCAAGATTACTGGCGAGATCTGGCCTCTGATCCTGGCTGGCGGTGAAAGTTCCTTCAAGGACCAGAAGAACCCCAAACCTGTCTTCCAGGTTGGACAGCCGGGTGATACGGGCGCGGTCGAGATGTCGGACCTGATCTTTGGAACCGCCGGTCCTCAACCGGGCGCCATCATGATGGAGTGGAATCTCGCTGGCACTGCCCCTGGTGCTGCGGCACTCTGGGATGTGCACACGCGTATTGGCGGTTACGCAGGTACCCAACTCGAGCTCCAGCAATGTGCCAAGAACCCCAACGTCACCAATCCGGTCAAGCCCGAGTGTTTTGGCGCCTTCATGATGCTTCACGTCCCATCGGGCGGCTCGGTCTATCTTGAGAACACATGGTACTGGGTTGCCGACCATTCTCTCGAGCCTTCGGCCAAGGACGGCCAGATCGATGTCTTTAACGGTCGTGGTGTCCTCATCGAGGGTCAGGGCCCGGTTTGGGGTTTCGGCACTGCTTCGGAGCACTCGGTTCTTTACAACTATCAGTTCAGCAACGCATCCAACATTTACCTGGCGTTGATCCAGACGGAGACGCCATATTTCCAGGGTAACCCTATCGCGACATCGCCCTTTGAAGTCAATGTGAAGTTCGACGATCCGGACTTTAAGACGTCGTGCGCCGGTGACACCAGCGGTACATGTGAACGGGCTTGGGGTGTGCGAGCTGTAAACTCTAAGGATATCTTCATCTACGGCGCAGGCCTGTACTCCTTCTTCGACAACTATAATCAAGAGTGCCTCAAGACTCAGTCCTGCCAAGCCAACATGGTGTCGCTCGAGAATAGCGCGGTGCACTTTGTCGGACTGAGCACCAAGGCCAGCACAAACATGCTGACGGTCAATGGACAGAGTGCGGCGCTCGATAAGGACAACCGGAACAACTTTTGCGCGACACTGGCTCTGTTTCAGGGGACGGCTTGATACTTGCTCTGATCTGGGTTTCTGATCTGGGATTCAGTTGCTGGTTTTTATTCTCTTCATATCTCTTCATTTCTCTGGCCAACCAAAAAGGTGGCATTTGATGGGTGGTTTTTGTCATTGGCGTTCGGTGGGCTTCTGGTACACATGGTAGACATAAAGGACCAGGCAACAGGAGGTAGATACCAATGCATGAAGGGAAATTGATGATCTTTACCTTGGTTTTTAACTTGCTTGGCAAGAATGAGAGTGACTTGCGTGGGTGGCCGTTGGATGGCTCGGATAGCTTGGCGGCTCGGTGGCACGTCGGATCTTAGCGCTTATCGGCGCTGATAAGGCCGCTGCGGCTTAGTCATATGCTGGGGCAGCAACGTCAACGTCATACCCCTTGTTCCTGGATCATTTTTGTTTGCATTTTTGAACAAAACCAGCGACTTCGCTGGAAAATCCGCGCGCCAACTCCCACACTCTTTACGCAACGCAGCCTCATGCGCGGATTCGCGTAGCCAGCTTCAAGCCCTCCCCCGATCGTTTCAAGCTGCGCCATTGTCGGCGATCCTAACTCTCCTCCAACCGACAACCCACTGCAGGGACCAAAACTGGAACAAAATCCAAAAACAACAGTACCATACACAATGGCCTCTCCCTACGCAACTCACCGACTCAAAACTCCCTCCCAAATCGCCGCCCAAGGCGCTCCCCCTCCCGCGACGTTTTCATCTCGACTTCCAAGCCAAACAACAACAGCGACAAGAAACACTCCTTACCTCCCCACGCCGAGCGAAATCGCCCTCCTCGCCGCCTACCCCTCCCTCCTCCTGTTTGGCGCCCTCTTCTCTGCGCTATCGCCGGAAACGCGCGCCGCTCCCTACGACGCCCTCCGCCATGCGCACGTACAGGATCCCGCACTGGCGCCGTCATACTTTGCGAGGAAGGACAATATTTTCAACGTGTTTTTTGTCAAGCGCGGGTGGTTCTGGATCACCGTTGCGTTTGCCGTCTTTGTCCTCACACACCCGGCGTTGGGACCGGGGCGAGCGAGAGCCCGGGCAGGGGTGCGATGGGCGGTGGTTACGACATGGTGGGTTTTTGTGACGCAGTGGTTTTTCGGACCGGCGATCATTGACAGGGGTTTCCGCTGGACGGGTGGGAAATGTGAGGTTCGGTTGGCGGAGGTGGCGGAGAAGGGGGGGATAGGGACTTCGGGAAAGGATCTTTTTAGTGCGACGGCGTGTAAGGCGGTGGGGGGCAAGTGGAGTGGAGGCCATGATATTAGCGGACATGTGTTTTTGTTGGTGTTGGGGAGTTTTTTCCTAGTGCAAGAGGTGGGATGGGTTGCAGCGAGGTGGGCGAAGTATTTAAGGGAGGAGAGGAGCGTGGTAATGGCAGATGGGGCGGTTAAAGGGGCGGGAATTGAAGCGGATAGAGATGAGAAGAGGGAGGAGATGGCGGTGACGATTCTGGAGGCACTTGGGAAAGGGGGGAGTTTGGCGGCGGCAGTGGTGGGATTGTGTGGGTGGATGTTGTTGATGACGGCGATTTACTTCCATACGTGGTTCGAGAAGGTAAGTCTATCGTGTCATGAAGCTGTTCCTTGTGAAGGGTAGCGCTAACGAGATGTAGCTTACTGGGCTCTTGGTCGCGCTGGCTGGGCTGTACATCACCTACATCCTCCCGAGATGGGTTCCGGCGTTGAGGCAAATTGTGGGTTTGCCTGGTATTTGATGTGGCTGAGGCGTAGAGGTATGGCGGCGACCATAGAATAATGATACCAACCCTACTTTACTCCGTACACTACTGTATGCAGCAATAATATATTTACCCACCCTACTTCACACTGCCGTACTTGTTTTTCTTCCCCAAGATCGCAATGGAAGACTTGCCAGGCGTGTGGTTTAATGTAGGAATGTATTTTTCTCGACCGTTGGTGTGGATCCCTGGGTTGGATCCCTGTGGGGGCGGGGCAGCGCACGGACTGCATGACCTCATGAAGCTATCGCGACGCGTTTCTTTCGACATCCTCCAGCGCTCTTTCTACGACCCCTCCAGTGCAAGATGGCGCCGGTAAAAGTACCGCCAAACCTACCGGAGTTGGTTAGGACGGCGTTTAACAAGGCGCGGGCGAGCGGTGATGTCAATTTCTATCCTACGCAGGTTACGATTCTCAATGTCAACTCGATTCCGGTGGGTTTCCGAACAGTGTCTGCATGCCTGTCCATGTTGAGAGGCATGGCTTTTGAGATATCTAGCCAAGCTAACGTGTTTTTTTTGGTCTGTGTCTGTCTGTATAGTTCCAACTCCGATTCTCCCCTTCCCTAGCCAACAAGCCGAAATCGAATCCCTCTGGCTCGGACTCGTTGAAAGACCCCTCAAAGGGCCCGTCGAAAGTAAAAACGAAACCGTTTGATCCCTTTGAGAATCCTTCTCCGATAATGCTAATCGCGCCCCTTCCTCCGGACTATAACCTCGTGCTGAACAAGTTTGCGATTGTGCCCGAGCACTTTATCCTGACGACAAAGGAATTTGCAGAACAGACGGATTTGTTGGGCGAGGGGGATTTGTTGGCCACGATGGCGGTTATTCGCTCTTATTCTGACTGTAACCATCCTGTCCACGGGGATGGGGAGGGAGAAGGGGAGGGACAGGCGCAAGCACAGGGGCAAGAACAAAAAAAAGAAAAGGGAGGAGGGCTGTTTGCCTTCTTCAACAGCGGGGATGCTTCTGGAGCGAGTCAACCGCATCGCCATATCCAGCTTTTACCGATAGAAAGAATGCGCGACGGACTCTCCGATGACACCAATACTAACGCTAGGAGGGAATGGGAAGTGCTAGCAAACAGATTGGTCGATGAACAAGTCCAAGAAAAACTGCCGTTTCGCGTCTTTGTGGAAGAAATTCACGAGGCTATGGATGGAAAGCAACTCAGAGAGGTTTACCTCCAGTTATATAGAAAGGCCTGTGAATCCGCGGGATTAAGTGGGGGGGCCGATAGAGGACAGGCGAGAGTTAGTTATAACTTGGCCATGACAAGCACAGTAATGGTGGTTATGCCGAGAGTGGCAGAGGGGGGGATCGTCACTGATGGTGACGAAGAGGTGGGTAGGTTGGCGTTGAATGGGACGGTTTTAGCAGGGACGGCGCTGGTTAAGACGCAGAGGGAGTGGGATGTTTTGAGGGGGGATCCGGGACAGGTGGGGAGGGTGTTGGGGAGGATAGGGGTGGGGGGGAATGGGGGAGGGGGAAGGTTATGAGGTGGGAGGGTGTGGGTAGTTATGTTATTATGTGGTTATGAGATAGGTTACCGGGGCAGACTATAAATGCTGTGAATCGGAGTGCTACGCATGTACTATTTTCTGTCTCCTGACGCTGTTGTTTTTTGTTTGCTTCTGTATGCTGTGCTGTTTGCTATGTGGTCTCTCCTGGTATCCCCATCCATTACCCCCAACCTAGATCAACGCCAGAAATGAGTTACCCTACACCAAGATACTTTGCTCGTGCTCAGCCCCTAGGTACCGAAGATACTTTGTAAAGTAGATACTCTACTCGTCGTCCTCGGAATCACCATCATCGGAATTATCCTCCCCTTCCACTTCGGCCGCCTCTTCATCGTCGTCAATGTCCATGTCCATGTCCACGTCCATGTGCATTCCCACCCCCCGGGCTTGGGGGACTGCTCTTTTCTCTCGCAAAACTTCATCCCATTTCTTCCGACAAGTCGAGTTGCCAAAGTGGTAGCTGCCGCCTCCGTCGACAATGTATTGCGCGACGTTTTTCCACGAGATGCGTGTGCTTTTTTCGGCCCCCCCACTCCATGATTCTGATTGTCTTTCTCTTTGTCTTTCTCTGTTTCTTTCTCTTGTCCTTTCACTGTGCCTTTCGTTGGTCCTGTTATTGTTCCTGGTCCGGTTGCCGTCACTGTCGCTGTCTCTCTCTCTCTCTCCATGTCCCTGGGTAGGGGTAGGAGTGGTAGGAACAGAGAGAAGGGAAGAAGAATATTTGACTCTCGTAAATCTCCGCACGCCCTTTTCTAGGAGCGCCAAATCTCTCTCCGTCCACTTTGGTTCCCTCACCCGCTTATGAGGCGGCTTTGTCAGGGTGCGAAACCGTCCTCGCAAGGTCGATTCTGCTTCTGTGAAATTTCCTAACAGTCGAATCTCCTTGTACGTGAGCCCGGCGCGGCGGTTCTCGATTAGAAAGGCGTCTGCTAGGCGGCGGGTTGCAAAGTTTGTAAGTTGGGATTGTGTCTGTGATTGTGTCTGTGGCTGTGATCCCACTTGTGGCGTGGGGGCGGATGTAGGGACCGGTGTTGGCTGACGGCCCTGGGGAATGTTGGGTGTCAGTGTCGGTTGGATAGAGTGAAGAGGACGAGACGAGTGAGGACGGGCTCGGGATACCCCCGACGGGCGATAGTCCGAGTCGTCTTCCTCAACCACCCCAGTCGATGTATTAGATTTCCGTCTCTTGACTTTGGGTCTGGTTGTGCTCGATGCGGTGCTTGCTCTTGACCTGGCTCCGAGACTCGACTTGGCGCGGGGACTAACCGTGGTGCTGTCGTCAGACTTGGTCTTGCTCTGGGTCTTGGTGACATGGCCGACATCTGCCTTAAGGTTGACCCGTGTCTTTTCAGCACTGGCAGCACTGGCAGCACTCTTGGGTGGACTCTTTCCATCCCCTTTGGCAGAATTTTTACTCTCGTTGTCCCTGGTGTTCCCCTTCGTGTTGGGGCTGGGGCTGACATGTGTAGAATCCCGCCCACTTTTCTCGCTTGATTTTGTCCTTGTCCTGGGACTTTTCCCATGTCTGTCATCTGTTCCATGTCCACCACTGTGGGTATCCACCAGAATCTCCGAACTGCTTTGTCTAGACTTGGATCTGCGTGGACTCGTCCCTATCCCTGTCTCGAAGGCAGTTTTCGGAACTGGAGCGGCGGTCGGGGCCGGGGTAGAAAATACCGGAGACGGCGCCAACAACGACAAACGTCTAGGTGGCTCCACATCCATGTCCACATCCATACCCGCATCTATATCCACCCCGGCATCAACCCCATGCCCATGTCCATGTCCGTGTCCGTGCCCGTGTCGTGACAGCCGGCGCTTGGTACTCCGATCGGCACTGGGCAGGGGAGAAGCCGGACGAGTTTTAGTTTTTGTAGACTTTATGCTATGAGACTCGTTGGCGTTTGCTGTTGTGTCGGTGATGGGAAATACCCTCTGAAATGGCCTCATTAAGAAACTGTGTCGCTGTCTCTGCTTTTGTTGTTCTGGTTGCTGTTGACGTTGCTGACGTGCTTGTTGACGCGGCTGGTCAGGGAGGCGTCTTCGTTCTTCGTTGGCTGTCAGAGAAACGGACCCAGACCCCGTAGATACCGATGCTGACACTGATACATGTTTGCCCCTCCCTTCTTTACTCTGGCTTCGGCCCTGATCCCCGCCGCCGGTCTGGCTCACCGGAAGGATGAGCGGCTCCAAATCCCTCTGCTCTCGAAAAAACGCCGCGTTAAAAGAGTCTGTCGATGACGCCGGGGTAGGCGTCGGTGTGGGCGAGGGGTGTTTCTTGAGCTGTTTTGGGGAGACGGTGAGGTTCATGTTCATACTGTTGTGGGGAGGAAAAAGACCCCTGGCTCCGTGACTGGCAGAGCGGGAAACACCAACACCAACGCCACTGTGGGTACCACTTCCACTAAATGCTGGGTAGATGACTGGAGGAGGATATCCTGACAAATGGTGGTGGTGTTGGCTTGGAAGAACGGGCGGCACAGGCAGCGGAGGAGCAACAGTTATCATTCCCCCATGGGAGCCAAGAGCAGCGCCACTACTCCCACTGCTGCCACCGCTGTTGCCGCCATGAGACATAGTATGCTGCTGCCGTTCCGGCCAAGGGCCTTGCTGATGCTGATGATGATATTGCGCCGTGTGCGTGTGCTGATGCTGGTGATGGTGCGGGTGGTGGACATAGCCAGCTTGAGCTTGAGCAGACTCATTCAAGTCCATCGCCTCAAAGTTGGCACAGGTTGACGAAAAACTCCCAAATGACCCTGACCCATACCCAGACCCGGACCCAGAATAGTTGTTTCTTCCAACGGTATTGTCGGAGCCGTCGGTCAGATCGGGACATGGAGTCTGATTCGTGCTCGTGGAATCCCCCCCCGAGATCATCTGGTCGCCACCATACGGCATGCTGATCTCATGGTAGGGCATATGCGGAACCAGACCATGCACATTGATGACCGGAGCCAACGACAAGGAAGAGTGTGTACCGAGACTGGTGTTGGTTTGCGGGACCTCGACGACGGGAACCACACAGGCTTGACTCAGACTCATGGCGGCATTCAAGACCGCATAGTCGATTTCCTCGCTACTCGTCAAAGCCTTTGTCGTTGCCGCAGACGATGACGGAACCAAAGCATTCGACGACGAAACCAAGGCATCCGACGACGATGAAACCAAAGCATCGGTCGAAGACTGCGCTGATGAGGACAGGGACCCAGACCTCTGAACAAATGTCTGCGTTTGGTCTCCTACATATACAGCGTTGCCAAACGAGTCATAGTGTGCTAGCCCCAGTCCCAATCCCAACCCCACCGTGCAGGTGGGAGGAAGTGAGACACCTGACGAGCTGACAGAATAATTTTGGTATGGGTATTGTGGTGGTGGCTGCTGCTGAAGAGGTGGTTGAGGAGGTGGTGGTGGTGTCCACTAACATGGAAGAGGTTGGGCAAAGGTTAGTCCAGTCGACTTGTCAATTTTTTTTTTTTACTGCCAGAAAAAGGAGATGACGGCGATGGTTAAAAAAAAAAAAAAGGTGGGTTCAGGCAGCGATGGGGTAGACTGGAGAAAAAAAATGACACACTCACAATAAATCTCGTGTTAGTTTGACTTTGCTCTGGATGGCTCAGACCAGCGGCGGTGGTAGTGGGGAAAAGTGAGCTATCATCGGTGACAAGACCAAGAGAGCCAGAGCCGGGGTTGGGATTAGAGCTGGAGTCGGAGCTGTGAACTTGGACTTCTTGGCCATTTCGTCGTTGGCGATTCATGGTCTGGCTCTGGCTCTGGCTCTGGCCCTTGTCCTTTGATGACGATGACATTTTCTTTGGTTTCGGCTTCGGCTTCGGCTTTGGCTTGGGTCGCTGCACATTTGAGGAGCTTGAGTCCAACCCCGGAACCATGTTGACGTGTCGATATTGTTGTTGTTGTTGTTGTTGTTGTTGTTGCTGTTGCTGCTGCTGCTGTTCCCTTAGATGATCCCACTGTGCCGTGAAATAGTTGAGTTGCTCGTAGAGTTCCCCGAAGTTGACAGAGGCAGAGGCAAAAGCATAGTTGTCAAAGTCGATCACGGGCAGTGGTGGTGGTGGTGGTGGTGGTGGTGGTGCATGTGGTGGTGCTGGGTTGGTGGGCACTTGGACCCGAGACCGAGGCACACTGACAAACATCTTTTTTTTCTCTCTCTTTCTTTTTGTCTGTAATGTTTTTTCTCTGTGTTCCTTTTATGGGTGATAGGTGTAGATTGTGTGGGATGGGAAAGAGGAGGTTTCTTTCAGGCGCACACAAGGTTGGTAGGTAACTGGCGGGGGAACAACACAGATCTGTCTGTATGCCTAACCCCGCGGGCAGTTCCTGGTCTCGTCGCTCACCGCTGGTTTATTTGGGGGGGTGGTGATGCAGCGGGCCTTGGGGATTTGGTGTTTTTCGGTGGACGCTCCAACCGTTCTCGTGCCCGCTCCCCAACGGGGACCCGCTTGTCTGGCGCGGATGTCAGCGTCGAACTGGTGCCCAACCCGCTGCGAATCGGGCGCATGTGCTCTGAACTGGAGGCGGTCAGTGCTGGTCTGGTGTCTCTCTGTCTGTCTCGCCCACCTTGCATGCATGCAGATATCGGTGTAAGGTTTGTCAATGTTGAGATCAAAGAAAGAGAAGAAAAAAAATTGAGAACTTGGAGAGAAAGAAAGAAAAAGAATTCTTAGCGCTAGGCAAGGTAGGTAGGTAGAGCTGAGGAATGAGGAATGAGGAGTCACGGACGCACCGGCCTTCATCAAATCTAGGCCAGGCGATTCTCTTTCTTTTCCCACACTTTGCCTGGGTCAGGAAATACTTACCTTTGATGATCTATCTACCGGTCACTTTTTGTCCCTAGTAGCCTGCCGCTTTTCCTGCCAGGGGGGCAAAGGACCGGAAATTGAAAGGGGCGTGCTTGACGGCGTCGTTCAAGTCAACAAAAACACCAAGTAGGTACGAATAAACTTGAACAGAACTACGGAATTGCCAAATCTGGACAGAAATAATATCTCTGCTTCTTTTTCCCTTTCCCGCACTCTACATGCACTCTGTGGGCTGGGCCAGAAACCTTATGACGGGATTGATCATTTCCCCTGGCTGGAAGGAAATAGACAGACTTGGTAGTATTCCGTCGGGCCGCGTCTAGTCTCCTGTCCACGAGATGCAAAAAGCAACTCGTCACTTGTCATATGTGTGTGTTTTCCACATCTCTCTATCAAAAAAAGAGACAAGTGACAACTAGGAAACAACTAAACCGAAAATGGGTGGTTCAGCAGCGCCAGAGAGCGTGGTTGCAGTGGACGGATAACCGCATGGAACGAGCCATCACTTTTTTTTTTGACGGACCGACGGTACTGAACGGCAATGACCAATCATTTCCTCCCGGGTAGGCAGGGGAGGGGAGTCAGTGCAGAGCAGGGGAGGGTGGCAAAGGAGGTAGATACATACAGGCAAACAGCCTGACGTTTCCTACTACTGCGTACCTTACCTAGGTAGTCTGGACTATATGCAGGACAGCAAGCAGGGATGGGTACATGAATCCATGACCGCCCCGCCTCCCCCCCCACAGCGGTCATGAATCCATGGCCCCCCCACAGCGCTCATGAATCCATGGCCCCCCCACAACGGTC
>Ga0247765_1000692_pt1 | contig 23473 bp, 19 predicted proteins | sample UWRJL106311C6_FD_179949 | JGI IMG/M metagenome (GOLD analysis project Ga0247765, IMG submission 179949) | Plant litter microbial communities from Arlington Agricultural Research Station in Wisconsin, United States - UWRJ-L106-311C-6 | ecosystem: Environmental > Terrestrial > Plant litter >... | reverse complement strand
TACATCATAAAGTCATCCATCGTGAAATGGACGGCGTATTGACCCTGCTGCTCGGTCTCCTCTTGGCCCTGTTGGACCTGGTATTGACCCTGCTGGGCCTGGTCGTACCCCTGCTGGGCCTGGTCGTACCCCTGCTGGGCCTGGTCGTACCCCTGCTGGGCCTGGTCGTACCCCTGCTGGGCCTGGTCGTACCCCTGCTCCTGGTGGTAACCCTGCTGGGCCTGGTATTGATCCCCCTGGGCCTGAGCTTGACCCTCCTGGGACTGGTCTTGACCCTGCTGCTGCTGGACTGGCTCTCCGGTGGCGTCCAGATTCTCCACCTCGCCTTTGCGCAGACGACGAATTCCAGGGAGGACCTTGCCCTCGTTATCATGGCAGGCTCGGGCTGCCATTGCCCACTCAATATGCTCCTAACGAAAAGATGTTAGCAAATGTGCACCGTGGGGAAACACGCACGTAGACTTGACGCCCAGCGTTATTCCAATCTAAGATTTGGAAGCAACATACCATTGTGGTTGTCGGCTTTCCAAACGCCGCGTCGTACTTGGCCTGGAGGTGCTGGACCAAGGCGTGGCGACTGACATGGACCTGTTTCGCAACAATGTCTGTCAGCCAAGAACGGGACGGAAGGGAATGGAATGGAATGGGGGAGGTGTTCAACTCACCGGCGGATCGCACGTTTTTCCACCAGCTGAACACTCGAGGCACCGCTTCACAGGACGATGCTCCAAGTCAGAAGCCAGACCTAGAACAGCAAAAAGTAAACATGTCAGTTTTGCCATCTGGGTTTACCTAGCCGCAGAAATATTTGAATAGGAAATAACAAGGAAAGACAAGACTTACGTTTATCGGTGCAGGACACCCTGGAACCGCGGCAATTATCCGCCTTGCGGTTGGCGGGGGTGTGCACCATCATCATGGCGGCGACGCACGGGCGGCAGGGGACGGGGCGAGTCGTGCGCTCTTCCAGGGGCACATTGACGGCGGTCTCCCGACTAGCCCGGGTGGAATTCATGCTGCGTGCGGTGGTGGACGCCATATCCGGATTGGTAGACGCTATGGCGGATTTCTAAACGTCGAGATTGAAATCGACAAGTGAAGGTAGTGTGCTTTTGTGGGAAAAGAGCCTGGGAAGGTTCTGGATGGTGCGGAAGAGAAGAAAGAGAAGAGGTCAAGGGTAGGTTGGTCGCCACGAACGTGAAATTTATACCCAAGCGCGTGGAGGCGCCGAGAGGCGGCTTCAAAGAACTCCACGGCGTGAATTCGCTGCCTATTGTGGCCAGCACTTGGGATGAATAGCAGTATTGCCCTTCCGAGGGTGTCCGGACGTGTCCGGGAGTGGGGCCGGGGCTACCGGACCGGGGTGGGTCCCCGAATTTCTCGGAGGGTGCGGAGCGTGACAGAAACCTCCCCCCAACACCATTCAGATCCTGCTTTGCCCTTGTGAATAAAAACTCGAGATGCTCGTTTTCCAAAAGAGAAAAGAGGACAGGTAAAAGAATACATTATAATGTCAGATTCAGGTTGCAAGAGGGTCCAGTTCCAGGCTGACATTGATACTAGCCATCTTGTCCAGGTCGTCAAAGCGAAGGGGAGATTCAACCCTTAAGAAGTTCAGCGCCTCGGCGTTAATAGCTGGGCACCTCAGGTACCCAGGCATGTCTTTCCATCATGAGGGAGATCCTATCTCGGCCGCCGAACAAGTGGTGTGTCAGCTGGTCCAGTTTCATATTTGTAAACAAGCCTCAGTTGAACATGCTCGGCAGCCATCGAAAATTAAAACAACCGTCCCAAATCCTCTTCAATCTTCACCCAAGTCCGGGGCGATAGGATTCCCGTAATCCAGAAATTCCCTTGGTGATCCTTGCCCTGCAGCACAAAGACATTCCGAACCTGGGGACCCTGACGCATAGATCCAGCATAATGAGAAACGATACTCCCCGGCGGGTTAGTTCGAGTTGATTTCGGCGACGACGACGACGACGACGACGACGACGACGACGACGACGACGACGACGACGACGACAACGACCCAAAATCACTAGGACGCACACGCATATTTGTAACTACTGCAGGAGCAAAGTCAACTGACTTGAATATATCGGCACGCGTCCAGTTCGTAACCGGCATGAGCACGGCGGCGTTGGCCTCCTCCTTGGCGCCGCAGACCATGGATGGGTCGCTTTCTGTTTTAGGCAGGGATTGAAGCTCGCGGAGACAGGCTAGGATTTGACCAGCCGTAGATTGCTCAGCGAGATGGCGTCGGTTCTCCAGCGCGATAGGTCCCAAGGCTGGACCCCTGGCGACTTGGTAGGGTAAGAAGGTACAGGCGGCGACGGCCATGTTTTGCATAAATACACCGGAATTTGCCTGGGCCATGAGCGATGGGAGTCGGAAACGCGCGTTAACGGCGTGAAGGACAGTGATTGGTCGTGGGTGTGGCAGCGACGAGGCAACGGCCCGGGCGGCCCACGCAGTGAGCACGTCTCCTTCGCTGATGAAGGGCACCCCGATCTGGCCGCTTTCTTGGTCGTGATGGCTGGCCTTGCTGAGGTCGTCGCGGGCTAGGCGCTGTAGCTCGGCTAGGGCTCTCTGGGGTAAAAAGATGGTGCGAGTCTCGACAACAGGGTCCCAGACCATGTCCCAGGCAAACCGCAGTCCAAAGCGGAGCATGGAGAAGCCCGCCAGGCGCAGCTGACCTAGACGGAACGGCTCATTCTCTTCCTTCTTTTCTAAGGAAGAGTCTACAGCGGCAGAGATGGCATCCTCTCGCGCACCTAGAACCGGGGGAACTTCTTGTTCCCTGCCCGCTAGCACCAGAGACCAGGCGTGGAGAAGGGCTTGTTGCCCCATGACGTCCATTAGCGTGTGTGGCCAAGACAGTCCCACCAGTGTCGCGTCGTTAAAGGATGTGATGTGCAGTGAAAGCTGGGGCACATCGCGGCTGAGGAAGTCGTTCAGCGTCTCGGGTGCTCCGTCTGGGGCTGCAAAAGGCCGCAAGCCTTCGCTGGGGCAGGCTTGGATTGACGGACCCTTGGTAGCTTTGGGCAGCTTACTGGCGAGTGGGTCATCTTCGATAGCGACATCCAGTACTTGATGGGAATACGACACGGCCGGTCGGGCTGCGGTGAACGGCTGGGGAACATGAATCTCTAGTTCGCCTTGCATGCCCAGTCTCAACCTTCCACCCAATTTTCTCCAGTCGCCCATCTCGAGGAGTCTTGATAATGAAGTGTGCAGTTTATCCGCGTCCAAGACGTCGTTGAAGCGCAAGACCCAGGTCACGACGATGCCCCGCAGTGTCTTGGTGTCGTCCAGCATGTGCAGGGTATAAACATCGTCTGTGTCGTCGCCATGGTTGTCGACAGGGGACGTCCCAAGCCAGCGACTGAGAGTATTCATCTTGTTGTAGTTCTGCTTGTTCTTTGCACGTTGCAAGTTGAAAAACGCGTTGCATGTCGCGTCGTTTGCACCCCTGCCATCCCGCCTTGTCCAATTCTGCTAGGGTGGTCACGCTAACAAACTGCAATCTCCCAGACAAATTCATCCGAAAAAAAAAAAAGAAAAAAAAAAGGGAAGTAGCTATGCCCTGTGGCATCTAAGACCGAAATAAGATGTGCATTTCGATTTCTGCAGCCATGCGGCGACCTAAACTAGACTGCATGTTTAGTGCACGGAATTCCCAAGGAACTAGCAGACGCAAATACTTGCCAAGATAAAGGAACACCGCCATCATTATCGATTGACCCGACCCATGCGTCTCCTCGATGCTCTCTACCTAGGTAGATACCTTACCTACCTAAGCCAGAAAACGGCTCTCCAGTTGAGGGCAGGGAAGCTAGCATTATGGCCTGGTACCTACCTACCAAGCTACCTATCTGTCTCTGATGCAATGCAGTGTACAAGTAAACCGACATGGACACCCACAGACTGGCCGCAAATATCCATAGGGCTCACAAACGAATTTATCCCCTTACTTTTAGAGCTGCACAACTTAAATTCACAATAACACCAATACTATGTACTTTGTACCAAATGAGTCATTTTGTATCATGGCCAAGTCGAGTCAAGTATTACCGTACCGTATACTATACCGTATACATGAACACGAAATATTGCTACGCCGCAGGGTAGATTGCAACGCTCAACAGTTCGCAGTCCACCTTGATGGTTTTTTGTTATTAGCCTAGTCCCGTCCAGTCACTTATTACTAGACTTCATTTCGTATCCCAGCACAGCAGAGAGCCAGGCGGCTTTATTCAGTGGCTGTGTAACCAAAACTTCCAGTCCAGTCAGTTCCGCCGTGATCATAGCCGATAGCCGACAGTTTAAAAAAAAAACGCTGACTGCTGACTGGACCGCATGAGCTCAACAACAAAAGATGCCTTGCCAGTTGGAAGAATAAAAAGTCCAGTATGACCCCGAGTAACCTCCCAAATCTTGTAAGCCTTCACTTTTTTTTTTTTCTTTCTTTTTTTCCATCTCAAACATAGTAATACCAATCTGTCTGTCCCTGAAAATGTCTCCCATCCACTCTCTCTCTCTCCTAGCTGCCTTTACCGCTCTACCGCTCTCCCTCGCCGCCACCACCCAAGCGGTGCTTCTCCCGGGAGTATGTGGACCCTACCCTGGCGTTATGCAAACCAACACGGGCAACGGTTTCAGCGGCGACTTGGGTCTCCGGCCCGCGGGAACGGGTCTGCATATTGACACGCAAATCCCCAAATTCGGGAGCATCGATACCTACGCGCGCTTTCGCAACCCTTGGCAGACCCTCACCCTGTACAACACGACGGGCGAAGGACAATTCACGGTTGCGGGATATACCATTGGCTGTCGCGATGAAGACGGTCTCAGCCTGACGTATGGAGAGCGAATCCCCATTAAAATCAACACTTCGGAAGGTGGAACCCTCGTCATGAACGGGAGTGCGTATGGCCTCACCCCGGAACCGTACGCGTATTATATCGACGGAGTGCGGCAGCCGGGCGTATATATCGGGGTGGCGGGAAGTGTGCGCTGGGCCTGGGGTCTGGTGAATCGCACCGACGTGTCCTCGGGAAGGTCGACTTCGTATTGGATTCCCAGGTTGTTGGTCCCGACGGATCGCACGCGGGAACCCAAGTTGGCGGCGAATGAGGTGGAGGGGTTTTTGATCTCACTTTTTCCTTGATCTTTAGTTTCTCGCACAGTGCGCTCTTTGCAAGTGTCTGGAGAGAGTACGAAATAATGCAAAGTAGACTGGATGGATGACTATGTGGATACCTAGAACTAGTAATTGGTCGCGGCAAAAGGTTTGGGTTCATTTTTCGGCTTGTTCTGGTTCATCAAGGTTATGCACCTCTAGAATACCTATCTAGGTACCTAGGCGACCCCATGTTTGGGGCGAATGGGGCAAAATGGTATATGATCGACGCCTAAGAAAGAACCCATGATGGACGGGGCGATGATTCATTCTGGCGGCGCGGAGCCGCATGTTTTGCCTATCATGACCTCCTTCATTGTAGTCATGGCCTAAAAGGTGCTGATGATGCCTTGTAAAGTTAAATAAGTAATCACGGTTGATCAAGACTTAGGTAGCCACGAGTGTCCTTTGCTTTTGGCTTGGCTTTGACTTTGGCAGGCCGCGGGCATCACCACAATCCATCCATGTCAATTGCCCCTAACAATTTCAGCAAAGCAAAATGTGAAATCAATTCTTACAACATGCAACGCTGTAATCCTACACATAAATGTACTGAAAAGAGAAAGGGAACTGGACTAGAAGCCTCCCATCAAAAAAAGATAGGTAGTTGGCAAAAGTCGAAAAAGACAAAAAAACAGAGGCTGGCTCGCTCGCAAAAAAAACCTCCCCCTAAAAAAAAAAAAAAAAAAAAACAAAGAATATCCCCCGCCATCTATGCCGCAGATGCTCAAATCCAAATCCCCCAAAAAAATCCTATCGATGCGATGCGCTCACCATCTATTTGGTGCACTTGCGCCACTGGAGATGGTAGTACTGCTTGTACTTGAAATCCGACGAGTCGACCTGCAGATATCAATCATTATTAGCCCCAAGCTCGCTCACAGTCAAAGGGAGGAGGAAAAAAAAAACTCACCGTCATCTGTGCCGCCTTGCTGGTTCCCTGGAGAAGCCCAATAGAGCTCTTAATGTTGAGCAGACCCTCGGTACCGCACGGCGACCAGACAGTGGACTCGATACCGATCCTGTCCTCTTTCAGGTAGTCGGAAACCAAGGGTCCCTTCCACGTCACCTCGCGGTCAACCTGCTTGTTGTTACCGCTAAAGTAGTAGGTAGACTTGGCGAAAGCGTTGGTTCCGCTGGGGATGTTGATGTAGCCGCGATAATCGGCCTTGAAGACGCCATATCTGTTGATGGTTCGTCAGTCATGATTTAAAAAAAAAAAATTGTTGGGATACTCACTGCCAGCCCTGAGGGATCTTGAGCTTCATGTTGATGGTGCAAGCGGCGCGGCTCTGGGACGGCGTGGTTCCCGGGCCCGCCTGGGCAATGTACTTGTCAAAGAACAGGGTGATGAGTTGGTTATCGGACGAGATAGCCTTGCCGACACTGCCCTGGGGACAGCCGTTGCCACCATAGGTGATATCGGCAAAGGTAACCTGGTTGGAGGGAGGGGCATCACGGGCCTCGAGGGGAACGGCCGAGACGAGACCGGTGCCGGTGGCGGCGGCAACAATGAGAGTGGTGAAGCGCATGTTGAGGGATTTGGTAAAGAGTGATGTGAAGAGAGAGAAGGAATCCAAGCGAATGCTGTTGATTGGTCTTGATCTTGAAGTGGATGTAAGTGTAGTATATATAGATGTAGATGTTGTGGATGCTGATGGTGATGAAGGAATTGGATGAAAACAAGCGAGTCATCGCTTACCTTTATACATGATCATCTCATCCAAACTCCCCTACCTAGAAACAAAAAAGTACCGACCTACTCGATAACAAAGAGCTAGTTCCTTCGTCACGAGAATAGAATCAGCCCAAACACAATCTCCCCTTGGCCCTAGCTTACACCAACCCAACAGCCATGACTCCTCCAGCCTTGTTCCCCCCCTCCCCCGGATCGGACGAAACCCTCAGCCTCAAAAGGGGTTCACAACCTATCGCTTCTCACCAAGGCCACGTTACTCGTCAGTCCACACTGGCCAGCTGATGTCTAGTCTCTACCAGGACGTTCCTAGTGGGAAGAAATCCTAATGAAGCCATCTCGGCACTTGGCCCCCAGACCGGGTTGCTGACCGGTTGGTGCATGGCGATAGGCTGCGCTGTCGGAGGGCCTGGGCCTGTGCTTCCAGGGTCGCTGCTAAGCCACTCAGGGGTAAGTAGTACAACGTGCTTTGCGCCTCTTTTCCCGGGGTAGTTGAAACCAGTTAACCAAACCCCGCAAGAGGCTACCCTGGCCACTGGGTGCCCAACAGAGCTGATGGGAAGGTGGGAAGTGGCAAGGTAGGTGCCTATTGGCCAAGATAACACTCAGCCCTGAATCTCGGAGCGGGGGAATGACTGCGAGCCTGCTGGTTTTCGGGACACGGAAGGACCCGTGTGCTGGAGTTGGGGGCTGAGAACAGCTGACCAGATCGCTTCATTACGCGCTACCAATCGTGGTGCTGGCTTGGCATTCTCATCTCCGATGCTTTTCGCGGGCCCAATGGCAGCCAAGGCTCTGTGCATAAAAGTCAAAACTGCCTCGCCTGGGGTAATAATGTCAGTACTCGGTAGCACCTGGATTACTAACGTGCCTAGTTCGCATGAAGAGCCCCCAAAGCTCAAAGTGCCACGCAGAATCAGTGTCGCATCGGGAATCGGAATACTAATTCCTATTGAATCCAGACGACTAAAGCCTACTTTCAAGTGTTGCCTGGGCGGATTTGCGTCCAAACTGTGCCCATAGGCCAAGGCTACAGCGAACCAACGGAGGGAATCCGTGCCACAAACATCATCCGACCCCTCAATGCTCGCAAAAGCTGTACTCAACTGATGCGTAATGCTCCCTCGCTTCGCTCTGAAATGCTGAACGTTCCTCCATCAGCGCAAGTCGATGTTGCTCAGCCTCGGTGCGTGTCATTGGCAGCGGTTCATCAAGCTCCTTCCTCACCATATCCATGATTTCGTTTGGCAGCTTGCCCCGCGGCAGCTTGCCCTCGACCATAGCCTCCTCAAGCTTATCTTTTCCGAGGCCCCGCTCCAGCATCAGCTGCGCAATCTCCGGGTGCAACTTCAGCCCAATCTGGTCCGTCCCGAACACCTTGTCCTCCCACCACTCTGCTTGCTGGGGGGGCACATTGCCTGTATTGATGACCCGAGTCAAAGGGTCGACGAGCCACAAAGCAATGAAGCGCCGATGGCCAGGCTTGGTGGGGTCAGCGAGCCTAAAACCAGACACCCGATGGTGAAAGACATTTTGAAAGGTGAGGAGTCGGCCCTGACGCGTGAGAACACTGCCGTAGTTCTGAAGGCAAGAGCTGCCGGTGCCACCAAGTTTCGCCCCGTACACGCTCTCCATCCAGTGATACGAGTCCTGTCCAACATCCCAATCGTCCTGGTAGCTGCTGGTCATGGTCCGAAAATCCAGATGGCTGTCCGTGATGTTCTCCGAGTCCAGGTAGTAGAGCGCTGTTGCCACAATGTGTTCGTTCATCTGACCTTCGACATGCCAACCCCCAGGGCTAAACTCGGGTTTCTCCGGAGTCAGCTCAATCGATGCCATCTTGACAATGATCTGCAATCCAGTGTCTTTGAACTGGTTCCGGAGCGCCTTCTTCGGGTTGACAGCGTAAGTGCGGACTTTGCTCTCCTCAAAGGGCGGGGGAGCCGGCTGAACAGGTCGGCGTGTTCTAATCCAGCGTCCGTGATTCTTAAAATCCTCGTCGGTTCCCGAGACAGACCATTTGCCATTCTCCAGATCATTCTTGGCATCTTCGGCTGAAACCTCCACTGCCTGGCCTGCGCTCGCGGCAGCAGCTTCTAGCTCCAGCATTTTTTCAACCGACGGTGGGTCCCAGTTCTCGGGATTCTCGTCGCTAACGTGCAAAATCAGTACGTGCAAAGGATGCGATTTGCGAGACAGGTTACGTACTCGGGATTGTCGGGTCGGATTCGAGCAATCTGACGACCGGGCCCGTAGACCGTCGAATGTTTTGGCGCAGTGTCATATCCGTCGCCCCTGCCCCTGTTAGTCGTCGTTTAGCCAGTTCTAGGGTCAGGCGTACCCTCGCTGCACAAGACACTGGTCCCACATTGGCAGGGCAGTCTCGATGAGTTTCTCGATGGTTTTGTAAATTCCTGGATACTTGTTGGGGTGCAAGTTGTTGATGTAACTGGTGAACTGAACACCGCCTTCCGGGGTGAACTTGACGTTAGCAGGAAGCCATTGGTAGACCTTTGACCAGTACGATCTGTGAACTCCGGATCCCCCGATGTCTGTGTTACTACCATATCGTCTAGTCGATGCTTCAGATGGCGGCGCATCCCACTCGGGCCGCTGGGGAATGACCTCTCCTTTCCCGGCGTACTTGTCAATAGCGTCTTCAACACCAACCACTTCGTCCTCGAAAAAGCGGGAGCGGCCGTAGACGAGCGGATACATGGATGGGTGTACGAGATCCTGGACAGTCTCGTTGGTGTTGGGGTGCCAGTCGGGATTCTTGGCATGGTCGGCCTTGAGCTGAGCAAAGGCGTCACGCAGGGCTGCGTGAAGTTCGGGGGTCACCAGGACGTCCGACTTGGCGATGCTGAAGTTTACGTCCAGTGTAGGAATGACGCCGGTTTCCTTGAAGTATTCTGCCTTCTGGCGCAGCTCGAGGATACACTGTAACTATGTGAGCCAGGCTTGTTGGCTAAAGGGGAAGCAGGGCTCAGCCGACATAGTCAACAGCCTCCTCCGTCAGGATCTTCTTGGGTCTCTCTGGAATGAAGGACTGAAGATCTGCTTCATCCCAAGTTTCGGCCCGATAAGGCATCGCATTGCTAGTACGGTTCCACAGGTCGTCCTCGGGCCAGGCCAGCGCCTCTTGGCGCCACTTTTGGGCAATCTCGTCGTCGAAGACTTTGATGTGCCAGTCAGGCTTGTCAGTCAAGCGATCCATGACCAGCATCATAGCAACCTCGCCGACGGTCAGCATTTCGGAATCAGCCCCCCAGCAATTGTAGTGAATGCCCGTGGGATACATGGGCTCATGCTCCTGGTTGAACCATCGCAGGTCAAGGTTCCAACCGGGGTATTTATGCGGCATCTTGAACGGGATAGGTAAAGGCGCTGACAGTGTGCTTATTTCTTGATGTCGGGATATGGAAGCAAAGATAGGAAGAAAGGTGGGGAGGATGGATGGTAACCAAGCAGCTATTTATCTTCGAATTCGCCCATCGACGACTGGACGGGGATCAATTAAGGCAGGCAAAGCGAAACGCCACAAAGTCGCGACGCGAGAGAAAGAGACGATTTGTCGCGAAATCACCTGTTCACGCGGCGCTGTCAGCTCCACGAACACCCTGTCTGCCTGTTGTCTGCCTGGTGGTTGAAGGGGACAGTCATGTCAACGTCTTGGCAGAGGTTGGGATTTGGTGGGGAACCCCGTCGCTGCCTGATCAGTCTCCATGACAAAAAAAGCCGAACTCACAAACCTGCCCAGATGGGGGCAATGTTGCAAACCACACCCAAAACACAACCAAAGTGCATCAAAAATGACTGCACAGTAGTTGCAACGTTGTCTTCACTATTTCCGACTTATCTTTAGTATTTTAATGCACTAGATTAGAGCTTTCCTCCTGTTGTGGGCTGAGATTTTATGGGGGATTTTCGCTATAAGTGGCCTGTGGGGCTGGTAGGCGAGTTTGTGAGTTCGGACTTTTTTGTCCTGATGGAGGTAACTGGTGAACCCGATGAGAGTCGAGAAAGTTGCGACAAATGTGGACTGCAATCCGGTCCTGCTCACGTGCAGCAGCTTGCATACCTCCTTCCTCTTCTTCTTTGGCGGGGTCACCAACCCTAATCCTGGCCCAATGATTGCCAAGATGCAAGACATGGATATTTGGTAGCCAATTCGCAGCTCCAGACGTAACTTTATCTTCAACAGCTTCGAATCTGGAAGCTCAATTACCCGCCAAGCAAATATCGGACTTGGCTTTTTGGTCCGCAATTCCCGCATGCGAACCTGCATCTCAAAAGGACCGAGAATCACGGGAGAAAGTCTTACCGGCAACCCGCTCGCTTATAGTCCATCTCGGCGGATTTCCCCTCAGTGCAGCAGTCTGGTATGTTCTCGTTGCTTTTTGAATTGTCCAGCATAAAATCCAATGTTTTGAGCAAACCTGGCCGCGTACACTTGGTTTGAGATCAATGCAGGACTTTTGCCATGGGAGTCTCGATACTAATACTGTTCACGGGCTTGCTCGCTACAACAGGTGTCACCCAGCAACTCCCGGTCAAGCTCGAGGTTAAAGTCAAAGCCAGCAGTCGGTTATCCAACATCCACATTTCCTCAGCTGATAAAGCTGCCGGCCCACTGACTATCACCTTTGGCCGGTGTGACACCAACTCTCACGAGAACGCCCATCACATCGTCGCCAAAGTCAATTCTCAGTTCAACAATGCCTCACGCCTTGTCTGGGTGCTTCCCGAGGATGCAAACCTTGATGGATGTCTCTCTGCCTGGGACGACAACGGTGTTTTGCGTGGACGAAGCGAGCGGCATACATGGACTCACATCAAGAAAAGGGCTGCCATCTCCATGACCAATGCGTCCGGCATTGATGTGCGGGGTCCCTGGTTTGAGGGCGTGAAACTCCTCAAGGACAAACAACCCAGTCTCGTGGATGTTGCCGCCGCCAAGTCCAAGTCCATCGCTATTGTCGGTGCCGGGATGTCCGGTCTTATGACGTATTTAGTTCTCTCTCAGGCAGGGCTCACCAATATCTCCATTATCGAGTCGACAAACCGATTAGGCGGCAGAATCCGTACTGAGTACCTCTCGGGTGGGCCATTCGACTACTCATACCAGGAAATGGGACCAATGCGGTTTCCAGCTACATACTTCGACCCTGCCACCAACCAGACCGTCAACATCTCAGATCACCAGATGGTTTTCTTTCTGGCCGAAGAGATGAACAGACTCAATGCCGGAAAAAGCAACTTGTCCGTCGATTTCATTCCCTGGATTCAGTGGAACCAAAACGGCCTTGTCTATATGAATGGCTTCAAACTAGACACCGGATTGCCCCCGACAGTGGCCCAGATAGAGGCCGACCCTTCGCTCATCCCATCCTTGACCCTTGATGCCGAGACGCAGAAACTCCAAGCGACAGCGGAGTCATTCTTGCCCAACAGCTTTGCGTTAGACATGGCCAAGAACATGTTCAAGGCACACCGAGAATGGCTTAGTAGGTGATCCGTTAGTGTGCAAGACTTGGTCAGAACTCATTTTGAATTACAGCGAACGGTCTCAAAGGACTTGGGGGTGATGTATGGTCCGAGTCCGCCTTCTTGATCAACTACCTGAAAGGATCTCTCAACTCGACCGACATGCTCGTCGGCTACCGAGTAGCGGATTCTTTCTGGGAATATGTACGTCCCTTCACATGCATAATACCATTCCTGTGGTGCAATCCCATACTGACACTGCCTACCGCTCCCGCTCCCAGTTAACCGTCAGAATGTATTTTTCTGCCTCCAGTTTTCTAACCATAGACGGCGGCCTCAACCGACTCCCCCTGTCCTTTGAACCCCACGTCAAAAACATCACCACCTTCAACCGCAAAATCGAGCGCATCACCTACGACGCCTCGACCAAAAAAGTTCACCTCCTCTCCCGCAACAGTTTCACCTCCAAGACCTTTAAGACATCCACGCACGACTACGCCATTATCTCCGCCCCCTTCACCGTTGTCCGCCGCTGGCGTCTACCCCCCTTACCGACGACGCTTACCAACGCCATCCAAAACCTCGCCTACATGTCCGGCTGCAAAGTCGCCCTCGAATTTCGCACCCGCTTCTGGGAACACTACCCGACTCCCATTTACGGTGGGTGCAGCACGACAACCGACATTTGGGGCATCGGCGAGATATGCTACCCCAGCTATAACCTCAACGGGACGGGACCCGCCAGCATCCTCGCCAGCTGGGCACCCATCGACTGGGGCGAGCGGTGGGTGAGCGTGTCGGAGGCAGAGCATGTGGCATATGTGCTCGAAGTAATGGAGGAGATCCACGGGCCCGTCATCCGCGAGCAGTACACGGGCAAGTATAATCGAAAGTGCTGGCTACTAGAAGAGACGGGGGGTTGGGCGAGCCCCACGGTGGGGCAGCATCAGCTTTATATGCCCGAGTATTTCAAGACGCATAGCAATGTGGGTTTTCCCCCCAGAGTGAACGAGTTGTTATCCGATCTAGAGTTTTTGTGCTGACCGGTTCATATCTTAATTACCTAGTTAATCTTTGTTGGGGAACATACGTCGTTTACACACGCTTGGATAGCATCGGCGTTGGAGTCGGGAATTCGCGGGGGTGTGCAGCTTCTTCTTGGTGAGTTTTTTCTTTTTCTTCTTTTTTGGTAGATATAGTGGAAAGACGAGCAACTGACGGCATGAACAGAGTTGGGATTGGTCGACGAGGCCAAGGCGGCAGTAGATAAATGGATGGCAAGGTGGATTGACATTGTAAGTGGTATGGATTGGGTCTGGTGGCTCATGGATGGCTTGCTAACAGTGGAAAGTAACGGATCAACTGGAGCTCTCTGGCTGTGGGTGTAGGGCTGGTGGAACATCTATGGGGAATACCTATATAAGAGGTTGCCTCGGCATGTCCATCTGATGCCATCATATCCCTGCAGACCAGACCAGACCTCGAGCATATTCCGTTGATCCATCCATTTCTCTTATTCTCCCTCCACCTTTCACGCCTTCAGCCCCCCTTTCAAAGTACCGTCGAGGACTGGAAGTCGGTAATATAAAGCTAAGGAGAGTAGATGCCCTCGGTGCGAGTAGAGACGCGCTAGAAGGGTGAAAAGATTACAAATAAGGCGGTGGGAGGTTCAAAGGGGTTTTGTTCCTTACTCCGTATCCGCTGTGAGCCCATTGATTCCATACGAAGCGCCTTAAGGCGTTCCCTTGACAGTTGCACATGCTGGGATTCCTCCTGTGGCGGTGAAATCCCGGCCACATTTGCTTGCTCCCCCTAAAGCAGTTCCCGGCTAGCAAAGCAAGTCGGTTCGGGCTTAGTTTGTTCAAAAAAGGTATCCAAGACTGAGAGACACAATAGCTGGCACTAATATCTTATACTCCGCTTATGACTGACGCTGGTCAACGCATGTTCCATATCCAAAAAAAAAAAGTCACTGCCACCGAGACTGCATAAACACAATTCCTATTCCGCTATCCCTACAAACAAAGACCACCTTGCCACGTCGGTGATGTACATATAACCCGCTGTCTCGTTATTATTTCAAAGTTTCCAATTCCAGGCGAACTTTGCCGTCCTTGCAGATTCATCAGGGGGGCGGGGAGCCGTGATTGTTCAAAAGTGAGCGCATCCTTGTTTTTACGGCTTCTATTCCGGCCTCGCTGTCATGAGCACCGTCTCGTGTTTCGATCCTTTCAGGAGATTCATCCCTAATGCGCGGGAAGCTAACAAAATCTCGAGCTCCTGCTGATGGAGACAAGGGTTCTTCTGAGCGGATAGGCGCCAGTTTAGGGCTTGTTGAGTTGGCAGGACTGATATGTGGAAGCTGAGGCTGAGTACGAACCGGGAGCTAGCCTTTTGGTTCGAGCTGAGGCCTGAGTGAGCTGCGCGTCGATGTAGGGTTGAGTGTGTTGCCGCCCAACGACGATGGCCTCGGTGATGATGGCCTCGGTGACAATGACCTTAGTGATAATGACCTCTGTGATGGCAACCTCGTCGATGACGATAACGGCGAGGGCGCGTCCTCGACCTCGCTTTCCGGTTCGGGGCTGGGGATGTTTGGTGGTGGAAAAGTTGTCAGACTATGAGGCTCCAGCTCGCTGATTGACGAATCTCCCGGTTCATCACGACTTCCGGGGAGCGGTCTCGGGAGTTCAGCCGCAGCAATCTTACCAATCAGGGTTAGCAGGGTCCGTATTGAAGAGGGGCTTGTTTTCTTACATCACTGTCTTGTCTCTCTCGTCCCAGCTCGTCCTGTTCCTCACCATGCTCCAGCCTTAGCTCGGCGGAACTGTCTTGGTTCTTCAGCGTCAGGACCTCTTCTTCATTACGTCCAGGTGTTGACCGTGAGACGTTGTGCCACGTGTAAGTTATTTTCAATACTCTTCGCGGTGGTCGCGGTGGTCTTGGAGGTAGAGGTGGAGGGTGTTCGTCGTCATACAAGTTTTCATCGTCTTTGTTGTCAGATCGGCGTTCATGGTTACTGTGCGAGTGCTCTGCTTGATAACGCGCAAACAGGAGTGCCCCCACAAGTAAGCAGCCGGTCAATATGCCGGCAGCGGCAGCTAATACCCAGATATTTTGAAGCGCAAGCCTATCCTTTCTGCCGGCCATCCTGGCTGCCGCAGCGTCTGATGATATAACCTGTTTCGGGGATGTCCGAGATCTTAGTGGATGCGGCGTCAGAACCAAAACCGGCAACCTGGAATGCTGTTTGGGCCGAGGCGTAGAACTAGTTGCTACCTCCCGAGCCCCTTCTCGACTCTCTAAGTGGATGGCAAGTAGGTGGCAAGTATGGATGTTCTTTCCACATTCTACATCCTCGACTAGGGCAATGCTTAATTGATGCCTTCCTACGTGGACCCCTGATGAATGTCCTGTTTATTTGTAGACTCTGTGGTCTGCAATGAACTCACGACCAGTTTTTTTGGCTAGTCTCCTTGCAGTTTCACGGCGACATTTGCTCCAAAGGTGGCGGGGCCAATCCTCAACTAAGCCCACTTTAGTCTTCAATTCGACCGATTGGCATGTTCTTCGCTCCCAAGTTTCGAAATGTCGGCAAGGGCCGCCACCCCGTTCTCTGATTCCAGAGATCCTCCACAGCACTTGCCCACTTCACCAAATCCGACTCTCGCTGCACCTTGTGTTGGAACGACAGAGAGACGGGGATTCCGTTCTTGTCGACGCCAATTGGAATGCAGATGACGGGGTAGCCTGCCTGAGCTGCATACTGTTGCCCGATCCCTTTGCGGTCGCAGAACAAGAGGGCATCGAACTCTGCCTTCTTGCCGTTGTCTGTACTCGTATGCGATAGTGCGGCGTCAATACCATTTTCCCTGGTTTGCTTTCGGATATGTTCCAAGGCTGAGCGGTAAGTCTCTCCCTCGACCCCCTTGCTTTCCGCAATTTCGATCAGATTATCCTGACCACCCGGATACGTGTTAGGCATCGTTCCTGGTTTTGCGCCCTCGCTTTCATCATGCCGTTTGTTGAACTCGACGACATCCTCGACTGTTCGAACCTCGGATTTCTTTAGCCCCTGCAAATATGCCGTCATGTCGTTATATGCGTCCACCTTCGCGACTGTCCACTCAGATTTTTGCGGAGGTCCTCGCTCCCAATCCCAACTCCCGCTCTCATCCACCCGCTCGTCGATGCTTGGGAAGTCTACCTCAAAGACTTCAGCGCCCGCCTCTTTCATAGCCTGCACTACACTCTCGGCCACCGCCTTACACGACTCCTCGACCATCTCCCAGCATCTCTTTGTTGGTATGCCGAACTTGGACCCCTTGAGAACCTCGCTGCTGCTGATACACCTGCTGTAAGAGCTCTCGCCACTCTGTTCCGTAATCACATCTAACACAGCCGCTGCATCCGCCACGGTCCTTCCAAAGCATCCAACCACGTCCATCTTCCCAGAGATCGGCACTACCCCGTCCTGATTCGTCACTCCAATTCCAGGCTTGATACCCACAACACCGTTGACCCCAGCCGGCCCGATAACCGAAGTGTCCGTCTCAGTGCCCAAAGCAACAGGCGCGATTCCAGCCGACACGGCGACGGCGGAACCCGAGCTTGAGCTGAATGGACTTTTAGCCAGGTCGTACGGATTCCTGGTCTGACCACCACGAGGGCTGTATCCCGCCGAATGCGTCTTGCTGCGCATCGAAGCCCACTCAGACATGTTAGCCCGCCCGAGAGGAATGGCGCCAGCCTCGCGAAGGAGCTTCACCACGTGGGCATCTCTGGCAGGGCGGGACGATTTCAGCGCCAATGAGCCGGCTGTGGTGTGTGTTTTGTCTGCAACAGCAATGTTGTCCTTGATGAGGATGGGTATGCCATAGAGAGGGCTCTGCGCCGGCTTGTCCCGGAGCTCCTTGGCGATGGAGACTGCGTCGGGGTTGGTCTCGATGATGGCTTCCAGGTAAGGATTTAGCACCCGGATGCGTTCCAGACACCATGACACGTACTCTTCTGGTGTGAAATGCTTCTGGGAGTAATGGTCTTGAATGTCGCCAAGGGTAGCTTCGTAGACATCGAACCCGTTGAGCGGCCGTGGCTGGATCTCGGTCGGGGCAGGGCATGGTGGTGGTCCCCGCCGAAGGCGTCGTGGATTTGACATTTTGGTATTTTAGTAGCTACTGCTGTCTTTCTGGTGGTTTGCAGTCTCGGTGGTGAAAATGGCAGCTTTGATACCCGGCATCAACAGGAGGTGATGTCGATGACGTCTATGTGGGGCAGATCCCCGCCTCTGCAAGAGCGCATCATGACTTCAAAGATGCATTATTTTCGTTGTCCAATCATAAATCTTTAGAAAATCTCACTTGAGGAGGAATAATATTAATATCGCAATCTTCAGCGTTATTCCCCTTGTCCCTCCCGGCGGACGAGAAGCCAGTGAAGGCCGCATTTAACATTGATGGCACGCCAGTACCCAAGGTATACCACACTCCCACGAACCCATGATCACGGGAAAAGAATCGGGAAAATGGACAAAAGGAGGTTCTATTCTGCACAAAGATTCTCATGACTCCTATAAACGAAAAATTTACATGCGTTACACCGTACTTTGGTGAATGGGAATGTCATCAGAGTGTTGACGAAGACTCGCCCCGACCAATAAGACGGCCCCACCCGAGTCAGACCACTTTCGCCATCGAACCACCACGCCATCAGGCCATCAAATTCGCGGCTTCCCGACCCTTCAAAAGCTTGCGAGATCCAACGATGACTATTTTTGCCATCTTTAAACCCTTTACGACCCCCCGTTCCTCAATTCCATTTCTGGTCCACCGGCGACGAGGCCCAGCAGGCTCAAAACAAAAAAAAAACCAATCACATTATCACGGTCTCTATTCCATTGAGGCGCAGCTCCTCCTGTAATATAAATTGAAGCCAAAGATTCATCATGGTTTCTTCATCAAAATCACGGCCGATGCAGCACATTGACCGTAAATCGCTATACACCAGCTTGGAGGCGCGGATACGCTATCTCCATTCGTTTCTCGACTTTGGGCCTAGTGAGTTTCCACCAGACAGACAAGACACCCTCCCCCAAGTACCGGTGACACTAACTCCATGTTTTTCTTTTCTTTTTCAAGATGACATTGAGGCCCTTGTTGGTGGTAGCAAGTACATCCAAGCGTTGATCCCCGCCGTGGTCAACATTGTGTACAAGAAGCTGCTGCAATACGACATCACGGCCCGCGCCTTCACCACGCGGAGCACCGCCTTCGAGGGTCCCATGGATGAGATGCCTGACGAGGAAAGCCCCCAGATTCTCCATCGCAAGATGTTTCTCCGCGCCTACCTTAAGAAGCTATGTTCGGATCCCACGCAAATGGAATTCTGGGAGTACCTCGACAAAGTCGGCATGATGCACACGGGGCTCGGGCGAACCCATCCCCTCCACATTGAGTACATTCACATTGGTGCCGGCCTCGCCGTCATCCAGGACGTACTTAACGAGGCCATCCTCTCGCACCCGCGCCTGCCACTGCCGCGCAAGATGGGCATCCTCAAGGCGCTCAACAAGGTCATTTGGATCCAGAACGACCTGTTCACCAAGTGGTATGTCCAGGATGGCGAGGAGTTCACTGCAGAAATGGACTACGGTGTTATTGAGAAGGAGGGATGGCTGCACGGCAAGAAGGTTCTCAGGCCTGACGATGACTCGGACGGGAGTGATATTACGGTCAGTCCGACAGATGAGGAGGCCGCAAAGGGGAAGGCAAAGGCGGGGGTTTGTCCGTTTACGGGTGTGTCTGCGAGCATGGCAAAAGTGAAGGTCAGTGATGAGAAGGATGGGGCGACGGAGTCGAGCACAGAGACTGCGACGGAGAGCAAGTAGAGAGGGAATTCGTGCTGAGGAGGAGGGCCTGGAGCTGCTCTTGATGCCCGAGACTTGGGGTTTGATTTTTATGTGAAAATTTGTTTTATTTATGGCGTTTTCGGATGGAGGTATTCGTACCCGTAGAGGATGATGCATTGCGATGCTGTTGTTATTGTTGTCACTTGGCATATCCAACGGATAGACAGACAGATGGGTCGGGCTCGTCCACGGAAGAAATAATATGATTCAAGCACTATATTGACTGGCAGTTTCTAGGATTCAAGCTCTTTGCATGCAATCGCTCTAGAAGAGATTGTCCCCACTGGATAGAATTAGGTTTCTGTGTAAGCGGAGAACCCCCCGTGCAATACTGCTAGTACAGATTTTATCTCAGGTTGATCAAGCCATCAATGCCAAGCATACATTCTACCTAAGCACCATTCTCGTGAATTAGGAATAGGGTACCTTGCGGGCTTGAAACAAGCCCGTTTAGTTAGCATTATAATGTGGTGTAGCCTTGTCTAGAATACCTACTCTGGTATAACTACATGCAAGGGAGGGCATGCATTACAGACAACTCGGAGAATTTCATTGCCCGAAAGCTGAGTGAGGGCTGAGTCCTGACCATGCAGACAGGCACAGACAGACCTGTTATATCCATATCCAGACAGAGTTGTCGGGCTTCTTACCCTGGCACACACTGGGTGATGATGGCTGCGTCGGGTCACGCCCAACAACTCACCACCACCACCACCCAGACAGGGGGTTCAGGCGTTCAACTTTTAAGCACAGCGCGCCGAGTTAGAATTACAACCTATCCCGAGAAAAAAAGAAAAAGAAAAAAGAAGGCTTGTGGCTTGTGGCAGACACAGTGCGCAGAAAACGAATCGGATACTGGTCTGATCTGGTCTTACCTGGTCTGTTTTTAAGGGGATCTGTACTTGCAAGCAGCTTTCGTGCAAAGGTATCCGATACGTAGCTACATCGAGTGATCGAGTGATCGAGTGAGTGAGTGAGTCAATTTCCGGCGTTCCCCCCCCTGGTGTGGGTGAATCGGGACATGACCTGTCATTTCTGTTCGAGGCTTGGACCAGATAGTTAGTAGGTCTGTGTGCCCTGGACTGGTGATGGATGTGGGGGGTCTTGCTGTTCAGCACACCCCACTCGCTCGTTAGGGGTTTTTTTTTCTTGTGCACTTCAAAAGTCGTGGTTAACAAGTTTGTCGAGTAGTTTCTTTCCCTTATTTTGGCACGGTGTGATGAAACTTGCCCGAAATTACACTTTTAGCTTCCTGATTCGGTGTGGTGGGCTAACCGGAAGACGCCCCACACACTACCCGGCGCGGGGCATTGACAAGTGACAGGACCCGCGCCTCGCACGAATGGCGTTCAGCTCCTTCCTCCAACGCGTGAAAAAAAAAAACCACTTTCGCTGTAGCTTGACCCTCACGGCGCAGAACGAATCATGCAGGAACAATTGCTTTCGGAAACCACCAAGACCTGGGGTGCTCACGCCAGGTTCCAGCCGCTGTGATTCGGTCCATCGGCGTGTTTCCCAGTCAGCCCAATACGCCCAGCTAATCTTCCTCCTCAACCTCGCAGATGGCGGATAATGACAGTACCTAATGCGCAAGAAATGCTAAACGGCTTCTCCCAGCTCCACCTCGACAGGGCAGGTCTGTAGCGGACCAACACCAACAAACTCACCTAGCTATGCGGGACTTTTCGGAGCCTTGCTCACATGTCTTTAGGTAGTCATTCATTCTGGCCAGCTGAAGCTTCCAGCCAGCCAACAACGGCCCAACTTCAAGAGAAAATGCCGCACGCCTCCCCCACACACACCTCGGGTGTGCGCCGCAGCCCAAGCCATGCCTCCGAACCCCGCCGGCGCCATCGGGCCCCCGGGGTGACCCACAATGAACTCCCTCCCTCCTTCCCTCCTGCCCTCTGCATACTGGACCCGGCCTGCTCCCGTTTGCCGCCCGAACCAACCGACAGCACGAACTCTAGTACGGATCCGTCCCGAGTTTGGGGGTTGTTGGGAAACAAGTCATCCTCGGAATCCGGAAATGCAAGCTTCCAACGCAATGGACAGGAACAATGTGGCTGCGTTTCAGTGATTCGATTCGGAACAGGACCCCGGCCTCTCAATCACAAACCTCAGCGTGATCAGACTTCAGCACAGACAGCACCGACTGCTGCACCTTCCGGGCTAGGTTCGGCTGGCATGGAGGGGCCAATTCCCATCAATCGGAATATTGAACAAACGCCCTGTCATATTTCGGCCAGTGCAAAGAAGGGAAGGCTGCGTGTGGGCTGAACCGTTTTGCATACGCACCGTTTGCCTTGTCCGAAAACCCACTGTGGGGTGTTTGCTTCAGGGCTTAGCCTCTTGCGCTGAGGGTCCCGAAAACGAGCGATTCAAAGCCTTGGTTCTTACTCGCTCGGCCCTCAGCATTAGCGACGAGGGGTAAAAATTCTCCGCTGCCAAGAGAACAGACTCGGAACAGACTCAGACCAATGTCGACATCATCGTCATCATCCAATGGTCTCATTTTGGTACCGAATACACATGGGACGGCGTTTTGGTCAATTGACTGATGGCTAAGCACAAGACCCCGCCTCGCATGGACTCGTCCCTCCTCGAGCCAAGAGTGCCCCGATGGAGCGGACCGCCAGCCAAAATCTCTTTGTCTCGGCCTGCTGCAGCTTGCCCGATACGGCGAGGAGTGCTTTACTTCACTGATCAGCACCCGTTTCCTTTGGCGAGCGACAGACACAAGGTCAATGCCCTCCGCCATGCGCTCCCCCAAGTGTCTTCTCTCTGCTGTCGGGATCTCGAGATTTGAGAAGCCCAGCATTGGACGGTTTCGCATTGAGAGCATTGACGAGGGGCAGTGCGAGCTGGGGCCTCGGGGCAGATGGAGATCGATCCCATCATCATCTAAACGTTCAAGGGAACCAAAGAATGGCCGGCGTCGGGTTCAGAGATTAGCCCCTCGCCAGGCGGAAGAGCGAAGAGTAAAAGCCACTGAGAGCGCATATTCCGGACCGCGGCAAGTTGGCGCCAAACAGATTGCGTACCAAAAACAGGGCGGTGCGCCCGCTTGTGCGTCTGCTGGTCGTCCGATTATCCAGATCGAAATTCCCATGCCGTGTCCCAGAATACACCACGGGTGGGACAGCAAGCGCCTCTTCGCTAATCTCTCGCGCCAGCTTACCTGCCCACTGGGCCGTCCTCTGAGCTCGAGCCAGGTTTCCAGGACCCGGCTCGTTCCCTGCAGCGGCTTCCCATACCACGCCAGCTTGCCCTTGATCCCAACCCTCGTCCGTTGAGGTGTCGAATCGCGGATCAGCCTTTGCGATCCGACCGCACCCCCCGATTCCCGTCCGTGACAACCCGCTCGTGCACAACAAGGTTGGCCCTGTTCGCCAAACAAGCCGCTCCTCATTTTAGACGACAGCGCTGTCCACAGGGGCAATCATGCACTCAACCATCATAGTCTCGGCTCAACTTCTCGACAGCAGCAAACTCATCAACTACCGGCAGCGCGCACGATTCCGCATTGGCAGGTTTCTCACCCGTAGGGTCTTGCATATTTGTCAAGCACCAGGGCTCCCCTCGGCCTCAGCAGGCATCAGCGGGAGGCGAGGGCATGCGATTGGGCAAACAAGGCACCGTGGTCCATCTCGTCACTCCAGAACTCCTCGCCTCAGTTATGCCAACCTGCTTGGGGGAAACGCGCTGCACATGTTTCGATTAAGCATGCCACACAGCACACCATGTGAAAAATCGCTGTTATCATATCGGCCCCGCTTCATGCGCGTGTCTAGCTCGGGATCGCCCTTGGGGGTTCAGCAAGCATCACGCTTGGTGTCTCCGACTCGCAGTCCAGAGTCTGACCTTGATTCGACCTCGATGACTTCCGTGAGGATCCCATGTTTTGTTTTGCTGGGGGGGATCGCCACTGGTACCCTGTTCACGGTTCACCGAGCAGACGCAAGACGACGACGGGTCTGCAATCCTCACTTCCGCGCTATGATTTGCAGCTCTCTCTTATGCACCCCATGACGGGCGGGGTCTACGAATTAGAACACTCATCCTCCAGTTTCTACTTTGGCCGATGTTTGCCCGCTCGCCGAACCAGGGTGTGAAAGGCGGGGGTTCGCTACTAGGACATTCCTTGACTCAGGATCACCCTTTACCCCCCCCCCCCCCCCCCCCCCCGCCTTTTTTT